>Ga0214543_1013458_pt1 | contig 10263 bp, 8 predicted proteins | sample CNSS2metaG_FD_160094 | JGI IMG/M metagenome (GOLD analysis project Ga0214543, IMG submission 160094) | Root nodule microbial communities from cowpea collected in UCLA plant growth center, Los Angeles, California, USA - CNSS2 | ecosystem: Host-associated > Plants > Roots > Nodule | place: USA...
CCCCAAACAAAAAAAAAAAAAAAAAAACTTTCTTCTGCATTTCCACTCTCCAACACTGAACTCAAAGCTCCGTACCAGTTTATTTCTCTTCCAAACGGTGCCGTACAACGCATTCTAAATGACCGTTACACTCTTCATCTTTCTCCTCTTCTTCTTTCGCCCCGTCGTTGCTCTCTCCTCTGACGGCATCGCGCTTCTCACGCTAAAATTGGCGGTGGACGCGTCCTCCGCAGCCGCCTTCTCCAACTGGAACGACGCCGATGCCACCCCTTGTCGGTGGTCCGGCATCACGTGCGCCAACATCTCCGGCCAGCTCGAGCCGCGCGTTGTCGGCATCGCGATCTCCGGCAGGGGCCTCCGTGGCTACCTCCCGTCGGAGCTCGGCACGCTGCTCTACCTCCGTCGCCTCAACCTCCATACCAACGCCCTCCGGGGCGCCATCCCGGAGCAGCTATTCAACGCCACCGCGCTCCACAGCGTCTTCCTCCACGGTAACAACCTCTCCGGCACCCTCCCTGCCTCCGTCTGCACCCTCCCTCGCCTCGAAAACCTCGACCTCTCCGATAACGCTCTCTCCGGCGCAGTGCCCGACACACTACGAAATTGTTCCCAGCTCCAGCGACTAATTCTCGCCCGTAACAAATTCTCCGGCGTCATTCCGTCGAGTCCCTGGCCAGAGCTGAAAAACCTTGTCCAGCTCGACCTGTCATCGAACCTTCTGGAAGGTTCGATCCCGGACGAACTCGGGGAGCTTAAAACCCTAACTGGAACCTTAAACCTCTCGTTCAATCACTTATCTGGTAAAATTCCTAAATCTCTTGGGAATTTGCCTGTTACGGTGAGTTTCGATCTTCGGAACAATGACTTGAACGGTGAGATTCCCCAGACGGGGTCGTTTTCGAACCAGGGTCCCACTGCGTTTCTCAACAATCCGAACCTGTGTGGGTTTCCTTTGCAGAAACCGTGCACAGGTTTAGCACCCAGCGAATTGGGGCGTGGTCCCAGTTCTCGTGGACCGGCGGCGCACCGATCTGGGAAGGGGCTGAGCCCCGGTTTGATTATTTTGATCTCGGTGGCGGACGCGGCCGGGGTGGCCTTGATCGGGCTTGTGGTGGTGTATGTTTATTGGAAGAGGAAGGGCAAGTCCAATGGGTGTAGTTGCACTTTGAAGAGGAAGTTTGGTGGGGAGAACGAGAAAGCTAGTTTGTGTTGTTGGTGTAATGGGATGAAGAGTGATGATTCTGAAGTGGAGGAGGTGGAGAAGGAAGAGGGGGAGGGTGGGAGAGGGGAAGGGGATTTGGTGGCCATTGATAAGGGTTTTAACTTTGAACTTGATGAGTTGTTGAGGGCTTCTGCATATGTGTTGGGGAAGAGTGGGTTAGGGATTGTGTATAAGGTTGTCCTGGGGAATGGGGTGCCTGTGGCTGTGAGGAGATTGGGGGAGGGTGGGGAACAGAGGTATAAGGAGTTTGCTGCTGAGGTTCAAGCCATTGGCAAAGTCAAGCATCCCAACATTGTGAAGTTGAGAGCATATTATTGGGCTCCTGATGAGAAGCTTTTGATCAGTGATTTCATCTCCAATGGCAATTTGGCCACTGCCCTTAGAGGTGAGTGTCTTCTTTCACATTCTATCCATCTTTTCATTATTTCCCTTTGTTTTCGATCGTTTATTTTCTTCATTGCATTCCAATGACTAGGGTCTTTGATGTTTGGGGTCATTTCTCAGTAGTGATGATTATTATTCCCAGTTACACAGACAAAAATGGGATGTCTAGTAAATAGAGTTGCATAATAATAGTAATAAAAAAAATAATGATAACAGATAATAATTGGGTGAATTTTTATATTCGGCAACTCAAGATAAAGGAAGCTCGTTTTACTCAATTCCGTTTGTTTATGTCAAATGAATGGTATTGTACCAAATGAGATTTTTTTTAAGAAAAAAAGGGAGTGAGAATTAATTAAGGCCTGACCATCTACCATTCCAACCTCACTGACACATTGGTTTTTTACAAAATTTGGTGTTATTGTTTTTTATTAATCCAGCAATAAGTAAGTTTTTAGAAAATATTTAATATAGCATTATCACCGATTCGACCAATGAAAATATATTAATCAAAAGTAAAAGTGCAACAATAGCTTACTGCATTAGCAACTCTAGGCACTATTACCCATCACAGTATAATTTTTTTTATCACTAATGGTGGAATGTTTCCACTACTTGGGACTAATAATTGAATTATTATTCTAGAAGCTGATATATAATAAGCCTGTGAACTTATTCCCGGATTTTTTTACTCAGTTTTTGGCTTTCACTAGTTAGAAGAGTCATTTAACTGTGCAAACGAGGTTCTGTCCGCATGTTATTTTCTGTGTTTTTCACTGATTAGATTAATTGTTGTCCTTCTTAATTTAGCCAGAAAAAAAAAATGTCCGTTTTGGAAAGGATTGGTATCAATATAAATTGAACATGTTTTTGTTCAGAGAAGTGATAATAATAAAATATGCTTTCAGGGAAACATGAAACTATTTGGGTTTGCTGTTCTTCAATTTTGAGTTGTTTTCATTGTGTGTGTTTGTTTTTTGCTAGGATAATAGAATTGTCGTTTCTGCTTTAGATTTGTGGGACAATGGGACCAAAATGGTAGGTTAACTGGTCCAAATGTGCAAATATTAAATTTTAACTTGTCTCGGTACAAATAAAGAAATGGCATTATATTTAATTTATTTGAGGTATAAGTGTATGGCTAGATGAGCAGTTTGGTTAGATGTTTATTTATTATTGCTAAGGGGCGTTAGATCCAAGAAAGTGTTTGGTGAGACAACAGTGCTAATGTTAATGACATCGCATTGGGGACATCCGACGAGAAAGTAAGACATTCACCATGTGTCTGGGAAATGTGATGGCAGTGGCACTCATGTTGGGGACCATGAGCTTCTAGATCTTTAGCTCACTTACTGCACATGGGCCACTTAACAAACCAAAACTTTAGGTGGAAAAGTTGCTGTTTCACAGTTTCAACTCATTTCCCTAGTGCTGTCTGTGTTTCACTTAGTTTTATCTACTTCTTTGGATCTCCTTTTTATACGCATACTTCCAGTTTCTCAGTTATCACAAACTCCGCAGACCGTATTTCTTAAAGTAAGCTTTGTACAGAGCCTTGTGTTTGTAGAATTGTAGACCACTTTTGTGCCTTTACTTCATGCAGCTAAAATTGAACTTCTATTTTTTTTTTTTTTTTTAATTAATTTATTTATTTATTGTAGCGGAACTTCCTTGGTCTTTGACTCCCAGTAGAAAACGTAACTTTTCCTTGTTTCAATAATTTCTTTTTGGCTAAACTTTCTTACTTGATTACCCAGTCCCTTCCAGAGCTGTTTTCATACTGTTTTTCTGTCTCTGTTCTTCTAGGAAATTGTGAACACAGGTTAATTTTTTGCTTAGAAAACAATGTGTATAATATGGGATATAGATAATCCAACCAATAATTCATAATTTTTTGTATTTGAAATTATTTTATAAATTTAGTAAGTTTTTAACTTAAGAGCATCATGCAAACTTTCCGCCTCAAAGTCAATTCTAGTGGGTATATTTGAAATTATCTAGAAAAATATGTGAAATTGCTTTATGACCTTTCTCAAGAAAATATGTCAGTCTATATGAAGTTTGTATAAATTCATTTTTGAATCAATAGCATAATTTTTAATTGCAACAAAAAATAACATAATCCGTTGCATTCTACACTAAATTTATAATCTTCCCGATACAAAATTTCCGCTAAAAACAGTTCATATTTACTCCTACTTATTTATGCAGGAAGAAATGGTCAACCACCACCGAATTTCTCATGGTCAACCAGGCTAAGGATCATCAAAGGAACAGGCAGGGGATTGGCCTATCTCCATGAATGCAGTCCCAGAAAATTTGTTCATGGTGACATAAAACCCTCCAACATCCTCCTTGACACGGACTTTCAACCACACATTTCTGATTTTGGTCTTAACAGACTGATCAGCATCACAGGCAACAACCCATCCTCTGGTGGTTTTATGGGAGGAGCACTTCCTTACTTGAAGCCATCACAAACAGAGCGAACTAACAACTACAAAGCACCAGAAGCTCGGGTTCCCGGTTGCAGACCCACCCAGAAATGGGATGTATATTCATTTGGAGTTGTATTACTTGAATTGCTAACTGGAAAGTCCCCAGATTCTTCTCTGGCAGCATCAACTTCCATGGAAGTCCCTGATTTGGTGAGGTGGGTCAGGAAAGGGTTTGAACAAGAAAGTCCATTGTCTGAAATGGTCGATCCTTCAATGCTCCATGAAGTGCAAGCCAAGAAAGAAGTACTAGCCGTGTTTCATGTAGCACTGCAATGCACTGAGGGAGACCCTGAGATCAGGCCAAGGATGAAAACCGTCTCTGAAAATCTAGAAAAAATTGGATCATAAGGTTCTAACGTTTACAAGCTGAAGTACTGCACCTGAGACTGGAATTTCCTTGATACTCAATGAAGATGCATTGCAACCCCATAATGCATTTTTCTGTGGTACCACCCGGAAAATTTTCTCTTGGGGGTATCAAGATGGTGCTGCAAATGCTTAGCTATCTCCAACTGCGCTCGCAAGCCCTACTGTGTTTTCACGTTAAAGCAATTTTTTGACGGCTATCCCCATCACAGGTCTCTCCTCTTTATTCTTTTTTCGGCAAATGAAGGCATTTCGTAGAAATATTTAAATTTTGTTCTGATCTCATTTTATCACTAGTCTGATCACAATAATTTCACAATATTATGCGTTATTTGGTTGGCAAGTTAAGATGCAATCATGTGTATAATAAAATTAATTCAGATCTCTGTTATCAATGACAACTCGGTTTCATTTCACATTTTTTTTCGGTGTTCTAAAGATTTACAGTACTCACAAATTTACGAATTAGTTCTCTTACCATTAACCAATCTAAAGACTATGCTGAAAAATAACGACACGCACAGAGACTGAATTTTAATTTAGTTTAACCTAATAATTTGTCTACATCAGGTACTAGAACAATCCTCATGTATGTATTAAAATGGGAGTGTTTTTGATAGAAATTAATAAGTTTTACCACGTCACCATATATTTCTCCCTTATTTGTGGATTTTCTCTTGATTTAAGAGGTAGTCATATTTTTTTATTTATTTAATGTAATTTATGAAACCTGTATAAAAACATTTATAAACGTTATGTAATGTAATAACAAATTATGAGTTAACAAGTTATTCCTTGTTTCATACTTCCGTGAGTGTAAACTTTGTTTTGGTATTATAATGTCTCATTCATATCAAAGTGGTATCTGGTTACTACTGTGAGCCTAAAAGAGTGTGACTATATAGAAAAAGCATATATAGAAAGAAAATAAAACATGAGTGAGGATCGAGAGAGTTCTCATAGCCAAAAAAAAAAATGTTACAAAGAGTGAGATATAACAATCAATTATAATGTTATATGGTCAGGTATCAAAGTAGATGGAAAACTTTATTATAGTTATTGGTAGTTGTTGATAATTACCTATTTAAAGGCTCACAATATCTGGAGCTTGATTGATCCAGGCTTTTAGATGAAGCTAGTGCAGAAAATAAAAAGAAGGATTAGTTGGCTCTATCACAAAATCCAACAAGGAGTAGACTATTATATTTTTGGTAAAATTGCGAATTGTAAAACTAAAAATGCGTGGAACACTTTAAAGTTATCATACAAAGGAAAGACACAAAAGTCGAAGTTGTAATCTCTACATAGAGATTAAGATAAGTGTGAGATGTCCAACTAAAAAAGTGTTGAACAATATTTTACCCGTATTATCGACCTTGTTAATAAGATGAATGTATATGAAAAAGATATACCTGACAAAAAGGTGGTGGAAATTTTTTTACGTATGTACCTTTCCAATTAAATATGATCATGTGGTGGCTCCAATAATGTATCAATAGTAGAGTTGCAGGGAAGCATTGAAAATCATATAAGGAAAATATCGAAAAAAACAAAAAAGATAAATCAAGAAAGAATGAAGATTCAGGTGAATTTCAACATTATAGTTAGGAATAATAATGTAGGATGGGCCGGTGTAGGTATGCAAGATGACTCAATTAATTTGTACCGACTTAAATTTCTAAAATACAACAATACCAATATATATCTTGTGGTATGTTTCTTTTAAACAAACTTGTATATTAACATTTCTTCTCTAATATTTCTATTAATTCAAAAGTAGTTCTTTTATTTGCAGCTCAATCACAAAATCATTTGTATTTCCAATAGATTTGTACTTAAAATTATAAATATAACTTATTTTAAAAAATGAATTTATAAAAATATTATTTATACTAATTTAATTAAATAAATTTTGTTCGATTCTTATGCAAGCCGCAGTCAAACGTTATGCGAAGTAGACAAAAAAAATTGGTCTGAAGCGAGCCAACACATATATTCATCTCTAATTATAATAGAATGTAGTCAAGTTGAAGAAGATAGAGATTGTGATGGTTTCAATAATAGAGGAAGAGGAAATTTTAGAGGAAGAAGTCATGCCAATTTTAGAGGAAGAGGACGTTGCAATTTCAATCAATGGAGAAACAATAATTCTTGGTCCTCTAATCATGGAAGAGGTAATGGCAAATTTTATCAAGATACTAATTTTAATTGCTTTCATTGTGGGAAGTTTGACCACAAAGCAACAAATTGTAGATTCTAGGGACATGTTAAGATTGCAGAAAACTAGTTCGAAGATATTGGTCAGAATTTGAACAACCCACAAAGTTTATTTTTAGCAAGTAATAATATTTTTGAAGATGAAAATATTTAGTATTCAGATATTGGTTGTAGTAATGTGGAAAAAATAAATTATTTTCTTTTCTAGATGAATCGGTAAAGTCTATAATAAAATTTGGCAACAATAATGCTATTCCGATTTTGTGGAAAGGTAGAATCACAATAATTTCATCTATGGTGATTCCTTCCATTTGGTTTTTTTTTTTTTTGTTAAATTATATTTAATTTCGTTATTTTCATTAATGCTGGTTAAATTGATAATTACAGAGTGTACATGTTGACAATTGACACTATTAACACGTGGACTATTTTAATCATGATTGTTTGTGTTTTGTTCAAATAAGTCCTAATTTTATTTAAATTTGTTCAAAGTCTCACCCTCCACTTCATCTTCCTTACTTTCTATTTCATAACCCTTCACCACTCATCACTACCACTATTGTCGCCGCCACCACCACCATCACCATTGTCGCCGCTATAACACATGGTTCTCTTTTGTTCTCTTTACAGGCTACAAATTTCAATGAAAACTACATGATAAAGAAAGGTCCATGGAAGGAGACTATCTGAACATAAATGGTACTACTACTCCACAGAGAGAAGGTAGTGATGGTGGTTGTGGTGGTAATGATGGTTATGGGTTTAGTTTACTAGTGGTGGTAGTGGTGACAATAGTAATGGTGGTTTTAGTTTGCTGATGGTGCTGATGGCGACAATAGTGGTGGTGATGGTGTGATGGCACAAATAGTGGGGGTGGTGGTGGCAGTGAAGGGGTGCACTGGTGAAGAGTTATAAAATAGAGAATGAGAAAGATGAAGTGGAAGGTGAAACTAAACTGAACAAATTTAACTTAAATAAGAATTTATCTGAACTAAACATAAACAATTGTGATTAAATTAGTAAAACAGTTAATGTATTGTAAACAATATTAGCATGTACACTCTGCTATTATCAATTTGAACAACATCAATAAAAATGACAAAATTTAACCTAATTTAGCAAAATAAAAACCAAATTGAACACGCAAAAAATGAAAAAAAGAAGAAGAAGAATTAAATTGAACAAACTGAATCAAATCAGAATCAAAATAATATTTAAACCTATAATTAAATATTAATTCTTTCAATGCACCTGTTCTTTTCCAACTAATTGGTTAAAAATAGAAATGAAAAAATGTAGTACATATGTACATGTTAAGTTGTACTACTGTACTTTTTGTAAGTGCAATTTGTTGAGTGTACTGCTTTGAAATAGAAATTTAGAAAAGAAAGGTATGTTATATATATATATATATATATATATATATATATATATATATATATATATATATATATATATTTTTTTTTCTTAATTAACTTTCAAATATCTCATATAAATATAAATTAAGATATATAACAATAAGGTTCTCTTTCTAGAGGACACAAATTATACTCAAATATAACTATTTTCTCTATATAATTATATAATTTATATAACCACTATTAATTTTCATGTAACCATTCCATTCCCTTTTTTATAAAATAATATATAAGAGAATGAAATAAAATTTAAAAACACGTGTTTAATATTTTAATTGTAATATTTCATAATTACTCAAATTATTTTTTAAAATTTTCAAATTATAAAGATAAAGATAAAGATAGAACATCACTTGTGTTGTGTTTTCAATAGTAATGTAATAAGATTTCTTTCTTGTTGTGGATACAATTTTTTTCTAAATTTACTCTTAGATGTGAAACATACAAATGTTATCTTTTCTGCTACTCTTCCATTATACTTCTATTTTTAATATCTTTTACATTAAATAAATATTTTCTTAAATGTATTGAACTTATATTAACCGTAATATTTTATTTTTTAGAATTAGAAAAATGCAAATATATTTCATGTATGATTTTTCTCTAGTATAGAGATGTTAAAACATTAAAATTTTCTCTAGCGTAAAACATTAACATTAACATTCCCTATGATACAAATATTGTTTTTTTTTTTAATTTATCTAATTAAAAATATTAGTTTTTAATTAAAATTTTCAATTTAATAATTAATTAAAATTTCCTCAACTATCTAAAATCGTTCTCTTTAATGTTTATACTTTGTTTTCTTAACTTCTTATTTCTGTCACCCTATCACTTTCATCTAATCTTCTCCTTGAAATTTTTTTGAAAAACTTTGGTGAAATATATTTATTCGAAATTTAGAATATAATTAACATGTTAAAAAATTGTTTATATTAAATTTAACTATTAAAAATAAATATTTATATGCTTCCAAAACTACAGAACTAAGGAAACCCAGTTGTAACCCACCAACCCAGATATTTGTGACCAAATAAATTCACACAAACCGTTAACTTAAAAAACGAAAAATAAAAATAAAAATGAAAATGGAATAAATATATGGTTATTCTCTGTTTGGCATTTCCACTCTCATTGATTCATTTCTGATTCTCATGCTCCAAATTCAGAAATGATGTATTCTCTCTCTACTTCTTTTCTTTGCACACACTCTTTCAAATCGCCGAAGTTGAAATTGAAACCTACCACTGAGCCTCATTGCTTCGCGCGTCTTCGTGTTCGAGTTCCATCCAGAGCTTCTTCCCGGAACGACAATGCCAACACTGATTCCGTTGAAGCTCCCTCCGTCTCTCATGATTCATCTTCCTCCCTGCGTCGTCGTTTCAGGTACTTTTTGGACCTTTTAGAACTTCTCTTTTTCCTTTTGCGACATTTGCTTTGTTTTCTTTTGAAGTTGATATCAAGTTTTTCAATCTTAGAATTCAGGTCTGATTGTAAATACTTCTCTCTGAGGACTTTCAGCAAAATCAAATATGAAGGAAACATGAAATAAATTTATCTGAAAACTAAAATTGTGCAAAATTTAAAAACAAAAAGAGTTTTTATAGGAGGTAATACGAGAGAGATTTTATGTTTACGAATATTTTAGCCTGAAGAAATTTATTTCATATTTTCTTTCTATTTACTTTCTATTTAACTTAAATACTTGTCGTCAAATGATGTTTTTCTTTCTATGTAATTTAAATACTTTCTATTTCTCTATTGACTGATCATTGTTTTCCTATTTTATCTTTAACACTTTTTCAAATTTATGGTATATAATATGTAATGAACAAAAGAAAGAAACTAACAAAGATAAAAAATTGTGACTGTGATTCCCACTTATACTAAAGGAACAAAGTAGCCGTAAAATTGTTCACTTTAAAATAACTGCTTTAAAATTTTACATGTAGAGTTACTTCTATTTGATTGACAGTGAAATAATTTCGTATTAAAAATAAGGTTTTTATTTCTATATATTTGTTTCTCGGGTTTTGGGGTTTAATTTGATCCATTGGCTGTTTATGCTATGTTTTGGGATTTTTTTTTTTTTTTTTTTTTTTTTTTTTTTTTTTTTTTTTTTTTTTTTTTTTTTTTTTTTTTTCATTTTTTGGTGTTG
>Ga0214543_1013463_pt1 | contig 10256 bp, 7 predicted proteins | sample CNSS2metaG_FD_160094 | JGI IMG/M metagenome (GOLD analysis project Ga0214543, IMG submission 160094) | Root nodule microbial communities from cowpea collected in UCLA plant growth center, Los Angeles, California, USA - CNSS2 | ecosystem: Host-associated > Plants > Roots > Nodule | place: USA...
AATCCGCTTTGTAAAAAAAAAAAAATGGGGAAACGAATTCCACAATCTGTTTCCTTAAAAAAAAGAAACGCCACAACCCTTCCTCTCAAACGCACACCACTCATCAACACAACCCACCTTCCTCTCAAACGCACACCACTCATCAACACAACCCACCTTTCCAGCAGGTTTAAGAAAAAGCTACATATAAAATCAATTAAAATAAAAATATACACATGCATTAAAATAAAAATATACACATACTGTCTAATATTAAAAAACCAGTATTACTTACCTGTAAAAAATGGAGAAGCTGCGGGAAAGGATGAACGGTGGGGAGAAGAATGGTGTGTGGAGGAGAAAAGGATACTCTGTGAATGAGAAAAGGATGGCGTGGGGAGAATGCTTTGTGGGAGAAGAGGGAGAAGAGGGAGAATGAGGATGGAGAGTGTGTGGAGGCGTGGAGGCTTTTTAGGTCAAAGATTCCAAGGATGCAGGTGCGTGCAGGAGGGAATCTGCTTTATTTGCTTTATTGGGATGCGGGTGCAGGGGTTTTGGGGGTGCAGTGTGCTGAGGGGTGTGAGGGGTGTGAGGGGTGCAGGGGTATTTGGGGGTGCAATGCGGTGAAAGAGAGAAAAAGACACAGTAAATTTTTTTTTAACCAAGGGCAAACATGGAAATAAAATGGGTTTTGGGGGTACAGGAAAGATTATTGGAGGTACATGGAAATACAAGTACTGCCACAACATGGACTATAACACAATGAAATGACTTAGGGTCAGCACCGCAAAACATAGGGTAAGAAAGCATAATCCAAGGCAAGTCTGCAACAAACTTCTCTCACAGGTGAGTTTAAAAAATGCAAGGGATTCATACCCTGCCTCACGTGACACATGAACACAACCCAAGAGTACCATGTGAAGGAAGCGAGAGAGAACAACAAGGTTTCCCCACCACTAACTAAAACATTCACTCACGAAAGGGCCATGCTCCTGATACAAAGACAGCAAGAGAAAGAACCATAGGTGCAAGACTATCCCCTAGTTATCACGGAACACACCACCACCATCAAGGTCTCAACACATTAACGAAAAATAGAATCAAATGATAAAAGCACATGTTAAACCACAAACACGAATAACATACAAGCCTTAGTAGACTAAGTAAACCCACAAAGCATCGAAGCAAACAAGATAAAAACTAGTACACAAATATCAACAATCAAACTGAGAGTTTACCCACTATGAAAGGGAAGTAACCCATCTACAAAAACTATGAGCGAGGTTTCAAAACAACCACCCATACCATCATTAAACTTTCAAATATTATACCAGTCCAAGGAACATTAACAATTATGTAATCTCAACCACCACATCATTAACCCGTGAAAGACCCCTACTAGAACTCAAACAATGATGACACAGAAAACACCCAAAGGTTCAACTTCATTCATCAAGAAACAATAAAACAAGAAAAAGCTTCCCCTACCTGGAAATCTTGCTATAATTACTCCACTAGCGATCTTCCTTGCTCCAACTTTGATCTCCACCCTTGAGACCTTCTCCTAGTCTTTCTACACTCTCTCCACTTTAGGGTTCTGTTCTACCTTATGTTCAGCCACACGAAATTTTTCTGCTTTATTCACCCTTCATTCTCCTCTCTCTTTTCCAAACACTCCCTAAAACCTAAAGAAACCAGAATGGTTTATTCCCCACAACCGTCCACACTCTCCTCACTTTTCATCTCTAGAATTAATTAAATTAATTCTACCAAATTAATTGGGTTCTTAAAGCCTAATTAAGTCCAATTAACCTCTTTGTTTGTGTCCAGATTCGTGGAACCTATCACCAGCTCTTCATCTCCTCAATTTGTTCCTAAGGCATAAAAAAATGTTATGATTTTACTCTAGTCGAGGTTTAAATCCACAACCTCCCAATTACTAAGTGCATGCACAACCATGAAGCCAATTCATGTTTCTTGGTAATTCGTATAACATCCCGTCAGGATATTACGAATTTAATAATAAATAAAGAACTAATAAACATTTTCATTTAATAATACCTCATTTCCCAAAATGCGGGAAATTTAAACTTTATTAACTTCCAATGATAAAAGCAAAAATCCATAATCTCAAAAGTGGAATAATCCAAAATGTCTCATAAAAGTTTACAACTCATGCCAAAAAATCATAAAACATGAAAACATAAAAACTCCCATGCTATCCCCACTTTGTGGCTAAGTCTCACCAGCACCACCTGCATCAACATCAGTTGCTCACGTGTACCGCGCACACGATCATCATCAAACACAAGTAGATAGGGTGAGCTTAACAAATAAAGCATAATCCACATTTATATACATGCATAAATCATTCATATATTCATCTTGCAACCACTAAAAGATTTTTCCCCAATTAATTCCATATAACATGGCCACAACCATGACTTTCGTGTTCTACTTCTTCTAGTGATAACCTCTAGGTGACTTTCTGCCATACCTATCGACCACAACCGATAGAGCACGTGCGGGGAAACCATGCTACGGATCACACACCGTAACGCTTGGTGGAGTTCCCAAATACGAATATAGTTCATAACGTTCCAATACTACCAAACTCGTAAGCTAATCACTGAGGAGGGCAATCCATTTGGACCCATCCGTACTGGCCACAACCAAAACACTCACACCGGCAACACTCGCCAACCCGAGCTCAACTCAAGGGTTCCTCGTGTTCATTCGCCATCCCGAGCTCAACTCGAGGGATGCCATTCCGAGCTCAACTCGAGGAATGCCACGTGCTTAACCCTTATCCTGAGCTCAACTCAAGGGATACGTTCCAAGCTCAACTCAAGGAACACAAGCAATCCCACCTTTGAAGCACCACCAAAGGCCTTGTAGATTACGCATTCAGAATCCAACATCTCGAGATTACAACATTAAAAATCGCCTGGCGGGGGACATGTACTGCCAGGCACAAGCGCTTCCAGACCGCCTAGTGGGTGACACGTACCGCTAGGCGCCAAGCACCTCAGAACCACCAACACAAGCAGTCACCACCTGGCGGAACCTCCATCGTCGCCAGGCGCCCACCTTCCCAAGGCTCACTGTTTGATGGCTATCGCTAGGCAATCTACTCCCATCGCCAGGCACCACCCCTTCCTGTTACACTCTGAGAGGCAACTGTCGCCTGGCGGCTTCAACTATGCTGCCAGGCGCTGTATCAATACAACACAGGTTCATGTTTTCCCATTCTTGGATTTCCCCATCTCATTCTGCACCACGTAACATTGATTCTTACCAATTTAAGTACCCTCCATCATCTTGAGATTTTAATTCGTTATCCCATAACCTCAATACCAATTAGATTCAATAACATAAGCTTACTATCCAATCACCTTGCTTATTTCAATGTCTCTACCTTTACTATATGTCACTGTTAATCCAGTGCCCTTGGTGCAATATTATTTATCCTTAGATGTCTAAGGTTCATGACACAGCATACAAATCTTGACTACATTTACACCATACTCTCGTTTGGGCCAATACCACTCATTTTAAACAATTTCCTGACATCTAACCTTCATTTTACTCTTTCTAATGGCTTACACTCGTCACTCTTAAATATGACCCTAACACAGAACGATTCACACCTCTGAACCTACTCCACTTAGTTCACACCAGTCCTTATTTTCTTACTTATTCTTATGTTTCGAATAATCCTCCCTAAGGTGTTTATACCCTCTATTTATATGTTCTTAAGCCTCTGCTTAATGTTACTCAATGATATATTCATACCAATGCCTCTATTTCCAATGGCACTGTATCAGAACCCAACCCAACCACGCAGCAGAGTGGCCACTGCGCTGGCGCCTGGCGGCAAGCTCCATGCCGCCAGGCGGTGCATACCATCTAGACATTTTCCAAATTTTTCCCAGCACCCTTGACTCAAAACCTTCACCATTCTCCCTACTTTGCAATTTCTAACAGTTTCTTCCCGAATTCATACTCATCCAGCACAATTCATAACCTAATTATAGGGATCAATAATTCTCAATGCCTATTTAGTATATCCATTCTCGAATCATAAGAACAACCCAAACATGAAACCCAAAAAGTATTCATAGCAATTTATCCAATTAAACCTTCCAACCATATAAAATTCTACAATATAATGACTTACATCATTGCTCACCAAGTAGAACTACATTTTTACCCGATCAGAATCACCCCAGAACCCACAAAACATCAAAACCGGGTCAATTTGACTCGTGTCGCATGGCGGGTGTTCATGACCGCCAAGCAGTTCATCACTAAACCTAGAAACTGGATTGCAAGTTTGTAATGCCTGACGGTATAGGGATTCACCGTCAGGCGGGTCCTCAGTGAACCCAAAAATACACTAAACGGGTATGTGCCGCCTGGCGGCTATGAGCAGCCCGCCAGGCGGTTTCTGGAAAAATCTCCAAAAATCATAAATTTTAAAATTAAACAAGGATCATGCAATCATATTACCATACATTTCATGTAATCATTAAAACGAACAAGTAAGTCTGAGTCCAGCTCCCCTAACCTGGTCTCCTTTGCTTAGAACTTGAAAATTCTCCCTACACCAAGGTTCCCCAAGGCTTGAACCCACAACCATGGAATTGCCAAATCAATGCCCAACCATTCAACCACTTCATATTTCATGTCAACTAATTCAAATTTCATGTCAACTAATTCAATTCAAATATTATATTCTTATTTAACACACAAATGGCATACTTAGGACTTGAACCCAAGTCCTCTCACACATTTAAGTACTCTCAACCACTTGAGCTAGTACTTTTCCACGTCATACAAGCTAGAATTAATTACCATAAATGCTCTCCCTACCCGCATTTATTAATTAATTATTTATTTAATTTATTAAATTTCGCGGGTCTTACAATTCGTACCCATCTATGATTTTATCTTACTATTCTAGTCTCAAACATACCCGCAAAACAATAAAACAATTAAATTAATAAACAATTAGCATACACAAGAGTTGAACCCAAGTCCTCTCAATATAACCAAATACTCTCAACCACTTAAGCTAGTATTTTTCCATATCATAAAAGTCAACATTAAATGCCATAAAGGTTCCCACTACCTGTATTTATTAAATAATTATTTATTTAATTATTTGAATTTCTCGGGTCTTACAACGGTAATCCAAACACAACCTCATAGTGCCATCTTTTTCTTGACTAACAACATTGAAGCACCTCAAGAACAAACACTAGGTCTGATGAATTGTTTGTCCAACAATTCCTCTATTTGTTTTTTCAGCTCTTCTAACTCTAGAGGTGACATCTTGTAAGGGGCTACAGTTATAGGTCTTGATCATTGATAGAGGCCGTACGCCACCAAATTAAAACACTTAAAATGCAGTATATGAAAGTGAACCAAGTCGTCTCCCAACGACCAATATTTTCATTCAAAGCTTTAATTTTCCGATGAACACAACAATAACACAGGGGGGAGGGGGGTTGGCAGATTTACGGATGCAACGCACAATTGAAAACTTAAATGTAGATGTGTAAAATCCATGTAAAAATAACGTTGATTCTTTGCTTCAAATGAACATCCACCAATCACAGATTATAACTCAAAATTGTTATATTAACTATAATGAGACCCGAATTAATTACTAAGCACAAATGAACTCGAACTCAACTGCAATTGAGCAAAGCACACAACCATGAACCTGCTACAGTTCACTAAGCATGAACACACAATGATTCCACTCTGCAAATTAAGCAAAAACAGAATGATTTCTTCATTTAAACCCAAACTCAAATTCAGAATTGAGAGATTAACATAACTCCACCGAACAAAACACTAATCTCAAGGTTTCAATCCATTATCTGCAAAGAATCAACACATAAACTTAGTTCCTCATGGAATTCGAATTAGGGTTCTTAAGTGAATTTGCAATTCAACCGTTCAAATGACTTCAAATTGATACGGAAAGCTTAAAATGGTGCAGCAAACGAAAATGAGCAAGGGATAACAGAAGAACAACGAAAACAACCACCAAAAATGAAAATGCTTCAATATAAATGTTACCCAAAGTGTAGAAAACGTGAATACAAGCAATAACTGCTGTCCAAGACTCATAAAACGTCAAAAACGAGTGGAAAACGTGAAAAAATAGCTTGTGCCACCATAGGTCACCTTCCAAAGCTTAAAAACAACAAAAATGGAGGTTTGAGAGAGTGTGGAAGAGGAATGAGTGGCTGGTGCATGTTGAATGACCTAAAACTCGTGGTCACCTCACCCCTTGCCACTAGTATTTACAAAAATGTCATTCTGCCACATTTAATTACAAAAATGCCACTCCTAGGCCTCTAATGTTGGCCCATTCACTCAGATGACGTGGAAATGACGTGGAATTGATGTGGCAATGATGTGGCAAGTCTTTTCAGCTAAATATTAATGTCCAAGCTCCAAAATTGCTTCACCCAAATACCTAAAAATAATTAAAAACGAAAATTAGGCTAAATAATGCGAAATTAACCCATATTCGGAACAGTGGCCCAATAAAGCCCAACAGATGAAAACACACTAATCATGAACAATTAAGCACTAACAATTATCAAATGGGTACACAAGGGCTAGTGGAATGAAGAAAAATAATGACTCATCAAAATCGACCACACTTACCCTTTTGCACTCTTGGGCAAAATTAAAGAGTAAAGCAAAGCAAGGACATCACAGACATAACAAGAGAGACAAAAAGACATAAGACAAACAGACTCGACACAGACAAATGGAAACACATCCAACACAGAAGGATTCAAAGCTGCAAGGTATCCATGAACATCATCCAAGCAATTCAAAACATGTCAAGTACTCAGTTTAGTTCAGCTCAAAGAGAGAATTGAAAGCAACATAACCTCACGAAATATGCATTGTATCACTCAAATCTCTAGGCTACTGTTTACTCTCAGAGCAGCCCTGAAAAACAAACATCAAACGGACTTGGCAAGCCTCTAGAACCAACAACTAAACCAAAAACACATGCAGGTCAAGATCAGAAGGACTTTTCAAGGTTGTAATGGGGCTGAGGACAAGGTGTGGAACATATGGATTAGTAGGTAAGCAACCAAGGAAATAGAGGAGCAATGGGGAATAAGTCTCAATCAAACATGAAAGTAATCCCAAACACCAACACTTCCAACTTTAGTTTGCACACAATCCTCAAATCCAAACTCCTTTTTATTTCTTTTCTTTGTTTTCTTTTCTTTTCTTTTCTTTTTCTTTTCTCCCTTTTTCTTTTTGTTTTTCTATACAAAGAACATGCAGAGAAACAACAATTTTGAAATCCCACCTGGGTATATAAATGAGCAATCCCAAGAACCAATAACAAGTGCGCGCACAAGCGCACTTGTTGTGCGCGACCACACTTAATTGAGCACCCATTCCCAAAACAATTCCAAAGCTCCAAAATTTCCTAAGGTAGGAATAATCATGGTTTTTCAGGCTAAGGGCTTGTAATGAGCTGTAGAACAATGAAAGGGTATGCAGGCTCAAAAAGGGGTATCAACAGAAATAGTTCAAGGTAGGCTCATCTGGCTATAGGCTCACAAAACAAAATTGCCTAAATCATATCCAAACATGCATGTGTATCAGGAAAGTATCAGAAAGAGTCAAGCCAAGACCACTGTGCAAGCATTCAAGAGGCGGTATCACACAACAAAGAACAGAGAGTGGCTCAAATTCTCACACAGGATAAAACAATTCCAAAAGCAACTTGACATGCAAAGACAAAGCAAGGATATCAGTTCACAGAATAACCAACAACTCATCCTCCAAAAGTGAAGTGAGTGTTCCAAACAGAAAGCAAAAACATAACACTAACTAACACAAATTAACAAAAAGGAATCAAACAAAAGGAAACAACAACAGACAGACCTAGACAAGTGCAATAAAGGTAAAGAAGAAATGGAAAGAAAACTCCCTGAATCATGGTGAAACAGTAGTGGGGTCAAGCAGGGAAGTTTCCTCCACAACAGTATCCACTAAGGCAGGATTGCTTAGGAATGGCTTCAGACGATGCCCATTCACTTTGAAGGTCTTATCGATGGACTGGCTTTTGATTTCAACTGCACCATAAGGATAAACATTAGTAACAACAAAAGGACCAATCCACTTTGATCGCAACTTACCCCCCATGAGTCCAAGTCTGGAGTTATACAGTAAAACTTGCTGACCAACAACAAACTCCTTTCTAGCTATGGAGCTATCATGGAATCTCTTGGTCTTCTCCTTGTAGAACATAGAGTTCTGATATGCCTCCAGACGGATCTCGTCTAACTCGTTCAACTGTAGCTTCCTTTCCTCTCTAGCTTGATCAAGAGAGAAGTTGCATTACTTGACAACCCAGTAGGCTCGGTGCTCTATCTCCACTGGAAGGTGGCATGGCTTACCAAAGACAACCCGATAGGTGCCTTGTAAGCAGTCCTGTGAGCCCATATAGCGTCCTCAAGTCTATTGCTCCAATCCTTCCTATGGGCTGCACAATCTTCTCCAAGATCCTCTTGATTTCTCTGTTTGAGATCTCGGCTTGCCCATTTAGGGGTGATATGGTGTAGAAAGTTTGTGCACAACCCCCGTACTTTTGAAGCAAAACCCCCATGAATCTGTTGTAAAAATGGGTGCCCTGGTCACTAACAATAGCTCGAGGAACTCCAAACCTGCAAAATATGTGAGACCTCACAAAGTCCACAACAACTCGAGCATCATTAGTTCTAGTGGCTTTGGCTTCCACCCATTTTGAAACATAATCAATAACAAGCAAGATGTAAGTGAAACCAAAAGAGACAAGGAAAGGGCCCATGAAATCTATACCTCAAACATCAAACACCTCAAAAAATAGCATGGGTTGTTGAGGCATCTGTTGTCTCCAAGAAATGGCTCCTCTTGCTCGTTGGCATTCCTCACACGTGCTACAAATCCTCCACGCATCTTTGAAGATGGTGGGCCAATAAAATCTGCAATCTAGCACCTTGCGAGCTGTCATTTGTGTGCCAAGGTGACCATCAGGTGCAGATGAATGACAAAATTTAATGACCGAGTCAATCTCATGGTCCGGAATGCATCTCCTAGTAACCTGATCACTGCACATTTTCCACAGATAGGGGTCATCCCAAATGTAATACCTAGCATCGCTCTTGAGTTTATCACATTGAGCTCTGGATGCTAGGGGAGGAAAAACAGAAGCAGCAAGATAATTAACAATGTTAGCAAACCAAGGTGAGGAAGAAGTAGAGAGTGTCAACAAACTTTCATCGGGAAAGTCATCCCGGATCGGTGTAGCAGCATCATCAGTAGACCTCTCAATCCTGCTTAGGTGGTCTGCAACCAGGTTTTGTGCTCCGCTCCTATCACGGATCTCCAAATCAAATTCTTGGAGCCAGAGCATCCATCTTATCAGCCGAGGTTTTGATTCTGCCTTCTTCAACAGGTACTTAAGAGCTGCATGGTCAGTAAACACAACAACAGGAGAACCAAGCAGATAAGATCGAAACTTTTCAAGTGCAAAAACTACCGCAAGGAGCTCTTTTTCTGTTGTGGTGTAATTTGATTGGGCAACATCTAATGTCCTGGAGGCGTAGTAGATTACCCTCGGCTGCTTATCAATCCTTTGAGCTAGAACAGCCCCTAATGCATAGTTGGATGCATCACACATAAGCTCAAATGGGGCTGTCCAGTCGGGCGCCTGAATGATTGGAGTTGTGGTCAGGGCCTTCTTGAGGCAATCAAAAGCCTCTTTGCATCCTTCATCAAAGATGAAGTCAACATCCTTTTGCAATAGGTTGGACAGTGGGAGGGCCTTCTTACTGAAGTCTTGAATGAAGCGCCTGTAAAACCCTGCATGGCCAAGAAAAGAACGAACCTCTCGCACAGAAGAGGGGTAAGGCAATTGTGAAATAATTGAGATCTTGGCAGGGTCAACTTCAATGCCCTTTTTTGAAATTATGTGCCCCAATACTATGCCTTGTTCTACCATGAAATGACATTTCTCAAAATTGAGAACAAGGTTAGATTGGATGCACCTGTTTAAAACTCTGTCCAAACTATCCAAACATGCATCAAATGAGGACCCATATACAGTAAAGTCGTCCATAAACACCTCTATGCATTTTTCAAGAAAATCACTAAAAATGCTTAGCATGCACCGCTGGAATGTGCCAGGGGCATTGCATAGGCCAAACGGCATCCTCCTATAGGCAAAAGTGCCAAAGGGG
>Ga0214543_1013466_pt1 | contig 10255 bp, 4 predicted proteins | sample CNSS2metaG_FD_160094 | JGI IMG/M metagenome (GOLD analysis project Ga0214543, IMG submission 160094) | Root nodule microbial communities from cowpea collected in UCLA plant growth center, Los Angeles, California, USA - CNSS2 | ecosystem: Host-associated > Plants > Roots > Nodule | place: USA...
TGAGCAATAATGGACCTTGATGGTTGGTAAACCAGTGGCATGGTATTGGTATGAGAGGAAGCGTTTTACTCATGATTGGTAATGACGAGTTGGTGTTGATTTAACCGTGAGAAATGAGGATTTGGTTATGGATGTTGGTATGAAATTTTATGTGTAATGTATGTGAAAATTCTTGGTTGTTTATACATGTTGGTCCGTGTCAGTGCGTAATTCCTTGGAGTCTCTAAGTGAGACTTTTAGGGTCGCGCTTTAGTGGTCGGGACGTAATCTCATGGCCCCTGTTAGTGGGTGTCCATGGTGGCGCCCCATCTATATGGTCTGGTAAGGATTCAAGGTAAGGTTGCATCCTGACACTCTAAGGAGTCAGTTAGTCTCACTTAGAGCGGACTGACTCTTGTGGTGAGAGTAGCAGGAGGCCTGAAATTCATTAAGGGCTAACCTTGTGTGTGAGGAAAATTGATTCATTATAACACTTGTAACACTTAGCTCGGGGGTGAGCAGAGGTATCCACCACAAGTGCAAGCATTCGATGAATCCGACCAGGCTATATGTATCCGGATGAGTCGAGTCTTAGTGTATTGATTGAAGGGTCATAACATGCTTGGGTGATAGATGTATATTGTATATGTGTATATTGAACTATGAAGGTACATTTGATTGCATGATAAAAATGTTGTTGGCTCTAGCTTACCCTTTTCTTGTTGGTTGCTTTGTATGTTGTTCTTCTATCTTCGCGATGATCATCAATTTTATTGATGGGAGCAGATGCGAGAGGTAACCGTGGTCAACAAGGGAGAGACGAATCCGTTGCTTAGCCTTCTTGGTCTGGACTTTCTGTCCTTCTTGGGCTATCTTTAGGGCTACGGCCCATGTACTTGTCCGCCTTTATATCTCTCTAGTATTCCAGTAAACTATTTAACATGTTTCCTTTATTTTGGTGGCATCACGGTGTGCCTTGGTCTGTACGGTGTTATGTTTAAACTCTAGGACCGCATTGTTATATTATAATTGTGTGACGTTTCTTTAATTACGCGTATTAATTAAATGGGACGTTACATTGTCTAACTATTGAAGAATGACATCCTTTTACAAAGGTTTGCAACAAATATTTTTGAGTGAATTCTAGGAATTATTATCGTTCACAGATGCTTTTTTGAACCTGCAATTTTATCAATTCTAGTACTAAATATGATTATAGTAGTTGTTTCAAAAGAAAAACACACACAAGGGTTAGCTCACAATACTTTAGGGTTAAATATGTTTTTGTCTCTCAAGTTTCAGTGAATTTTGGAATTAGTCCCTTTTCGAAATTTTATACCAATTTAGTCTTTCATCTTTATAAATACGTGAATTTAGTCCTTGTTACCAAATTTTGTTAAGTTTAATTGACTTTTTAAACACATTTTATTATAATATTTGAGTTAATATTGAAGCGAAAATGTAAATGCGCTTGAAACGTCAGATAAACTTAACAAAATTTTGTTAAAATAACTAAATTCACGTATTTTTAAAGATGAATGACTAAATTAGTCAAAAATTTTGAAGAGAAACTAATTCCAAATTTCACTAAAACTTGAGGGACCAAAAACATATTTAACCCAATATTTTATTTGATCACAACTCATAAAATATATTTATAAAACATATAATGAAACATCTCTACATTATCATAAAAAATCCACAAAACTAACAATGTCAAATTAATCCCTTACCTCAACAAAGAACCAAGAGACTATTACCTCATCAAACTAATTCATGTCTTAACAAAAAGACCATGTAAGTACAACGTAATCCAAAACACATGTATTGAGTAAGTCTCACTAAAGAGTAACACCTTGTTCATGTACAAGTCTACTATGACACTCTTGGTAGTTCAATACTGTCAAGATAGTTTATTGTATTTTTTCTATTAAACTATATGAAAAAAAAATAGTCATTTGTGTTTTAAGGACATCACACCTAAAATCATGATGAGACAACAAAAAATTTAAAAAGTCAAAAGAAACACAATCATTATTTAAAAAGAATGATATTCAAAATGGAATTTAAATCTAAAAGTCGATTATATAGAAAAGGCATAAAAAGTTTACGACTATTTTCTTGATATCAATTATCTTAATATAATAATTGATATTTTTCAAAATTATTATATTAAAGAAAATGTTAGTATCAACTAAATATTTTATATAATAGTTAATATTTATCAAAATTATTATATGAATAAAAAATGTAATTATCAAGATTCATCACCAATTTTCAAAAACCATAAGAAAAAAATCTTAATATTTTATCGTAAAAGGCCATCAATGAATTGTTAAAATGGGGGAGTGATAATATTTGGCCATAAGCATCAACAAATGAAAATAATTGTTAAAAACACAAGTTGTATAAGGTCCGTGCGCCTTTTTCTTTTCTTCTTATTTATTTATTTATTGTTTTCTTTTTCGACATCTTTCTCTGACTCAATTTTTCTTTCCGCTTTTTTCTATCTTCCTTTTTCAAATTTAAACTATATTCTTATCACACTTTCAAAAGCATTCCACCATTAGTCAATAACCTAGAATAAAATAATTCAATTTATATCGGAGATATCTCACACTTTTGTTGACTCTATTAATTAAAAAAAATGTTTTTCTCATATCTAATTTTTTTATAATATTATAGTTAATTTGGTAATGCTTTATTAGTTCTATGGAAGTGTTTTTGATATATTTTTAGTGGTCTTTTATTTATAGTTTAGGATTCAAGTAAGCAAGTGCTACTTAAGAGAAATGATTGTAAATTATAAAAAAAAAATTAATTCTAATTGTGGAGTACGATTGATATTTGGACTGAATTAGTTTATGCGTTTATATTGGATTGCAACATGAACTTAGACTCGAATGTTCAATTTCTACTTTAACAACTATGTTGAGTAATTGTTAACAACCAAGTCTAATTAGATATTTTAGATATGTTTGAATATAAAGAACGGTGAATTTGTAAATTTATTATTTCTAAATATTTTATTTCAAGGTCGTGTTACCTCTAAATAATGTTTAAGTAAGAATTATTGCTTTGGGTGTATCGTATTATTGTTTGAGCAACTAAGTTGTTGATAAAACAATGACACGCCTAACTCAAGCTAGGATTAGGAGATGGAACAAAAGAGGTGTCACAAACATTTATTTATAGAACTCTTATTACTTAATTGATGTCTGGTTGCTTAAGTGATGAAATACTAATGAGTGGAGTTTTGGAAATCTTTTAAAGTAAACACATAATTTCATCAGATAAGTGTTATTTATGTTTTTTTAAACAATGAAACATATCCTACAAGAAACCAAAGCGAGAAAGAGCTAACAAATCTACTCTATTTCAATAGTATGTGTTACTAAGGTGCAAGTGAAATGTCAAAGTGGATTTGTTATCACTACAAAATTTTAATTAATTCATAAATACAAGACCTTCAACACATGTCAAAGGTTTAGACTAGTCGGTATGAGTTGAAGGTTGAATCGAGTTGTTTCCGATCGAAGAGTCCCTGAGATGACTCACGTATATCCTTTGGTCTAGGATGACTCATGTCGATCTTTGGTCCGAGCCAACATGCCTTGACCTTTAGCCCTAACCAAAATTTCTTGACCTTTAACCTGGCCTACTTGGCCTAGGCCCACTCAAGTAAGCCTTTGACCTAGGTTGACTAAACTCGATTCTTTGGTCATGTTAACTCGGGTTGTCCTTTGGATTAAGCTGAAGGCCTAAATCGACTCTACTCAATCTTCAACCTGGGTCAGTTTTATTCGACCTTCTACTCAAGAAGACTTGTCTTGACCTTTAGTCCAAACCAGCTCAACTTGACTTTCAGACTAGGCAGCTCGGTCGGGGCCGACTTGGGTCAACCTTCAGTATGAGCCGACTCAGGTCGACTTTTGGCCTGAGCAAACTCGACTTGACCTTTGTCCGGTCGACTTGGCTCGACCTTCAACCCAATTGATTCGACTCGACCTTCAACCTTGTTGACTCAACTCGACCTTCAACTCGGTAGACTCAGCTCGACCTTCAACAAGACTAGCTAAACTCAACCTTCAGCTTGATTTGGCTACGCTTGACCTTCTGCCCCTTTCAGCCTCGACTGGTTCGGATCGGCCTTTGGCCTAAACTGGTTCAACTCGACCTTTGGTCTAGACCACTTGGTGTCGACCCACCATGTCCATCTTGTCTAGAGATGAGAAATAAACTCACCCCGTTGGGTATGCCCAAACCCGTCATCATTTTAACGGAGAATCCCCAGATTTATTGGGTATGAGTATGGTTATGGAGAATATCCGACTTCTTCAATTGGGTACGAGGATGAGGATGAGGATGTACATATCTGCCTTGTCCCTGCCCTATACCCGCCATAATACTCATCCCCGTCATATCCATGTCGCAGTTTAAATTATTAAAATACTCCTTATATATATATATATATATATATATATATATATATTGACATACATACACATTATATATTTTCTATTTTTTATTTCTTTTTATTGTTTGGTTTCTCATGAAATTAATTTGCATCTCCAATATATTTCACATTTTATCCCAACCTTTATGTAATTATGTTCAAATGATGTATGTCAATTAAATATTTTTTATGTCTAACATTTGAATATTTTTACGCCTTTTTAATATTGTATATTTCCTTTTCACATGATAATGTTTAACCTTATTAATTTAAGTGTTAAATAGCATAAACCTTTTATTTACTAGGTAATATAGAAAATTTATCTTCTTTATTCTATTATTATTAATTTTTGTTTCATTCAAAGAACTTTTTTAATTCGCTAAAACAATTTCAATTATCTATCAATCATAAATTAAATTGACTTCCGAAAAGTTTTCTTAGATCTTTAAGATATTTTTCATATTATCATACCCTTAATTATAAATTTATTATCTTTAGTGCAATTTTAATCAATGGTCTCTCAAGTTGTTTCTAAGACATACATTTGATAATTTTTTTTAATATTTTGATCTATTGTTTACTTTTATAATGTAGAATATTATTTTGATTTGTTTATATAACTATTTTTATTTTATAATTCATTATCATAGTGTAATTTTATCACTATGATTGTATAAATAAATTTTATTTACTATAATATAATAATTTAATGTAATCGCCATGAATCTTTTTTACCACCATCCAATATATATTGAAGTTCAAAAGATGAAAGGTCTATTTTAAAATTTTATTATTATTAGTTTAATCTTTGTTCTTTGTGTGATTTTAATCAAGTGATGTAATACAACTTTTATTAGTGTATAAAAAAAGAAAGATTTCATTAGAATTTAAAAAGTTGAAGTAAATAGACATTTAAAATAATTTTTTAATTTGAATATTTATTTTCCTTTTATATTTTTGTAAAAATATTTTTAAATTTTATCATCTAAGTTTTATTAATGTTTGCAAATTTAATAATTTTTTTTTCTCATAAAATTTTATTTGGTATTCTAATTTGAAATGTATATAATTATAATATAATTTATTTCTAAATATTTGATATCGAAGAAACAACATTTTTTTAATATTGAATATTTAATGATATTATGTTTCTTTTACCATAATTTTTATTATTTTATAAAAATTAATTAATTAATATTGAAACAATAAAAAAGTGGGTATGGATACGAATATGGGTTTATACCCGTTACCGAATGGAGGAAATAAGACAAAAATTTGATATCCGTGGAATTTGGATATGCATATGAAAATGAATTTTTTCTCTAGAAATAGATATGGGATAACAAAGTCCATTTATGATCTGTCCATTGTCATTCCTAATCTTGTCCTAAAATCAACTTGAACACATTAGCCTATGAGTTCGTGGTGACCTATGGGTATTTTATTCTTATTTTGACTCAATGAACTTTTCTTTATGTGAACTTTTTTATCTTGTGAGTTTTTTTTTTCTCTTTAACCTATGTGGGTCAGGTCAAACGAAGTGGATTTGATCTTGATAGCTTTATCAATGGTAAGATAAATAATTATTATTTTAAAAGCATTTTATTTTATACTAAACGAGGTTTTTTTTTTCAGCAAGTTTATACAAAATGAGTAACTTTTTATTTTATTTTTTATAACTTTGTTTCTAAAATTTGAAACTAGTATTTTTATTTGTATAAATATGTATATGTATTTGTTAGTTTAATCTATATAAAATATTTTTTATTATGAAAAGTAATACTTTTATTTCGATTGTTTATTTTAGGACAAATAAACAATATTTATTTTAAAGATATTGAAAATTTTCAATGTATTTCACAATATTTATTTCAAAATATCAAATTTTAATTTAAAAAATGAGAATCCAGACTAAATCGAAAACTAAAAAAAAATACATTTTTTATGGATAGTTAGATTAGAATTAAAAAACGAGATACGATTCACAAAAGCGAGCAATAAGTTATGACTTATAGTTGGATAGTGAATTCAGGTTCACATAACTCTATATTGAGAATGGTTTTTTATTCATAAATTTAAGAGGATCCATGATCATAATTTAGAGGTTGCTAGAGTCATATATGTCAAAATAAAATTATATCACTGTTGGTACAAATCAAGGGCATAATATGTGAATGGCTTGATGAGGGTATTTTTACACTTTTAGCATTGTATTCTATCTTGTTTAACATGTATTCAAAATTTAGTTTCCTATAATTAGATTGTTTTTGGTAAACAACACGAAAAAATAACTTAATTATAAAAAGAGTTTAATTTCTATATTTTATTGACTTATGATTTGATTTCTATTTCATAAGTGGATTGAAGAAGTGAAAAATGGAATGTGGTAAGAATAAAAGAAAAAAAAATGATCAAACAATTGAATTTCATTCAGCAGAATGCATCAAACTCAAGGAAGAAAGAAAACCTCCAAGTGTTTTAAATGACTTCATGCAGTTCTAGAAATTTGTAGAAAACTGAGAAAGCTCATGTTTGAGTGAGTCTTCTCCTGTGTTGGAGTTCGGTATTTAAACAAAAAACATACGTAGTACTCATAACTTGTAACTTGAATGTGTGTGATTTTGTATTTTTAAGTAAAAAATTTTAGGGGATTTCTCCTGCACCTCCGAAAAATTCTTCAACACCCCCATAACATTTGTAAATTGTTACTTTGCTCCTCAGTTAAAATAAATTAACTTTTTCTCTCTCCTATTTAATACAAGAGTAACATAAACATATATTCAAATTTGATAACCCTAGCTCTGTGTCATCTTTGTCTTCACTATCACATCTGCAACTTTTCATTTTCTTTTTCCCCACATCCGTAAGCTACTCTCATCCACATCCGAGTGCAAGCAGCCACTGGAGCCCCTACAGGTAACTATTTTTTCTTTTTTAATTTTTACTTGTGATATGTAGCTTACATGATTGTTTGCCTCCACTAACCGTCTGTTTTTTTTAAATAGTGTGTTTTTTAGATCCATTTGTGTATGATTTAAAAACTGGACGGATTAGTTATCTAGTGCAATTTTTTTTGATGGGTACCGGATGTCCATATCTGGTATGTATGAACATGTATATTGTTACGGATATCGACATCTGGTTCATTGAATTGGTCTACGGATGTTGATATCTAGAAATATATTTTTTTGAATTGTTTGACATTAAGGATGTCGACATCCAATTTGTTGAATTGGTCTACAGATGTCAACATTCAAAGCTGTTTTTTTTTTTTAATTTTCTAACTTTCCGGATGTTGACATCTGATCCGTTGAATTGGCTTATGGAAGTCGCAGCCAGAACTTTATTTTTTGAATTTTTTGAATTACGGATGTCGACATCCAGTTGTTGGATTTGTTTTGCGGATGTCGACATTTGGAATATGATATTTTTATTATCCTTTACGGATGTGGACATCTGATGCGTTGGTTTGTAATATGGATGTCGACATCCATATGTATATATATACTTTTTTTATGTTTTTATATATATGACTAGGACACAATGTAATGTCCCGAGTCTTACACACGATGTGCCTCTACACACCATCCCGATCGCCTTCTCGGATAAGAAAACTTGAACCGAGAGTTCTAAACAAAGTGCAACACGAAAGAAAAAAAGTCTAACAAGAAACTCAAGTTTACTTGTGAATTAAAAAACTCATCTGAAAATGTTCCATAAATATCACCTACAATAATACAATATGACATAATATAATCAAACAGACATTAGAACAATTAATTAACAAAAGAAAAACACAAAAATTATTAAAACTAAATTAAAGAAAGAATTAAATATTTAAAAGACCCTAAATAAAAACGTAATTTAAATTATTTCAAATACCCTAAAATATTTAAATAATTCAATTATTTAGTAAGAAATTTAAATTATCAAAATAAAATGATAAAAGTAATAAATAAATAAAAAAATAATTAAAAAATAAAAATAAAAATAATTAGGTTACAAACCAGATGTACACATCCGGTGTAAATTTGTAAATTTGTAACCACATTTGTGTTTCTCAAACAACGGACGTCGACATTCAATTAATACATATATTGATGTCTTGATTTTATTTTTTTAGGATTATTTAAATACCTTAAAAAACATAATTTAAATTATTTAAAATACCCTAAAATATTTAAATAATTTAATTATTTGATAAGAAATTTAAATTATTAAAATAAAATGTTAAAAATAATAAATAAGTAAAAACATTATTAAGAAAAAAAATAATATAAATAAATAGGTTACAAATCGGATGTACACATCCAATGTAAAATTCTCACGACATTTGTTTTCCTACACAACACAAATGTTGACGGTTTTTTTCCCAAACTGGTGCAATTTTTTTTCCAATTTCCTAAAATGGTGCAGATTTTTTTTAATTCCCGGCAAAGGTAAGTCGTGAGAAAATGAAACGACTTCGTCTTAAAGAAGTCGTGTCAAATTAAGGCGACTTTGATTAATTTGAGCTGAAGTCGTCTCAAATTGAAGAAACTTTAATATTTTTTCATGAAGTCGTACCAAACGGAGACGACTTCACTTAAATTAATTACGAGAATAATCAAAGTCGTCCTATAATGGGACGACTTCATAACAAGGAAAGTCTTGCCATATTGGCACGACTTCAGTAATGGGTTTTAAGAAAGTCTTTCCATAATGGCACGACTTCAATATTAGGGTTTTAAGAAAGTCTTGCCATATTGGCACGACTTCAATATTGGGTTATTAAGAAAGTCTTGCCATAATGGCACGACTTCAATATTAGGTTTTCAAGAAAGTCTTGCCATTAGGGCACGACTTTAATGTTTTCGGTATAAAGGAAGTCTGGTCATAATGGCACGACTTCATAGTTGTAAGTGAATAACGAAAGAAAAAGTTTAATTGAAAAGAGAAAAAAATATTGAATTCTGATAAAATTAAATTGAATAAAAAAGTTAAAATTTGTATTGTACCGAGATATAAAAAAGTAAAGAAAAGAAAAAAAAAAGAGTTTTTTAATAACAAATATATAAGATCCAATAATTTTTTAGTTGATATATATTAAAATAAAAGTGAACAACAAAGTTGGTAAACCAAAGATACGAGAGTTACATAAAATAAAATTTCATTATTTATTTGGGCAGTTGCTTCTATTATGACCAATACTTCTGCAAAAAGAACATTTCTTTGGTTTATTTGGCAACGAATGGTCCATTTCGTTGTGGATACGAGTTGTAGTTCGTCTTCCTGGTTTGTTGTGTCGCATGTGAGGGTCAGGCATTAAACTTGGACCAGTATAAGTAGACCAATAATCTTCATTTTGAACAGGCTGAAATTGCACCTCATAGGCCTTGAAAATATTTTGGAGACTATAGACAGGGTCCACGAATGTCGAAGGCTGTAAATGGAAGGATGAGCAAATAGCCATTACATGAGTACAAGGTAGGTGAAGAGCTTGAAACTCCCCGCAGTCACACCACCACTCAGATAACTTAACAATGTATGACATTGGTTGAAGTCCAAGTTGAGGAGTGGAAATCTCCTGCAATCAACCATGTTATTCGTTATATATGGAGTGGTACATCAACCATGTTATTCGTTATATTTCGCCTCTGCAATCATCATCTGACGATGATGTAAGTCACCTCACTTGAACAATTTAGTTGAATTTTTTTATCATCTTAACTTAATATTTTAATTTTATATTACAGTACGATATGCCACAAGAGTCTACCCAACCTCCACCACACACTCCTTATCAGCATGTTGGGTCTTCTTCATATGTTCAACAACCTC
>Ga0214543_1013467_pt1 | contig 10255 bp, 6 predicted proteins | sample CNSS2metaG_FD_160094 | JGI IMG/M metagenome (GOLD analysis project Ga0214543, IMG submission 160094) | Root nodule microbial communities from cowpea collected in UCLA plant growth center, Los Angeles, California, USA - CNSS2 | ecosystem: Host-associated > Plants > Roots > Nodule | place: USA...
ACTAATTTCACATTATTTGGCCTAATTTTTGTTTTTAATTATTTTTAGGTATTTGGGTGAAGCAATTTTGGAGCTTGGACATTAATATTTAGTTGAAGAGACTTTCCACATCATTGCCACATCATTTTCATGTCATTTCCACGTCAGCAAAGTCAATGGGTCAACATTTGAGGCCCAGAGTGACATTTTTGTAAATCTGAGTGGCAGAGTGGCAGTTTTGTAAATATGAGTGGCAGGGGTGATATGACCACGAAATTAGGTCTGCATGGGAGAGACCAACCGCTCCATCATCTTCAACCTCTCTTCAAAACCTCCATTTTCGCTCTCCAAGCTTCCATGGACATCCCTTTGCGGTTTTTCACGTTTTTGGGTCATTTTTACCGTTTTTATGCATATTTGACAGCATCCATTGAGGGTTTTACGTTTTGAATTCGTTTTGTTGCTTGGGCAGTTCGTTTTGTGGGTTTTATTGACTTGGAACAATACCCATTCATGGGGTTTTCGCATTTATATATGATAACACCGTTTTGCATTTCATTTAAGCTTTGAAATCTCTATTTTTGCTCTTAAATTGCGTTTTTAGATTTCATAAGTTAGGGTTCTTGGTTATGTTTTTGTGATTCCAGTTTTGAAGTGTTTAATTACTCATTTCCATGTCTAGCTAAATTCGTGTATTGACTCCTTGATGAAAAATGCAATGAAGCTTTGAGGTTGTGCTCGTTTTGTGAAATCTGTCATGTTTTTGTTCTGAATTTGTGGAATGCATGTGGTGAATCTGTTAATGCTTAATTTACAGAGTAATTGCATATGTTTTGGTTAAAATACGTTCATGCTTAATGTATGTAGCTTGGCTGTCACGAATTTAAGGATGTGTGCATTGCTTAATTGCATAATGAAGCTAGATTGTAATTTACGCTTAGTGAATTATTATGTAGTGGATTGAGACAAGACAGAGTTGGTGTTAATTTGGTGGCCTATGATAAGTGAAATTGCGTTTGAATCAAGGATGTCAATACGGTTTTAAAACTGTAGCATTTAATTTAATCTGTTGATTAGCATTCTGAATCTGTCTGCTAACCCCCCCTGTGTTTTATTGTTGTGTTAATCTGGGAATTTCGCTTTGAATGAAAATATTGGTCGTTGCGAGACGACTTGGTTCACTTTCATGTACTGCATTTAATATGTTTTAATTTGGTGGGGTACGGCCTCTATCAATCATCAATTTATTGATGTGAGCAGATGTGGGGACCCTTAGTGTTCATCAGGGTGATGGAAATTCTACACTGTAGCCAGGCTTGGGTTGGATCTCTTTCCTTCAAGTAAACTTTGTAGGCACTGTTGCTTATGTAATATCTTGCTCTAGAGGAGCAAACTTTTGATCAACCGTTAAACTACTACTTCTTGTTTTGATTTTGGCATCGTGGTGTACATTAGTCTTCTTTTCTACTACATCATGGATAACTATAATGGTTTAATGGTTTATACATATGTACTTCTTGATACTGCTCTTCTATATTATATTTTGTATGATGTTTCATTTATAGATTTATTTTTTATTAAATGATACGTTACAATTATAGTGATTAACTATTTTTTTTTTTAAAATTGATTTTTAACCGGAGATCACAGTGCATAGGAAATTATTATGATTTTGATTTTCATCAAAATATCTATTTTTTTAAATGCAATAAAACTTTAAATTTGTATAAGGTGCAAATTATCTGCAACAAAATAACAACAAATATTTTTATCAGTGAGCATTGACTTTACGGTCTTTATGAAAGATACAAAATAACAACGAATATTTACAATCTATGCACTATTCATTTCATTAAACTTACGGTGTTAACATACACATACTAGTATAGCAAAATGCTTTGCAGCTCCAATAATATAATAGGAATCTGGAATTATCTTATAATTTCCTGAAATATGGGTAATCAAATTATTGAACACAACGTGCATGGACCCAAACAAGAAACTTAAATTTTCTAAAGATCCAAACAAGAAACTAAATCCAAATAACAGAAAGGTACGCAATCAGAATACGAAGCAAAAGTCACAGTCATATATAGGACACGAAGCAAAAGTCAGTCATAGGTCACAATCAGAACACTTTTTAAAAAGACGTTTTAAAGGAAAGACCAGATCCACCTAATTTTTCTTCCATCGTTTTGGATAATTTTTCTGTCATAGCTGGGGAAAAGTAGTTTACCCAATCTCCTACTTCACCCTTCCGAAATAAGTATTTTTTCTCATAGTTCCTGTCAAATGTTCCAGCTTTATTGATTTCTAGGTTCTTCATTTTCTCAAAACTGCATAAATTGATTATGCTTTCAATCACTCCGTTACTTTCCTCTTCTTCTGTGAAAGGACAATCCAAGAATTCTGCAACTCTTTTCACGTAAAAATTGGCATTTTCTTTGAGTTCTTCATACTTCAAGAACAGAACCTTGTTAGGTGTAGCTATGCTCTCTTTCCAATAACCTAACATATGCTCCCAAGTCGGACCAAATCCAATTGTTCCCTTGCAGTAGTTTTCTAAGGCTTCCTCCATTGTTAATGAGTGCAGAAGGTGTGGGTTAACATTATTGGCGAAGACCCAATGTGAAACAAAAGTGTCAAATGGATTTCTGCAGATATAAACTATCTTACAGTTGGACTCCTTAATTGATTTGGGGAGGGAAGGGAATGGAACGTGAGTACCAAAAACTCTTGGTTCAGTCATATTAGAGAGGTAAGAAAGCTTTTCTTGGATGTTATCAACATGAAAGACGAATTCAAGGAAAGGAACAAGTTCATGAGAATTGGAAGTGAGTAATGGATGATTATGAGAAGATGAGAAACGTTGTCTGTTGATAATAGCAAAAGTTAGGGCTTTCAACCAAGTAGTACCTGATTTTGGAACCGTGGCAACAATAACATCACTGTCTTTTGCCTGAAAGTGCTTTTGAAATTTGGTTACACCTTGAAAAAAAGTTGATGGACACCAAAAGTCTTGAAAGAGATAGAGATGGTGTACTACCCAACCCTTCTCTTTGGGAAGGGACAGAAGGAGGTTATCTTCTTCATATGCTTGCAGGCCTTCTGTTGAAGCCATTGGAAGCTATAGCTATGGAATGTGTGTGAATGATATTTAGCTCAATATGGGATATATTTATAGCCTGATCAGTGCTTCAAAGTGATTAAGTGCTTTTTTTATTTTTTTCCTCCATGATTTCTGAATTTTTGCTTGCAGTATCTACAATATTCACGTGTGATTTCTCAGTATTTGTTTTGTCTGTATTCATTAAACTGGTGAGAGATGTTGTTTCTAGAGTAGTTTGGTTCGAAACAAATGGGGACATATTTGATTTAATGTCATCGTTTCATTTCACGTTACCGGAAGGCCAATACAGATTGTTATCTAAATTTTGTGAAGAATAAATAATATATAGAATAAAATTTATATGTATTAATGAAATATAAAAAAGTTCATCTTCTTGAATGCTGAATAAAATTTATGCAGAGTATTTTTTCATTATCCTTCCACTCTCTTTCATCTTCTTTTCTTTATTTAATACACACTTTTCCGGCTCATACATAATTAAAGTCAGCTTACTAAACTTTATCCCATTCAAACCAATCTCTTTGCCATAATTTTCATTTCCAAGATTTCTTACTCCATTTTCTAACCTCCCCTAATTCGGAAATAGGTTTCTATCATAGAGACTTCATTTAGGCAACAATCTTCCCAATAATAAATAAGATTTTCGTTTGCTCTATACTAATGTCGAAATCTCACATCAATTAAAAATAAGACAATTTCATAATATATAAGTAGGGTGCAAACCTTACTTTACAAGTTGATTCTATGAAGTTAAATTAGATTTTAATTCACTTTATCTATACTAAAATATATTTTTATCAAACCAGTTCCTTTTGCCCCTTTCCACGTACTTTTCTAGAAAATTTCTACTACAAGGATTCATATGTATAGTCATTTGTGTTGTTTAAGCTTCTCCGACCATACGTAACTCCAAAACATCTTTCCACAAATTGTGTTTTTCTTTATCTAGTCTCCATTTTCATTTACCTAATAAAGCTAGATGAAACACTTTTAAATTAAGTCTCTCAAACCTAACCCACCCTCATATTTAGATTTGCATAAGTTTTTTTAGTTTAGCCATGCAATTTTTCTACCACTCTCTCCATTACAAGAAATTTTCTTTTATTAACAACCAGTTTTAACAACAAAAAATTGTTAGTCACTACAATGACTAATTTAGATACCAATCTATTAAATAAAAAAGTTATTAATTACTAAAATAGTCATATTATGAATAAAAAATTATAATTGATCATTGGTTTATAAAATTTAGCTATAAGTTTTTGACTACCAAAAGATTTAGTTTCCAAAAGAATTAGTCTCTAATTAATTAATGACTAATTATATTTTTTTATTCATAATAGTAACTATTTAAGTAATCAATAATTTTTTGTTTTATAAATTAATATTTAAATTAGTGTAGTTATTATGTAAGAATTTACTTGTAGGAGTCCGACCCCAAATAAACTAATGCGGCCTCACTCTTAATGACATCTTGAAAAGGATAAGAAGAATAAATGTACTATAATAACTTATTTTATTTATGTGATTCTACCCGCAAAGATAAATAGTTTATTATTTATATGTTTTCTCTAAATATAGTTTTAATATAAGATTCTGCAATATTTTTGCCTTCTAATTTCATCTGCCACATCATTCAATGTACAAATACACTTTCTAATAGTCCGTCCTCTACCTTAGTGAAAGCATAACGAAAAGACTGTTACGAGAATTACTTAGGAATACTCAGGTAAGTTAAAAATTAACAAAAATGTAATAATTGTTGTAATTCTTATTAATTAATGATCGGTCATTAATTTGATATAGTTAATTATATTATAAATATAGTTGATACTCATTTATTATTTTTTATATAAATATTTGTATTAATGTATTCACTATTTGATTTGTATCTTTGATAGGTTATATCTTGTATTTATAAATAGATCTCGTCCGATCAGTAATAAAATATACAGAAAAGTTGTTGCATATTCTCTCATCTTCTATTCTTCCTTCTCTTCCTTCTCTTCTTTATGCTATTATTAGCTTTATTTTATAATATATTATCAGGTTATCGACATGATGCTCCAATGGATTGAACACTAGTGGAAACATCTTTTCTCTATAACGATAGTGCTCTGCGTGTCTTAATCCAAGTTCTTCATAATTCTTCATAATCCTTTCTTCATTTACAATTTTATTTATTTTTTTATTCTTGTGATAAAAATTGTTTAATTTTATTATTTTTCATCTCCATCTTATTATTATTATTATTATTATTATTATTATTATTATTATAATTATGATTATTATTATTATTTTATATGCTAGAGATTATGTAGTTGGGACTTGGGAGGCCCAATTTAGTGACATAAACGGGGGGTAAGCCTATGGAAGTTCTGGACCACCATGGCCCAAATTGTTGAAGAAATTATTGAATGCAGAAAGGGATATGAGAAAAGAGTGATTGTCTTTTTGAAAACAAAATATTCACTATAAGGCTAAGTAATCCACATCAATTACTAAGTCTGAGCTGCGAGTTCATATCAGCTAGAACTTATAATATTAGTATATTTAGCTGGAAGAAACTCATTAATCCATTTTAGACATTAATATTGTGAAACTAAGTAGCATAAGAGAACAAATCAAACTAATTATTACGATGTGACTTATATATATATATATATATATATATATATATATATATATATATATATATATATATATATATATATACCTTCTAGTATTAATTTTATTGATGGAGATATTATATATTTTATTTTCTTTTATTATTATCAAATATTTTGTATTATGATGATATATTAAGTTTTACTTTTTCTTTTATATTATGAGATATTGTACTCTATATATTGAACAAGTTCTCATAGATTAATATGAAAAGTAAGAAAACTCTCTTTGAGTTACTTTTCATCAAATACCTCTTGTGCATATTTTTCCTTCTCGCAGCTTATACATATCTAACATGGTATCAAAGTCATTGTTAAAAAAAAAAACCTATCTTTGCGAGATTTTTTGAACATTTTGTTCCATCCACTGTCAGGCCGCTAACGCACCACTCACTAATTTCTGGTCTCACACATGAGATGAATATACCTTGGTGTGAGGGGTGTGTTGGAAGTCCCACATCGACTAGAGATAAGGCCAATTCACAATATATAAAAGTGGGTGTAATCCTCACCTTACAAGTCAGTTTTGTGGGGTTGAGTTAGACTAAACTCCACTTCTAACACTGCATTTACTCCTTTCTTATTGATTTCCTATCATAGCGAATCCTACCTCCTTCTTCATCCTCTGGTTCATAGGTTCTTGTCGAGCTCTCCAAAATTGCTATTTTCAAGTAGAGATATTATATATTTTATTCTTTTTTTATTATTATCAAATATTCTATATTAGGATGACATATTAGGTATTATTTTTTCTTCATATCTACCATCTTTATAGCATGAGATATTATACTTTATATATTAAACAAGTTACTCTCGTAGATTAATATGGAAAGTAAGAAAACTCTCTTTAAGTTACTTCGCATCGCATACTTCTTGTTCTTATTTTTCTTTTTTGTAAATTATAAATATCTAACATGCTGTGTACAAACCCACTGCCATATGTCTGTGGTCCTTTTTTTTTTTCAGCAATAAGTTGAGTGGATGCTTTTATGAGGCTAAATTGGTCCCTCATCTATGGCGCAGCTATGGATCTATATCATCAAATACAATAGATCAGACTCCAACATCGTACATCATAACATTTCAAAGTTTACCCGTGAGGGTTTATTTTTTATTTTTACTTGTTCATGTGTACTTTTATTATACGTGAATATTGTAGATGCTGCAAGCAAAAAAGCAGAAATCACGGATGTGCGTAAAAAAAAAGCACTTAATCACTTTGAAGCAGTGATCAGGCTGTAAATATAACCCATATTGAGCTAAATATCATCAAACTTTCAGTGGTAAGTTATCATTCACACACATTCCATAGCTATAGCTTCCAATGGTTTCAACAGAAGGCCTGCATGCATACGAAGAAGATAACCTCCTTCTGTCCCTTCCCAAACAGAAGGTTTGTTCCTTTTCTTGAATTCATCTTTCATGTTGATAACATCCAAGACAAGCTTTCCTTTAAAACGTCTTCTTAAAGCTTTCCTTTCGTGTTCTGATTGGGTACCTTTTTATTATTTAGATTTAGCCTCTGTTAAATTTAAGTTTGTGTGCATGTACTTTTGTTTTCAATAATATTATTACCCATATTTAGGGAAATTCTAAGATAATTCTATATTACTATTATATTATTTGGAGGCGTAAATCATTTTGCTATAGGCCGTGTACATAGATGGCAAATAAATCCATTTTCGTGGATATTGCTCGAATTCGTCATCGTTTTGACGGAAAATCCCTGCATTGACTGGGTATGAGTATGGATATGGAGAATTTCCGACTTTTTCAATTGGGTATGGAGATGTACATATCCCCGCCATAATACTCGTTCCTGCCATATCTCCGTCCCCGTTTAAATTTTTAAAATATTCACAATTAATTAAGTAATTATATATATATATATATTTTTTTTTTTCTTCTAATTATTTGGTTTGTCGTGACACTCATTTGTCATGTAATTATGTTACAATGATGTCTGTCAATTAAAAAAATTTTATGGCTCACATTTGAATATTTCTATTATTTTTTACTATTTTTATTTATTATATATTTTTCTTTCACATGAGAAAGTTTAATACTCTCAATTTAATAAAAAAAAATTATTTACTTATTATTATTAATTTTTGTTTAATTTAAAGAAATTTTTTGTTTCGTTAAAATAATTTTCGTTTTTTTTTCTACCATTGGGTACGTATGTTGATGTTTGAAAAAATTTCTTAAATCTCTAAGGTATTTTTCATCTTATTATACCCTTAATTATACATTTGATTTTCTTTGTGCGATTTCTTTCGATAGTCTCTCAAATTATTTCTCAGACACATATTTGTTAACTTTTTAACATTTTTATGTATTATTTATTTTCATCATATAGAATAATATTTCGATATATTCTATCTAATTATTTTTTATTTTCTAACTCATTATCAATCATACTATAATTTTTTCACCTTAATTGTATAAATAACTTTTATTTACTACAACATAAAAATTTAATGTAATTGCCATGAATATTTTTTTGTCACTATCCAACATATAATGGAGTTCAAAAGATACAAAATCTATGTCAAAATTTTATTATTATGTTTATTATTTGTTCTTTCTGTTATTTTGATCAAGTGATGTATTGTAACTTTTATTAGTGTATAAAAAAGAGATTCATTAGAATTTAAAAAATTGAAGTAAACAAAAATTTAAAATATATTTTAATTTGAATATTTGTTTTCCTTTTATATTTTTTTTAATTTTATAAACTAAGTTTCATTAATGTTTGTAGTTTGCAAATGTTTTAGTTCTCATGAAATTTTATTTGGTATTCTAATTTAAAATGTAAACAATTATAGTTTATTTCAAAGTATTTGATATGGAAGAAACAATCATCCTCCTAATATTGAATATTTGATACTATTATGTTTTCTTTACCGTAATTTTTTTTCTTTTATAAAAATTGATATTGAAGTAGTTAGAAAATGGGTACAGGTATGGGTACGAGATTATACCTGTTACTCGGTGGGGATGAGGATGAGACAAAAGTTTGATACCCGTTGGATTTGGATATGGGGATGGGATGGATTTTTTTTATGGGAATGGGTATGGGATAGTCGTGTACAATAGAAAAAGGAATACTATTATTTTATTTTTATATTAACAAATTTGGATTCTCTCCTAGATTTTTGTTGTTGTTCCTCTACTGTACTTTCATAATACACTCATTATCACTATTTTTGTTATGATTATTCCATATCTCTCTCAAACTCTTCACACCTCTTCATACACGCTCCTTTCTGCATAACATTTATTTATAATCTAATATCTAAAGCCAAGAAGCTTTGTGATAGTTACCTCAACTTCACTTCTCATTTTATTTATCTAATCAAACCAAAAAAGAGAGGTGAAATATTAAATGAAAGGATACAATAAATGATTCAAAATTTCCAAGCATGGTTAAACAAAATTTAAAACTTATAAAAATATTTAGACAAAACTATTTCCTATCAGATCATGTAAAAAAAAATCCACAAAAATAAAAAGTGAGACCTTCATACTCTTGTTTAGCTTGTAAGCATAAAATGCAGAATATGATCATATTATTGATTCTAACAATCAATCATAAACAATATCCCATATTGATAATCATGCTGTAAAAGTAAAGGGAAGCGTACCTAAATTGGCCATAACGATAATATTAGAGAGCACTACTGATCAGTGATCTTCCTCCTGTAAAACACTTTTATTACCCTTCTGGTTTTCTCTCTTGATGGGGATAGGGAGAAAGGAACGGGAAGAGTACGTTATGACTTTGTGTGTGCTCTGAGAAGGGGACCACGGCCATTTATAAACTGAATTACTTAAGTTTTAGTATTTCTAATTTGGCCCCTCATCATATTAGAAATTACTAATTGGTCTCTACACTATATTTATTTTCATGACATATGCCTTTAGCCAAATCTTTAATTTAGTCAGATCACTTTATTATTTGACTTTATAAATAATGGCCCTAACACATTTAATTATGTATCATATATATGCATGACCCAAAATTACTAACAATCACCCACTGGTCACAAATATATATGTCTTTACAACCTTATAAATGTGTTAGACTTTATGAGCTCAAAATTGCCATTATATTACTCGAGTATACTCCAAAAGTCGCGTCCATTGATTATATCAGTATGTAGAACAAAACCAGTTTTTCATTGCATCAATCGCAACTAAAACCAACAATGATCATTAATCCCGACACAACCAAATGACATGAATTCATCATGAAATGTGTAGCATGAAAAATTATGTGAAGGTGATTTGTATATACACATCTATTTTCAACTGGTCCAAACTTTAACTTAATGAGATCAATATAAAAACTTAATGTACAAAGTGTAAAATTAAAACCACATATATAAATAACCAAATATGTCTGAAAGTTTAATGTATGCATACAAGAAATTAAACATAGAACATAAAACATATAAAAATAACTATCTCCCACTAA
>Ga0214543_1013468_pt1 | contig 10254 bp, 7 predicted proteins | sample CNSS2metaG_FD_160094 | JGI IMG/M metagenome (GOLD analysis project Ga0214543, IMG submission 160094) | Root nodule microbial communities from cowpea collected in UCLA plant growth center, Los Angeles, California, USA - CNSS2 | ecosystem: Host-associated > Plants > Roots > Nodule | place: USA...
AACTTAGGGAATCAAAAATAACAAGCATAAATGAAAGGGATGAAGGATTAGTGAACTTCCTTTCTAAACATGCTTAGTCTTCTTAAGCATGTGCCTCCATCCTTGGTTGAGGTCAATCCTTCATCAGGTGATTGCATGTGTCGGGCGCACGATGAGCAAGGAACTGTGAGTTCCTGTCGGCTACTATTGGGCGAGGAGTCCATAGTATGGTGATTGCGTGCGTGCCAGGGTCCAAGTATGAGACTTGGATGTTTTACTACAGTCGAGGAGTCTGTAGGGTAGGACTACGAGCGGGATAGGCTCACAGGGTTGGACCACGAATGATGAGCGAACCTCAACGAATCTTCGGTGGAAACTCCTCGCAAGGTCATCAATCGTCAAACGTTCGGTGGAAATCCACCAAATCGGCAGCGAAAGACGGAGTTCCAGTCGGGAACTCTCACTGAAATGGTAACTCGACGAGGTTAAAAACATATTCTAGGGTTAGGGTTGAGCTGAGACGAAAGGGGAATTAACACTCTCATTCATCAAAGTTAATCAGTACAATGGTTGGCTTGCCTTTTATAGATGAAGGCAAGCGGAACAGTAAACGAGAGAAGGGTGGATGCCTTCTAACACAAACCTAACGGCAAAAGAAAACCCTAACGACTCCTAGGGGTGGAATGCGTGAAGGAAATGGGTTCAGGATTGGCACACGTGAAATAAACCTAACAGAGAAACTCTAGCACAGCTGCGAAAGGAGCGTGATGTAGAAATATGATATGGGCTGCCACTTGAACTTAAGATGCAAGTTGAAGATCCACGCGTGGTAAAGAAACCCAAGAAGAGGTTTGGCCTTTGTAAATGAGAAAGGGAAAGTGAGGCCGCGTGTGAAAGAACAAATTGGGCTTCTTGAAGAAACAAATATCTCAGCCCCTGCTGGACTCAATTAGAGACAACGCATGCTACACGTGGAGAAAGAAATTAAATTTGGCTGCAGACGCTGATGGAAATGGATGCGTGCGGTATAGGATTAATTGGGCTCGGGCCCAATAAAAGCGTGAAGAGCTGCAGTAGGATGTATCCGTGCAAAAAGAAAGTTGCGGAACGAATTGGGCTGCTTCTCTCCAACCAGCTTAAGCCAGTTTCTAGATGAATGCATACCAAAGACATTAGTGGGCTGGTGGCAGATAGTGTAGTCTCGGCCCGAATACACTGCATAATAAAGCCCAATTATTAGACTGAAATTAAATCATTCAAAAATATATATATTTATTTAATGACAAAGAAAAACTAAATGGGCCAGGCCATTGGCCCAAGCTGAAAAGCCCTGTAGGGTGATATTCATCATCCCCTTCCTCTTAAAGAGGATCTGTCCTCATATCTAGAGGATTCTTTAAGGCCCACAGCTTTGAAAACTTGATTCCAGAAGGATCAAAAATATGTATGTAGTAATCATCAAACAATTTTTCTGTTACTTTCCGAAATGAAAGCATAATATATTTGTAAGAGTTATATGAAGAGGGAATTTTAATTTTGGAAGGATTTGGTACATAGCCTACTTCACAAAAATACTGCTTGTCACTTTGACTTAATTGATACCTAAAAGGTAACTCTAATTCAAAGAAGATTTTTGGAAATTCTGTTGAAGGGTTTAAAATGAATGAAGAAGGTGGAAAAACAATTTTAGGAAGAACTAAGACAAAAGTATTAATGACAAATAAAGAAGAGTTGATAGATGGAATTACTCCCTTGAAGTCTATGCAAAGAATTGTAGGATGTTGTATCTCTACTTCTCTAAGCATGATTTCTTTTCTTTCTTTTCTCTCAATCTCTTCCTCTTTTGTTTTTAACTTTGTCTCTTGTCTTACTCTCTCTTTTTCTTCAAATTCTTTTCTCTCTTTTTCCTCCTTCCCTTTTCTAAGTTGTTCCTCTTCTTCTCTTAATTCTTGTTCAAGTTTCTCTCTTTCTTTTTGCTCTCTTTTCTGAATTCTTATTCTTTCCTTTTCTTCCAACTCCCTCATCTCTCTTAAGAGTAATGTGAGTCTTTCCTCCTTCCTCCTTGCTATCTCAATCTTCTTTTTCTATATTTCACGACCAAAATCAAAGGAGGGTGGTATGAATGTTCTTCTCATGCATGCTATTAACTCACTCCAATTTTGAATGGGAGATTTTCTTTCTTTTTCCACTCTAGACTGCCTATAATCCCACCACTCTTTTGCATGTCCTATAAAACTAGAAATGCACAAAGTAAGAAAATAGTATTTACTATGTCTAAGATGGAATGAATGCACCAAATCATCTATTTCCCTCTCCCAAGATATGTATGATAATGCACTTATGTCCTCACCAAAGAAAGGGAATGTACTCTCATGTGTATGTGTATGATGTATTTTATCCTCACTATGACTACCTAAATGCAATCCTCTATACGAATGAAAACTCATCTTGCCAAAAACTCTTATTAAACAATTTTTCACATAGAAACTTTAGGAATTTCTAAAGAGAAAATAATGGAAAAATTTCTAGAGATACTCCCAGGAAAGGGAGGTGAGTCACATGGATAAGCTTAGGAACCAAGCCTTTCCTAGCCAGAGATCTCTAAATTTCTTTCACAAAATTTCTCAAGAAAATTTCAAAGCAAAACAAATTTTAATTGTGAAAAAGAACTTTCAAAGTATGTGAAATCTTATGACCAAAGAAAGGTCAACTAAGTGTTAAACACATTACACCTAGATATCACAGAGACGTAAAACATAAATTTCAACATGTATAACACACACATAACCTGGACATGGAAAACATAAAGAACAAGAAAACATAAAAAACAGGAAAACATAAACTAGACGAGAAGTTTTCCTAAGTGAAGAATCAAGTGGAACTTGGAACCCCTTGATGACCTCACACTACACGATTAAAAAGCTATTACAAACAACTAAGGAATGGAATTGCAATAATGGATTTTCCCATTCCAAAGCAAATGAACAGAAACTAAAAGAAAAAAATTACACCACAAAGTTCCATGATATCAAAACAAACAGAAATGGGAAAAACAAATCTGCAACTGGAATTGGACCAGTTTGCTCTCTATTTACTCTCGGTCCAGCCACAAAATAGGTGCTCTCATGTGTTTGCACTCCTTCTTTAAGTCCCAACTCACTCCACAAGTCCTCTCGGAATGCTATCTCAATACCTTTTCCCATAATTCATCCTGCAGCTCTACCTTCAAGAGAAAGGTAATCACCTACAAAGTTGCCAAATCAGTGAGTTGTATGCCAACTGAAAAAAAATCACTCACGGTCTTCCACATAAGAATAACAAAGCAGAAAATCAAGAAAAGTTCAAATGGAAGAATTGGACAACATCAAGTGATAGAATTAAATGGACAAACTCAATTGAATAAGCAAGAAGGACAAGCAAGAAAAAGGCAAAGCAACAAAGGATAGCATACAAAGTAGAACCTAAAGAATGTGTCTAGAACAAGATTAACAAAACTAAAATCAAGAAGACACAAAACAAACAAGTTGAATCATACATGACAAGATAGATGCAGCTGGAATGAATATATATAGAATCAAAACTCAATGAAGCTCCCATACAAGCATAGTGAGCAAGTGAAGAAGGCTTCAAGAGTATTTAAAGGAGTTGTGAAATGCATTACCATTTTCTTTTCACTCAGCAGGCCATCAATTTTTTTTGTTTTCTTTTCCACATTTCTTTTTCTATTTATATCAGATCACAAGGCCATACATTTACACACTGTTATATTTTGAAATAAATTTGCTATAATTCACAACTCAAAGTTCAAGTTCAATTTCATTCAGCTAACAAAATGCACAGTCATGTTCAAAGCAAATGACTCAACTTAAAAAATTTTGAAAGAGACTCAAGGAAAAACAGAGTGACTCTCGGCCAAGAATAGAATTAGGCAACAAAAGTTATGCATCCGATTCACAGTAGCATATTAAATCAAAAATGCATTGCAATACTGTAGACTTTGCATCCAAAAATCTGGCCACAAGTCAAATACACAATCAACTCAGTAAAACACAATGACATAGCCTAAACAGAACTGAAGCAAAAGCATACAGTTTTCAGAATGATACAGATAGTGTATGAGGTTCAATGTCACACTGAATCAATCATATAAGATACTAAGTTGAAATGAAAATAATGGCCAGCACAAGCAATGCAGAGGTATGAAATTGCAGTGATATGATAAGATGCACATTCTAGGCTAATCACAGAGTAACAAATTGTGATTAAGTAGACACACATTTAAAACCAATGAAGTTGCCAATATCAACAAAGATCATCATGATTTTACTTCAAATAGTTGGGATATGAATATAGCTAGAGCACACAAACATCAATCACAAGAAACCAGATTGACGAGCAAGATTATGCTAAGCACAAATAACCAGAAAAAAATAATGTGACTTAGCTTTCAAGCAAGGCAGCAAAGATTCAACAGAAGCACTAAACACGATTGGCAATAATAAGCAATGAACTGATGCAAACAAAGCAGCAGAGAGTCAGCCTATGTGTGGACCAAAACCAACTAGAATTCCACTGAAACTATTTGAACAAAGCAGATGTATCATCAAAGTAGTGGAAAACATGACAGTTTGGCCAGCACAGTCATTGGCAAGCACATGAATGGCAAAAACAACACAGGAACAACAACAAAAAGACAGCAGCAGCACGAATTAACATGAATCAGTGGAAAATGCACTGCAGAAAAATTGCTATTGATCTACTAGCAATTAAAGAACTCCAAAACATACACATGAAACTACGCATTCGAATTAAAACATATACTGAACAGTGACGAAACAATAGACAAACACAATTTAGGTACACATCTATGGAATCAGCGACATACAAAGCAACTAACATGACCTAAGACAAAACATGATTCGGAAAAAAATTAAAGCTAAGTAAGAAAACGAAATTAAACCTAAGACATGCAATGAGCAGCAGATTCAGAGAGCTAAACATGAAATCATCACGGTATTGATTCAGAAAATTCAGGACAATTTTAATGAATCATTCAGCAATAAATTTCAACAGAGAATCAGCAGAGACGCAAATCAGAGAATAATAATGACTCAATCGCAAAAGAACAAGACCGAAATGCAAACAGTGAAAAGAAAAACACTAAGATAAGAGAAAGAACACTTATCTTTGAAGTGAGACTAAACGCGGTGGTCCAACCGGTGAACTTGGCACTCCTGATACCAAATGATGAGCGAACCTCAGCGAATCTTCGGTGGAAACTCCTCGCAAGGTCGTCAATCGTCAAACGTTCAGTGGAAATCCACCAAATCGGCAGCGGAAGACGGAGTTCCAGTGGGGAACTCTCACTGAAATGGTAACTCAACGAGGTTAAAAACCTATTCTAGGGTTAGGATTGAGCTGAGACCAAAGGGGAATTAACACTCTCATTCATCAAAGCTAATCAGTACAATGGTTGGCTTGCCTTTTATAGATGAAGGCAAGCGAAACAGTAAACGAGAGAAGGGTGGATGCCGTCTAACACAAACCTAACGGCAAAAGAAAACCCTAATGACTCCTAGGGGTGGAATGCGTGAAGGAAATGGGTTCAGGATTGGCACACGTGAAATAACCCTAATAGAGAAACTCTAGCACAGCTACGAAAGGAGCGTGATGCAGAAATATGATATGGGCTGCCACTTGAACTTAAGATGCAAGCTGATGATCCACACGTGGTAAAGAAACCCTAGAAGAGGTTTGGCCTTTGTAAATGAGAAAGCGAAAGTGAGGCCGCGTGTGAAAGAACAAATTGGGTTTCTTGAAGAAACGGATATCTCAGCCCCTACTGGACTCAATTGGAGACAACGCATGCTACACGGGGAGAAAGAAATTCAATTTGGCTACAGACGCTGATGGAATTGGATGCGTGCGGTGTAAGATTAATTGGGCTCGAGCCCAATAAAAGCGTGAAGAGCTGCAGCAGGATGTATCCGTGCAAAAAGAAAGTTGCGGAACGAATTGGGCTGCTTCTCTCCAACCAACTTAAGCAAGTTTATAGATGAATGTATACCAAAGACATTAGTGGGCTGGTGGCAGATAGTGTAGTCTCGACCCGAATATACTGCACAATAAAGCCCAATTATTAGACTGAAATTAAATCATTCAAAAATATATATATTTATTTAATGACAAAGAAAACCTAAATGGGCCAGGCCATTGGCCCAAGCTGAAAAGCCCTGTAGGGTGATCATCAACGAATGAGTTAGTTTCGTGGGAGCACAGGGAAGTCCTAAGACCTAGTTCATGCATATGATTCATGAAGGACTATGATGTCATGGTTGGGTGATTTGGAAAGTATGAGAAAGTTTAGTTATGTTATATTTGGGTTGGGGAACATATTTATATTAATGTTTTGTTTATATATATTGTACATAGCTCACCTTTTCTGTGTGTGTCTGGCGATGATCGGATGACTTGTTATTCAGGAGCAGATGATGTGACAGGTGGGCCAGGAGATGCTTACACTCGAAGCGAGGACTAGCAGGGGATATTTTTGTATATCTATATATATGTTATATTTTTTAGCTTTGAGAAAATTATGTAACCTTTTCGGGAGCCATTGACTTTTATTTCGGTTTTATGAATTATGGACTCCTGGTTTTATGGCTATATCTATTAAAGTTTTAAATTTTCCGTGTTTTGGGAAATAGTTATATTAAATGCGGCATTTATTTTAATTCGAATTTTATTTAGTTAATATCAGTAATATTCCTTTGGGATGTTACAATTGGTATCAGAGCAAAAGTTTTGAAAATATTTTTAAAATATTTTGGGGCTAGTGGGGAGTGAGCTTATCGATGTGGTTGTGTGTTGCATGGTTGTGTGTTGAATGTTGAAAGATGTGTGTGGTTTTTGTTGACTGAGTGATTGATTTATAACAATTGTGATGTGGCGTATCCAGGCTATGGCTGCTAACATGAGGAGGAGGAGTAGTGGTGTTGATGACATCGATGATGCGATTCACCAGATGTTGGATGCGATGCAGCCACCCGTAGCGGCACAGCCTAGGACGACGATTGCACCAATTAGGGTGCCAACTGTGGAAGATTTCCTACGCCACAAGCCAACAGAGTTCACTGGCAAGGCCACCCCTGATGAAGCGGATGCATGGATCCGCAAATGTGAGAAGATTTTCAGGGTGATGAACTATGAGGATAAGCAGAAGCTACTCTTTGCTACCTATCTGCTGAATGAGGACGCAGAATATTGGTGGACAGGTATGCAACAACAGATGGAGACTCGGGAGGAGCCGGTGACATGGGCAAACTTCAGGACTCGTTTCCTGGAGAAATATTTTCCAAGTACAGTTAGACAGGACCGGGAGGCAGAATTTCTTGCACTGCAGCAAGGGGATATGTCAATACAGGAGTACGTCAACAAATTTGAACATCTGGCGAGATACTCCTCACAAAATATTACTGAGGAATGGAGGTGCTTGAAGTTTGAGCGAGGACTCAAACATGAATTGAAGAAGGTGGTAACGCCTCTGAGAGAGAGGAGATTTCCAGTCTTGGTGGAACAAGCCAAGAGTGCTGAACACTTGGAGAAGGGCCCTGGTCCTATTGTGAGCGGACATCAGAAAAATGTCGCAGAGGCTAGGCAGATGAAAAAGCCGTATAGCCGACCCCAGACATCCCAGGGTCCTACTTGCTACTAGTGTGGCTGTCCCCACCTGAAGAGGAATTGTCCAAAGCTGGCAGGCGGAGTAGGAGGGTCAGGCGACTGTCGCAAGTGTTTTATATGTGACAAACCAGGACACTTCGCCAATAATTACCCAGAAAAGAAGGGTCCTGGCACGAAGAAACCAGCAGCATTGCCAGCAGAGCGAGCTAGGGCAGCGGGTAGAGTCTTTGCCCTGACCACCACTGAGGCTACATAGTCTGGTAATCTTATTCTTGAACCTTGTGTGTTGTTTGGTAAAGTAGTACTTGTGTTGTTTGATTTTGGGGCAACCCATTCATTTATTTCTAATGCGTGTGTGGGGAGATTGAATTTGGTGACACGCGATTTGGGATGTGAGTTGCTTGTTTCAACTCCCTCCTCAGGTCAAGTGGCTACTAGTTCAATCTGCGTTGGGTGTTCAATGGAAGTGGCAGGTCGTAGATTCAAGGTGAACTTGGTGTGCTTGCCTTTGGAGGGACTGGATGTAATCTTGGGGATGGATTGACTGTCTAACAATCACGTCATAATTGATTATGGACCACGCAGTTTGGTATTCCCAGAACATGAAGGATTGGAGCTAATCTCGGCTCAGAGGGCGATAAACGAAGTAGAAGCCGGAGCCACCTGCTTTATGATAGTGGCTCATGTAGAGAAGAATAGTACCGTCGAGAAGATCAGTGTGATTCCAATCGTGGAGGAGTATGCCGACGTGTTTCCAAAAGAAATACCCAAGTTGCCACCGAGTAGGGATGTGGATTTCTCCATTGATCTCATCCCTGGAGCTGGCCCAGTGTCCATGGCGCCCTATAGAATGGCACCAGCAGAGTTGGCTGAGTTGAAGAAGCAAATTGAAGATTTGCTTGAGAAGAAGTTCATCCGGCCAAGCGCGTCACCCTGGGGAGCACCGCCCTATATTAATGTTTTGTTTATATATATTGTGCATAGCTCACCCTTTCTGTGTGTGTCTGGCGATGATTGGATGACTTGTTATCCGGGAGCAGATGATGTGACAAGTGGACCAGGAGATGCTTAGACTCGGAGCGAGGACTAGCAGTGGATATTTTTGTATATGTATATATATGTTATATTTTTTAGCTTTGAGAAAATTATGTAACCCTTTCGGGAGCCATTGACTTTAATTTCGGTTTTATGAATTATGGACTCCTGGTTTTATGGCTATATCTATTAAAGTTTTAAATTTCCCGTGTTTTGGGAAATAGTTATATTAAATGCGGCATTTATTTCAATTCGAATTTTATTTAGTTAATATCAGTAATATTCCTTAGGGATGTTACACTAGACATATAAAAGGGTTGAACATTTTGAAGTAAAAACACTCTTGTGTCTCAACCATTTGTGAGAGTTTCCTCCCTTAGGAGTGAATACTTTTAAGCCTTATCTTGCATAGCAAGTGGCGGCACACTTCCACTCATCTTCAAGGTTGCCATGGCTCCTAGCCTAGCCTTGTAGTGGCGTGCTTCTCACATTTTTTACCATTTCTTTGCTTTCCATTTTATGTTTTCTTCTTACTTTAATTATTCTTGGTTTTCTATGATTTATGTGCTTTCCATTTCCTTTTTGTTTTGAATCAATCCATCATCTTCTTCTCTTGAGCTTTGTGAAAGGAACCTTCACATCTAGATAACTTGCTATCTTAATGTCCAATGGTGATTTCACTTAGCTTTCTTAATCAACTCACACCATATTCAATAATCTTAAAAAGGAACAAGATAATCCTTCATCATTTGGTATCTAGAGCCTATGTTATCTTGAATATGGTGTTTTTCATGTGTTAACCTTGTCTTGTAGCTATCTTGGTATGGTTCAAATCCACTTCCATGACACATAAAAACAGTGCTGGCAGGAAACGTGACGATTTTAAAACATTAAACTGCACCAGCTCAGCGGTCCAAAAATTACATTTTTGGTGTCCAAAGAAAGCTCTTTCAGTCTAGTTTCCATAAAAAAAGAACCAATGCATTTAGAGTTCTGTGGAGAAAGTTATGATCAAATTAGTGAGCAAAGGTCAAATCTGCCAAGAATACATGAATCATCGTTTTCAGGTTTTGTTGTGGCAGTTTGGCTACGGTTTTTGCACCTCTTTAAGCTCCTAAATGTGGTTGGATAACATGTCTTTGGATGCTTAGTCTTTGACCCTCAAATCCATGAGTTTAAATGCATGATAGCTACATGTTTGTGTCTCTGTGTATGTCATGTTGAGTCTTTAAATGTTCCTAACTTTTGCTTGAGTCATATGTCATATGTTAACTTGATGTTTCCTTATTCTTGATGTTTTGCTTTCACTTTATGTCTTGCTTGATGTATGCTCCATGAAATTGATTTTGGCCTAAAACTTGAGGAACTAAGTGTCCAAGCCACCTAAAACTCTTTCTCACCATTTTATGAAACTAGTTGTGAAAGAAGAAAAATTTGCACCAATTTTTGCCTAAAAACTGAGAGCAACCTTGCTCCTTGGTGAACTAAAAGTGTGTTTTTCACTAGGTGTTATGCTACTAGTTTTCATACTTGAGAATTGGGTGATATTGGCTAATTAGT
>Ga0214543_1013469_pt1 | contig 10254 bp, 9 predicted proteins | sample CNSS2metaG_FD_160094 | JGI IMG/M metagenome (GOLD analysis project Ga0214543, IMG submission 160094) | Root nodule microbial communities from cowpea collected in UCLA plant growth center, Los Angeles, California, USA - CNSS2 | ecosystem: Host-associated > Plants > Roots > Nodule | place: USA...
TAATTTTTTCAAATTCCTGAATTATATAGGCATCCTACCTTGAAGTTTGTTTGAATCAAGGTAGAGAGTTCGCAAATTGATCAATTGACCCAATGTAGATGGGATTAAACCTGCTAGAGAATTCCCACAGAGAGATAAGAGATTTAATTGTGTCAAGTTACCAAGTTGCGGTGGTATTGAACCTATTATTGGATCATAAGAAGAAAGAGATAGTTACATTCTACAAGAAAGAGATGATTAAATTGGGTGAGAAATGTGAGAAATATAGTTGCATGTTACCTTGAAGTTTGTTTAATTCAAGATAAAGATATTGCAAATTGATCAATTGACCCAATGTAGATGGGATAAAACCTGCTAGAGAATTCCTAGAGAGAGATAACTCTTGTAATTGTGACAAGTTACCAAGTTGCGGTGGTATTGAACCTATTATTGGATCAGAAGAAGAAAGAGATAGTTTACATTCTCTTGTTGACAAGAAAGAGATGATTAAATTAGGTGAGAAATGTGAGAAATATAGTTGCATGTTACCTTCAAGTTTGTATTGGAAATATTTTAATATAATTTAAAAAATAAATAATTAAAATAAAAAAATTTACTGTTACTCATGTTTTTTATAGACATTTAATTTATGGGTTAATGTTTTTTTATGGCTAACGGTTATATTCTTATTACTATTTACTCATTTGTCTTCTTTTGTTACCTATAAATACCACCTAGGTGCATGGAGAATAATAAGGACAACAAGAACAACAAAGACAACAAACATTAGAGTTTTCTCTGATATGTTCTTCTTTTCTTCTTTATATTATCTTTAAGACAGTGGTGTTCATAAGGTTCGGAGATCCTTCGCTGCACTCGATTGATCTGACGGGTTGTTGTATCTTGGGAGAAAAACACAAATGATTTAAAACACATATGATTGTGTATGATTGTGTATTTGTTTAGCCTTGTACACTAGGGGCGTTTTCTCTCTAAGAATAACGCTATGCATGTCTCAACCTAGGATATTTCTACTCCTTACCTTTTATCTTTTATTTATTATTGTTACTATAATTGTTGATCTGTAATTAATATTCATTATTTTATATATTGTCTTAATATTATTATTAATTTAATAATTATTATTATATTATTTCATATTTATATTATTATTAGTATTATTTCAGTAATCAATTTCTAACCATTCGTTTGAATCAAGATAGACAAATCGCAAATTAATCAATTGACCCAATGTAAATGGGATAAAACCTGCTAGAGAATTTCTATTGAGAGATAACTCTTGCAATTGTGTTAAGTTACCAAGTTCCGGTGGTATTGAACCTACAATTGGATGAGAGGAAGAAAAAGATGGTTACATCGCTTGTTAACAAGAAAGAAAGAAGTAAATTAGGTGAGCAATATAATTGTATGTTACTTCCAATTTGTTTGAATCAAGAAAAGGAGTGGTCAAATTCTTCAGATGACCAAATGTAGATGGGATTGAACCTGCTAGAAAATTATTATGAAGAGATAGTGTCTGCAGTTGTGTCAAGTTTCCAAGTTGGGGTGGTATTGAACCTGCAGTAAGATGATAGGAAGAAAGAGATAATTAGATTTTCCAGTGACAGGATTTGTGAGGGATAATGCAATCAAGAGAATTGCAATAACTTGCCTTGGTGACGATTGTTGGACAGGTCAAGAGTGGTAAGGTTTGTAAGTGAACCTATTTCTTTGGGGATGCTTCCTTTCAGACCCATTCCAGTTAGAAACAGAGAGACTAAATTGGGGAAGGCAGTGAAGTTCAACTTATCTATCCAAAGCAATTCTTGTGATGAAGGAGTCTTGATGTACCAACTGTCAATAGCAGTAACACTTCCAACTTCATTGCAAGAGATACCCTTCCAATAACAATGGTCAGAGCTATTACGGTAATCATTCCACCAACCGCTGACGAGCAAAGCCATTCTTTCCTGAATGATGGATGAGAAGATGGAAGAAGGAGAGATGGTGGCACCAAACACAGATGCTAGCTCACCCATCATACACAACCCCATAAGCACCAAACTGCAAACACACTTTCCCATAATTCATTCATTCATATTCAAATATCTATTTCGTATAATACAATCGCCATTTGGTTGGAATGCATATATAATAGTGCCCATTCCAAACGTCCTTTCAAAATTCTTCTTAACCTTTTTCAAAGTCTAAATACGCGGTTTTTCCACAAGAATTATGATAGAATTGGTCGAAGGGGGTCCATATTGTGGAAAGATAGAGAAAATGTGTGGTGTGCATTGCATGTGGAATCTCTATGAGAAAGAGCAGTGTTGACTCATACACTTTTTGCCCCTTCCAGCAAGTTCATTCCATACCTTCATCAACACGTTGCTCCTAAATTTTTTTCATTTTTTTATTTTTTCTTCAAACCGTATGACAAACGAAGTTATGTAAAATTATTCATTTCTTATCGTTTTACTTGTGGTCACTTGCTTTAATATTTAACTACGAGACCTGTGCCTACGGGTTATTTTTAATTTTTTTATTTGGATAAAAAAATTAATATAATAATTATTATTTTTGAACAAACTATTTATTTATATAATTATATTTTACTATTATATAATTGATATAATTATTGTTATATCATAGATTATATTAATAATAATAATAAAATTAAAAAAAATTAAATATGATTTTATATATTTTAAATCATAAAATTGATAATTAATTAGTAATGCATTATAAAGTCATATGATTAAAATTTAAATTATACTTTTGAGTTATATATTATATTAAAATAGAACATATATGCACGTTATTTATAAAAATAGAAACACATGTAGATATCGACAAACATATACAAAACAAAAATATTAAATATAATGATATGTAAAATCAAAGATAATAGTACTAACATTATTACTATACTACTAATAATAATAATAATCTCAATAATAATAATAATAAGGGTTAAATATGTTTTTGGTCCCTCAAGTTTCAGTGAAATTTGGAATTAGTCCCTCATCAAAACTTTTGACCAATTTAGTTCTCCATCTTTCAAAATGCATGAATTTAGTCCTTTTAACCAAATTGTGTGACGTTTCAAGCACATTTCATGATAGTATTTAAGTTAACATTGAAGCAAAGATGTGTCAAACAGTATAAATAATTTAAATACTATCATGAAATGCGCTTGAAATGTCAGATAAACTTAACAAAATTTGGTTAAAAGGACTAAATTCACGCATTTTGGAAGATAAAGGACTAAATTGGTTAAAAGTTTTGATGAGGGACTAAACCCAAATTTCGCTCAAATTTGAGGGACCAAAAACATATTTAACCCTAATAATAATAATGTTACTACTACTACAATTCATATTAATTCAAATAATAATATGATCATGTAGAAAATATGTGGATAATCGAAATATGGTCCCGTAGAAAATAAAAATAACATGAAATTAATGTTTAAATTTATAAATAGAAACACATGTAGATATCGACAAATACATACAAAGATATTAAAATATATTGATATATAAAATCAAAGATAATAATATTAACATTACTACTACTAATAATAATAATTTCAATAATAATAATAATAATGTTACTACTACTGCTGCTCATATTAATTCAAATAAAAATATGATTATGTAGAAAATATGCACATAATCGAAATATGGTCCCGTAGAAAATAAAAATAACATAAAATTAATGTTAAAATTTATAAATAGAAACACATGTAAATATCGATAAAAACATACAAAGATATTAAAATATATTGATATATAAAATCAAAGATAATAGTACTAACATTACTACTACTAATAATAATAATAGTAATAATAATAATCTAAATAATAATAATGTTACAACTATTACTGCTCATATTAATTCAAATAATAATATGATCATATAGAAAATATGCACATAATCGAAATATGGTCCCGTAAAATATAAAAATAATATGAGATTACTGTTAAAATTTATAAATATAAATACATTTAGATATCAGCAAAAACATACAAAGATACTAAAATATATTGATATATAAAATCAAAAATAATACTACTAACAGAGAAACTAAAATTAGTTATATATTATATTAAATTAAAATGTTTATATATCCTATTCTTAAAACTACCATAGTTAAGTACAACATTAAATTTTATCGCGACCAAATATCCTATTCTTAAAACTACCATAGTTTCTAATTCTTTTAAGAAGATGTCATTATAATGATTTTGTGTTTCCTTTGCAAGCAATTTAAAGGTACAAACGATCCAAATTTCCAAAATCAGTGTTTTCCGTTGCATTCATTCAGTCACAATACTACTACTATGAGATGTTCTTACAGAACAGAAAGTACATTTCTCTTTTACAAATCAAGCACAACAGCTCTAACCTTAACCAAAATTCATCCGGGACAATAACCATTTACACAAATCACTATCACTAAATACATGTAATATATACGAAAAAGTAAAGAAAGAAAATATAATTTAGGAAGGCAATAAAGAAAAAAAACGGATTCAACGTTCTTCTGCCTCAACATCCCCTTCTTCAGGTTTTGCTCCTTCAACACCATTCTTCACTGATCCTTGAATCATCTCAAATCCCACAACCTCAACCATTATGGTTCCAACCACAAGATAGCCTCAAAATTCAAGGAACATAATAATTCCAAGACAATAAAGAAAATATTCATGAGCATATCAGTTCAATATTTCAATCCACATGGAATTTGTAAGCAACAAATAAAGAATAATTTAGGGAGATTTGTAAGAGATGTACATACCTGAAGTACTCAAGAGCCATGTAACTGCATAAATGAGTGTTTATAGAATTTAGAAATTGGAACTATTTAAATGCAAATTCTGTCTGCAGCATGTGTGAAAGTACAAACCCAAAGGTTCCAACAACATTTGTGCAGATTATATGTGATGATGAGGTTGATGCCCATTTTGCAAGTCCAAAGTCAGAGAGTTGTGTTCAAAATCAACAATGCAGGATGAGGCCTAACATGTGCAAATGATTCAAAACATGAAATTCAACCAATAGAAGGGTACATTACCTGGGGTTCAAAATCCTCAGATAACAGAACATTTGATGATTTTACATCACGATGGATCACAGATTGGCCTTCATTGTTATGGAGATACTCCAAAGCCTCAGCAACACCCATTGCCACCTTGTATCTCTCCGTCCAACTAAACACAAGTGGATTTTTCTTGTTACCTATTTTTCAATGAAATGAAAAGAAGAAATTAGTGAGATCACAAGGCCACATGGGTTGAAAAGAAATTAACAGTGACAAAATAAAGTAGTGTACCATGGATGTTCTCTTCAAGGCTTCCTCTTGATAAGAAATCATAGACCAAAAGAAGATTACCATCCTCAAAGCAGAATCCAATAAGGGAAATAATGTTTTTGTGATGCAAGGTAGTGATGATTTCTATTTCTAGAATGAAATCCTGAATTGGTGTCCCATTGGGAAACATTCACATGTGAAACTCCTGAAATTGGCCTACCACTGACATCTTCAACTGCTTGTTTCTTGCTGCTGAACATTTTAGGTTCACATGTATCCATAAACCACTGATGACTACACTTGGGTTCAATTCCTGAAGAATTTTCATATCCCAGATTTTCTTCAGCCATGCAGCCAACATCTCGTAGCATACAAAAACTTTTATGCTGGTAGGACTGCAGAAGTTCACAGCTTAGTATGTTTATCTTAATTGACGAAAATTGCAATAATGAAAAAAATACTGACCGTTCAAGACATAAAGACAGATCATAGCAGAAATTTATCTTTAATTTTTAATATAGTATCCATAAAACAAATTCAGTGTCAAGATCATTCAAACAGAAAAACATATTGATTATCACAAACATAATATATTTTCACTCTAGCAATTTCTAGATTCGAAAAAGTGAAATTCTCAAACATGCTACAACCTTGAATTTAGAAAGTTTAAGGTAGCATCCACTTGCTCAAACATGGCTTTACACGACATTTCAAAGGCAATAACCGCTGATGTTTCAAAACTGGATTTGAGTGCCTCCTACAGAAGAAATTAGTACACAATAACCAACAAATGCTACCTTAGAATAAATTACAAATACAAATATCACCAACTCCAAGAATGATGCAATATAATACAACTCAAGAGCGAAAGTCCAATTAAAGAGATGTACGTACCTGAAGCACCTGTTTGCCAGTTGTCTGAAATTGTGCTTGGATTTGCCTAGCTCCAGTAGCTTCCAGTTTTGAACCAACTGATTTATGAAGTTGGTTCATTGCCTTATCACCCACTCCTCTTTATGCCATGAAATGCCAATTAGATCCCAGCAAGACAATGTATTAATTTCATTATAATGTCTATTGGATAGAAAAATAATTTGCAAACCTGGAAGGATTCAACAATAGCAGTAGATATTATTTTCTCAACAGCAGGAGACATTGCACGTAATACTGCTTGCCCGATCGAGGCCATTTCCTTCTTTATTGTTTTCTCCAGTATTGCCGATAGATCTTTATTCATAAAGTTACTAATCAAACCTGTAATTTGTTGGATACGGTCTCGTAACAACTTTTCACTTTTTGTATTCTCCTCCTGGATTCTAGCCCATAAAGCATCATTGTTGGCCTTGACAGTTATTTCCATGTTTCTCCCTAGGGCAGCCTCAAGCCTTCTACCTTCTTTTGTCACTGGAACAACGACCATCATTGTCATTTGCTTTTGCATTGTCAATAACTGCCAAATAAGAAGGATCATGAATTATAAATCAACCACCAGGATCATGAATTATGAACAACGACCATCATTGTCATTTGCTTTTTCATCCACACAAAATATACCTTATCCTCATATAAATAATCCTAAAGTGAAAAACAACCACCAAGATTCCAAGAACAGACAAACCAACATCAAATGGGTTGGCTTCCAGACAAAAATGATTAAAATCAAACTCAAAAAATATGGAAAAATGATAAAAATTAAACCTTTTTCGTCTTTTTCATGAGAACTCCGTCTTGATCTTCAAAAACCTTCGATCTTCTTTTCAACACGGCTCCTAAAAGTTTTGAAAAGAAGAAATCAAAGAGGAAGAAGAAAATGAAAACCCCCCATCAAATTCCAAAAACACACACAATCCTAGCAACATCGGAACAGGTTGGCTCGTAGAACAAAAATAATTAAAATCAAACTAAAAAAATGAAGAAATAATAAAAATTAAACCTTTTTCGTCTTTTTTGCTTGAGGACTTCGTCTTGATCTTCAGAAACCTTCGATCTTCTCTTAAACATAGCTCCTAAAAGCTTTGAAAAGAAGAAATCAAAGAGGAAGAAGAAAATGAAAAACCCTAAAGAGAAAAACCACCATCAAATTCCAAGAACACGCATAATCCCAGCAACATCGGATCAGGTTTGCTTGCAGAACAAAAATTATTCAAATCGAACTAAAAAATGAAGAAATAATAAAAATTAGAAAACTCTAGAACACACAAATGGTACTAACAAAAAAAAGAAAAGCATACCCTTTTACACGAAAACTTGGAGCCAACGCCATCATCGGAGCCCGAGCTCGTTCATGTCGTCATCTGACACGATCAACCAAAGTGAAAGCAACATACATAAACCAAAACAACTAAATTGTTTCTTTTCTTGGAACCGAAAAATGAAGGAGGAGCAAAAAGGGTGTTTAGGGGGAGAGAAGACGAAAGGTTGTGTAGGAGGGAGAGAATATGAAAGAACTTTGAAATTCAAAAGCCATTCTCATAAGCCACAAAACCTAGATGAGCGGGAAGGGAAGTAGAAAGGTTAAAAAGGTTAAAAAAGTTAAAAGAGGAGAATGACAAAAAAACCAAAAAATAGACAGATGGCGAGAAATTAGATATGGGTATAAGAGTAACTTTCAGATGTATATGTTTTCGTATATTTTAGAATTCAAATTAACCATGAATCAATTTTGGATGATGTCAGATCAGATAAATCAATTATAGGTACATATGTTTATGGTCATTCATGGTATATGTAAAACATCCTGCACCCTACTCACCTCTTACTCGCTTCTATTCCCAACAATGTATACTTTAAAAAGATACCTTATAAAATTATTTTTAAAATACAAAAAGTTAAATGTACGCTAACATAATATTAATTTAATTAAATATTTCAAATATACTAATTTCAAATATTGATTTGGTCAATCATTAATAAAAATTTTAGTCAAGTAAACTATTATTTTTAAAGGTCATCTTATTTTAGTCAAGTACGTGATTTTCATTTAATTAAATATTTAATTTCTAATTTTGTAAAATATTAATACGGTGAATTATTTATTTCAAAATTTATTTTATGGTAAACGATATAGTAATTCATTAAAATATTGATTTAAATGTATGTTAAATTAATTTATAATAAATGTTGTTATTTTATTGAATGCTTAAAATATTTTTTATTTTTATTATTTGATTTTTTTTAATAAGATGATATGACTTTTACTTTCGTTTTTTCTACTGTAACTTATCCATGAACATGCTTTTAGGAGATGGAGTAAGTTGATCCATGGGTTAAGAAATTAAGTTGAAGACTATTATAAAAGTAATAATATTGATCCAAAAAATCAAATGATAAGACGGTTAGATAAAAGTAAAATTTATTTTGAATATTCAAATTTTCTTAATAGATTTATATTACAAATAGTTATAATGAATTTTTAAAAAATTAATTATAAATATATATTTATAATTTAAACTAAAATTATATTACATATTTTTAGTAAACAACTCAATAAATAATAAATTTTAGAATAAAACTTAATATTTACTTATATAATTGAAAGTAAAATAAGAGTGTAAACTGATTAGTGGACTACTTATCCAACAGTCTTACAAATAGACGTGTAAAAGTGAGTCGACCCGACTCATACGAATTGACTCACCACGAACCGGGTTGAAAATGAGTGAACCTAATATGGCTCACTCTATGGTGAGCCTGAAATTTTGCAATAGCTCAACCCACTTCAATATTAATTTTAATTAATTTTTATAAAATAATAAAACATTACAATAAAAGAAACATAATATTATTAAATATTCAATATTATGAGGATGATTATTTCTTCGATATCAAATACTTTGAAATAAATTATAATTTTTTACATTTTAGATTAGAATATCAAATAAAATTTCATGATAACCAAAACATTTATTAAATTTGCAAACATTAATGAAACCTAGTTGATAAAATTTAAAACTGTTTTTTTTTTAAATATAAAAGGAAAATAAATATTCAAATTAAAATATATTTTAAATGTTTGTTTACTTCAATTTTTTTAATTTTAATGAATCTCTTTTTTATACATTAATAAAAGTGTTAATACATCACTTGATCAAAATGACACAAAGAACAAATAATAAATATAATAATAAAATTTTGACATAGATCTTATATCTTTTGAACTCCAATATATGTTGGATGGTGATATACCAATTTTCACAGAAATTATATTAAATTTTTATATTGTAGTAAATAAAAGTTATTTATACAATTATAGTGAAAAAAATTACAGTATGATTGATAATAAGTTAGAAAATAAGAAATAATTAGATAAAATATATTGAAATAGTATTCTACGTGATGAAAATAAATAACAAATAAAAATATTAAAAGATTAACAAATGTGTGTCTTTGAAACAATTTGAGAGATTATTGAAAGAAATCGCACAAGGAAAAACAAATTTATACTTAAAGGTATGATAAGATGAAAAATACCTTAGAGATCTAAGAAAACTTTTCAAATATCAACATATATACTCAATAGTTGAGAAATAACGAAAATTATTTTAATAAAAAGTTCTTCAAATGAAACAAAAATTAATAATAAAAAGTAAAGATTTTTTTTTATATTACTTGGTAAGTGAAAGGTTTATGCTATTAAACATTTAAATTAAGAGTATTAAACATGCTCATGTGAAAGGAAAATATACAATAAATAAAAATATTAAAAAATAATAGAAATATTCAAATGTGAGACAAAAAATTGTTAATTGACATACATCATTTTATCATAATTATATAAAAGTTATGATAAGATAAAACAAGTATTGGAGATGCAAATGAGTTTCATGACAAACCAAATAATTAGAAGAAATAAAAACTGAAAGTATATATATATATATATATATATATATATATATATATATATATATATATATATTTTTTTATTTATTTATAAAAATATAAAATAATATATATATATG
>Ga0214543_1013471_pt1 | contig 10252 bp, 8 predicted proteins | sample CNSS2metaG_FD_160094 | JGI IMG/M metagenome (GOLD analysis project Ga0214543, IMG submission 160094) | Root nodule microbial communities from cowpea collected in UCLA plant growth center, Los Angeles, California, USA - CNSS2 | ecosystem: Host-associated > Plants > Roots > Nodule | place: USA...
TATTTGTAAGATGCTTTGGTGTACAATAAGTACAACTCAAATGGCCTTTACCACCGTAATGATAATATATACTTTCATCTTTTTGTCAATATTTTCACATTTTCCTTTTCCTTTTTTTTCACATTATTGTGCCACTTCTGGTGACAAAATGTGTCTTTGAAATTTTCTTTATAACCATGTCCAAAATCAAGATCATGAAAATATAAATCAAATGTTGTTGCATTCACTTCTGGGAATGAAGCAGAACCAATTTGGACAGGTTTCATGATTTTCTTGAGGTCAAAAGCTCATTGCTTTGTTCAGCCATACAAAGGCATGAAATAAATTCATAATATTGATTGCTGCATTCACTTCTGGGAATGGAGCAGATTAGGCGGATCTCATGATTTTTCATCAAAAGCTTTATTGCTTTGTCCAGCCAGCCATACATAGGCATAAAATAAATTCATAATATTTGTGAATCCTTTTTCACAATATTTTTGTCGCATGAGCAAATTAGTTGCTTAGATACTTTATTTCTTGATTCAATGGTATCCAATTATCCATTACATCTAAATGTATTTCAAAATTTAAAATCCAATATAAGGAATTCTTCCTTGCAATATCAAGGGTCACAAATCCAAATTTTGCAAAGTTTCGCGTGTTTAGAACTAACACATAAAATAATAATATTAATAAGAATAATCATCATCAAAATAATAATATTAATAATAATCATCGTCATAATAAAAATAAATAATAAGACGGAGATGAAAATTGATAAGGTCAAACAATTTTTATCACAAGAGGAAGAATATAAGGTAAAATTATAAATTGAGAAAGGATTAGAAAGAACCTGGATTGAGACACGTAGAGCACTGTCCTTGGAGAGAAAAAACTTCCACTAGTCCTCAATTGGAGCATGGTGCTGATAACGTGTTATGAAATAAAGTGAATAATAGAGAGAAGAGAGAATAATAGATAATAGAGAATGGAGAATAGGGAGCAACTGATCTGTGTCTTATTATTGATAGGAAGAGTCTTATTTATAGATACAATATGTAATCCATAAAGGAACAAATCAACTTAGTTAATACAAATATTTACCATAAAGAGTAGTGAATCATATGAGTAAATGTATCAAATCAATGGACAATCATTAATTCATAACAATATATATATATATATATATATATATATATATATATATATATATATATATATATATATATATATATATATATTGTACAAATCATGTTCAGAATATAAAATTATGAACATCAACTTTATTTTCCATAATGTACTATGTTATGTTTCTTTACCTTTGTATTTCATAAGATAAGTTTAGTAACCAAACTCCTTGCATTGGCTTGCATCAGTTTTCTCATTACTAGTGAAATACTGTTTAACAACATCAAGGAAACATTTAGCGTCGTGGTCTTCAGAAATAAAGTCCCATAAAACTTCTGGATCAAATCGCCTTCATGATCATCAGACACATTCGATTTGATCATTCCCACTTTTCAACCTTATTATCCTTTGGGTTTTCCGAAGTTGGAGTGGGTTACTTAGCCTAAAATGCAAGATCAAGATCCTTGCAGTCAATAATTACCTCAATTGCTTCCTTCCAAACAGTTTGTCCCATTAGGCTCGGGGATACAATTAATTTGAGTAGATAAATTAACATCACTATCAATATAATTGAAAAGAATATAAATAAACTTAATAATATGTTCAAATACATAAATAAATAAAAAAGAAGACAATTTTCAAGGTAGACCCATTATAAGATATTGAGCACAACATTAATTTTTTTAGTCTTTGGACATAGAAATTAATTTATGATTGGTACTTTATGTGTAATAATCAAATGTTGACATGTAATTATGTTAAATAATAGTCTTTTTTTTGAACTAACTGTTATTCACGTGAATATAAACTTTATAATCTTCATATATTTATTATCACAAGCATGTTATTATTTGGCCAAATTATGTCTTGTTTGGGATGAAAACAAAATGTATAAATAATCTCATACTAACATCTGTATAATCTTAATTAAATCAATTTTTAAAATTTCTATAACAGATTGCTTTGGCAATACATTATATAAACTTAATTTAAATAAAATTTACCAGTTACATACAAAAATTATAATCTATCGAAATCATCTATTTATTTATTTATTTGTTTCAAAATATTAGAAGCCATGTGGTTAAAAAGACAATGAAAGTCACACAAGCATGTTTTCATAGATAGAAAATGCACAAACAATAATCGCATGTACATAAAAAAATTGATATCCATATTGTTATATATAAAGAAAAAAAATTCACAACCACACACATATATGAATAATTTGATAACAATGTTGACTCTGATACCACTACTGGAATAGATTTTATGATTTTGATATGCAATCTAATTTTGTATGCAAACTATTTTGAAATAATCTTTCTAATCTTTACTAATTATCAATAAAAGACAAACAAACAAGCATTACATCGTACGGTTACTATCAAACATATACATGTTTGCATCTTGGATCTTGGTATTGACTAAAGCTTGTAGTGGAATAGTCCAATTATCTTCCTCAACTAAATTACCAATTACCAAACTTGAGGACATGATACTCCTCTGCTAATGGGGAGACAACTAATGGGGAGACAAAGAGACGTATGTTTCTAATTTGGCATCTTGGGAATCATAACTATCCGTCTAATTTAAACCTGTCAGGATTCTCATCAACCCCTAACAAGCCAAATTTTGTTTTCATTTATTTAAGCTCATATTAGTTTCGCCACTATTAGTCTAAACTAAAATTAGATCATTTCTATTGAGTTCAACTAAATATAAATAACTAATATAAACACTATAATATAGTCCATACATTAAAAAAGACCTTAAATGATGACCTATAATGACAAAAAATAATTAGTCACAATAGTGACCAATTTAGATACTAAACATTATTGGTAACTAAACTAGTTTCAAAAAATTATAATTGGTCTCTAAATTGGTAACTAAAATAGTTTCTATTATGAATTGGTCTATAAATTGGTCACTAACGTTAGCTACCTAGGTTTCAGATACAAAGAAATTGGTTGGTCTCTAAATAATTAATTAGATATAGGGGTGGCAAAATGGGTCAGTCCGACCCGTTTTAGCCCGGTCCGCTTGTAGCCTGCCAAAAACGGGTCGGGCTGGCCTGCCACCAATAAACGGGTTGGATATTGCAACCTGTCCCGTGTTAGGGTGGGCTGGTCCGTCCTTTTTTTTTTAAATTCTTTTTAATTTTTTTTTTAATTTTTTTTAATTTTTGTTTATAAATCTATTTTATATATATAAATTTATTTATATAATATAAAAAAAAGCATTATTTTTTAATTATTTTTAATTTTAAACATAAAAAAAAATATTAAAAAAATGGGTTGGTGGGCCAGAACGGGCCAGTCCATTTTGGCCCGCTAAACTGGCGGGCTAGGCAGACCGCGTTACAGCGGGTTGGCAGGTTGAAAATTCCTAATTTGATATTAATTTAGTGACTAATTCATTTGGTAGCCAAAACCTAAGTAAATGTTAGTGAACAATTTAAAAATTAATTCATAATAAAAACTATTTTAGTTATCAGTTACAAATTATAATTTTTTAAAACTTACCAATAAATTTTAATTTATAAATTAATGACTTGGTCACTAAGTGACTAATTATTTTTTGTCTCGAAATTTGATTATTATTTAAAGTTTTTATTGTAGTGATATTAAAAGAATAAAACTATATATATATATAAAAGATTAAGTGTGTATGAATGAAGGCCAATCAAGGAATCAATCCTCGATCTAGTTTGACATTATCTTGTTAAGTCAATTAAATACACTCAGTATCTTGTAAACAGTTTTTCTAATCAAATTGTGGATAAATTCTTTTATTTTGAAATTGTGTGTTGGTGTCATAATAGTCTTTGAAATTAAAAAAAGAAAAAATCAAACCAATTCTTAAAATCAAATCTTCAATTATCAACTTAGTTCTTAAAATGCGCCAACTGCTATTATTGAAGTCGTTAAAGTTTTCAACTGACTACTACAGTCCTTATTGAATCTAACAATTATCATTTTATTCTCTAATAAAATTGGGAAACTATGGCAAGAACTAAAATGAGCGATAAGTTGCGGGTTCATAAACTTTATTTAATTTCCCTAATTTTAGGACTAAAAATAAATAAATTGATAAATTTAGAGATTAATTTAGATATTCATTCTAAAGTTTTCTTATAAAAAACATAATGAAAACATATTTTTCTTAACGTTCTAGAAAACAATTTCCTATATGAAAATTGAAAATAAAATTTATTTCAAAATATATGGTGTGAGTTTAAAATACTTTCTCTCAAATAATTATTGTATTATATTTTCATTTCATTATATGGATTTAGTAAATTGTTTAAAGTAGAAATAATGTAACATCCCATTTTAAATAGATAATTCCAATTTAATAAACCGTACATATATATAAATATCCAAAGAGTATGGGAATTGGTATACGGAGGTACACACTACCCCAAACCTATTCATAACAAAGAAAAGAGACACCACACTGCCTATCATCAATACAATAGTTCAAAAACAACACAAGTTTTTGTCCAGAACAAGAGAAATTCTAACTAAATAAACTCCTTCAGCCGCAGACCCCATAGTGAGCTCAATACCCGTCCATAACCATCAAGCTGCAGCATCTCTACTATCATTACCACTGCCAGGGGTTCTCACATCTGCTCACATCAATAAAATTGATGATCATCGCAATGGAGAAAGCCACACACAACATACAAGCAAGCGAAAGGGTAAGCTAGTGTAACAAATCATTATATTATAACACTCAACAGGTAAGTTCAAACCAAACATAATCAACAAATATCCACACATGATATACCCAAACCACTTAAGACTTTTAGACTTGACTATCCGGATACATATGATGAGGCACCACCACCAAACTGTGGAACTACTTCCTAGCAGTGAGGCATCACCACGAGGCCTTCGTGGAATTACATCCTTACATGAGGCATCACCACGAGACCTCCGTGGAATTACGTCCTGGCCTTGAGGCACCACCACGATACCCCCCCCTCCCCCGTGGAATTATGTCCTTATGTTGAGGCACCACCATGAACTCTTACCCCGCTGTTCGTGGAATTAAGTCCATTAGATGAGGCACCACCAGGGACTCCCAATAGGAAAGTCCATAGGATTACGTCCATTAGGTGAGGCACAACCATGAACTCTCACTACAAGAGTCAGGGAATTACGTCCTAGTCAGACTTTGTATATGTGTCACCAAACAAATCAGAAAGATCTCATGGTACTAATATCATGTATAAACAACCAATCATACATCTCATGCTTTCCAATTCATACACAATAAAGCAATATATCACTTCCACCACAACCTCATATAATAATCGAGGCATCATCCCTCAAACCATTAAAGTAAAGTGTTCAAGCCAGGAAAACAAGCAACCACATCATTGACCATTCACATCATAGCACACAACTCGCCCCTGTCTCGCTCAGGCTAGGAGACTCGCTCAGGCGAGAGAGATCCCCTCGCTCAGGCGAGTCCCTTCTCGCCTAGGCGAGAGCTCGAGCAGTGGAACAGTGGCCCCTGCGAGTTCTCGCTCAGGCGAGCTCCCTCTCGCCTAAGCAAGATCACCTCTCGCTCAAAATGAAGACAAGTCGCCTGAGCGACTGTTCGCGCAGAAAACTTGGGCGAGCCTCTGTTAGTCTCGCCTAGGCGAGGCATGCTCGCTTGGACGAGAAAACCAGTGCCTGCCACTGTTCATTCGTGAAAACGCAAAAACCACACCCAAAAATCATACTTTTACCAATACCAAGCAATCAAACCATGAGTATACTTCAAGCATATGATTCAAACTCAGAAAGCATACCAAAAATGTAAATAACTATAAACCCTAACTTCCCTTACCTGGAAAGGGGTTATATGAGACTTCGACACTGAACCACGGAGCACAGCAGCTCTAGAACCAGACCTGCAAAAGTGAGCCGAACCAAGGTCAAGCTGAACACGAATCTGAGCATACTTCGAAACCCTAGCAGAGGTTTTGTGGAGAGAAAAAGGGGAAGTTAGGGCACTGATTTTTCAGAATGACATGCAATTGAGGGACCCTTGGCTGCTTTAGGGGTCTTGGCACCCTATGGGCCAGCCCTTTAGGCCCAACAGTGAGGCAACCCTTAACATTAGGGCACTCAATAAAAGTGGGCCTTACATTCTCCCCAACAACAAAAATTTTCGTCTTCAAAAATTCACCGATGGGGTAGGAAGAAAACTATATTTTCCTCACACCCTCCGACAACCACCGCCTCGACATGACATGTTTGATGACTCCAACACCTATAGCCACTGGAAACTTTGCCTTTGTGCTATGCGATATGTGTTCAACAATGTAGACTGGTTTAGTCACTACACTCGACAAACTTCCAACTTGCAACCTTAACACCAGATTGCTCCTTCATACCTGTCCAACTAACTTGTATCTGATATACTGACCCATCCACCATATGCTCTCCACTACCCCTCATATCACTGTAGGTCTCAAACTAAAGCATGTTCGTCATCAGTTCTCGACACCTTGTTCACTCTTTTATGCATCACTCTACTGACTTGATCACGATTGAGTTCTAGCCTATTGCCTCGCCATCAACACTCTTGACCACTTTTATGTATAACGACACTCATAACCTCTTGCCTCTTTTACTAACTTCCACCAATGGTAGCAAGGTCCACAACCAAGTCATTCCATTTCCAAATTAAGTTTTCCTCAGTTACAACTACCAAATTCATTTTGGCATCTCATCTTCGTTTTACTAACTTGTAACCATCATTCCCCAAAAGCCTTAGGACCATGTCTTCCTTGACTTGAAATTTCTAGTGTGATATATATACCTATCAACTCTAAGATACTTCTCAAACTAAGATTTTTCTAATTTGCTTTTTCTCCAACCTTGTTGAGAGACTCACTAGTTATAGTCAGATGACTAGACTAATGAAATCTCCTCACCCATTCTCTTCCTAACCCAAACACTTATGTTTCTCAACAAACTCTCACTCTTACCCCGTCAAATCGAGGATCTTGAATTCCCTTCTCTGACTGAACATCTACTCTTGCTTTCTCACTTCCAAGTTGACACCCTAACTTGAAATCATAACTCAAACCATCTCCTACTTCTCTTGTATAACTTTCTCTGAGTAACCCCATAATTCCAACTCTAAATGATCACTGAACATCCCTACTTGATACTCATAAGAATGACACTTTCGTTGATGAAGAACTGGGTGTTGTAGTAATCACTAAGTCATGAGTGAGATAGTTCTTTCCACACACCTCTTACCCTTCATAGGTATCACTTCCCATCATCCTACTGCGCTACTCTGATCACACACACAAGTCACTCATCCGTTCACTCAAAACGATGTTCCTCCCACGTCTGCCGTGACAAGGGAACAATCATCGCTGAGAAACCTTCCTCCACAACCTCCACGGAACTTGCAAAACTCTTTGGACTCACCTTTTTATAGTCTTAACGTCCCATTTTCTCAACATCGTATCCACCCCTTTCTAAACCATATGTCCTACTAGACACTACAACCTTTGTCAATCCCCTTTCTTGCCCATTCCAAAGACTTTGTTCGCACTTGGAAACTCGTCGCTAAACCTTGACGGTACAACTAACATGTTTGAGATTGCCTTACCTTCATCATGTTTCCACTCTTTACAACCATAGGCCCAAAAAGCCAATCCTCTCTTATCCAACGCTTTCCCTTGAACAATTTATTCCACCACTACCTTTTCTCTAATGTCCACCAAACTTGCAGTCATCCTTGTGATTATAATTAGTATAAGCCACTACTTCTCTAACATCTCCTCCATTTCTGTATTTACTTTAAATTCACAGTAGTAACCATTCCATTAGGAACTATTGTCACAGGTTGTTCCTCAAACACCAATGCAGAAGTGAACTCCACCACACCAAGGTCAAAACTCTAGTACTTGTTTTCAGAACGCGTCTATAATCCTTTTACCATTTAGATCCCTTTCATCTATTATTCACTTTCCTTCGTCAGATGTTTTTGATTCACATGAAGCTCTGTCCCCACTATTTAGCTTGATGCATACTTCATATGCAACCGCTGACTCATCTCTTTTTAATCTAAGAACACCACCTCGTTGGTTGTCCCAGCTCATCGGAGCGAGATTGAGAAAACAATTGATTCACCCTTGAGACTATGTTCCAACCTTGCAAAGAGAATAATTCGAATTGGGTTTGAATTTAAATACTTTGATCATCACGAAGGCACCACACACCCGAGCGAGTCTCCACTTGGTCGCAATTGTAGCAAAAACCATCATCTCACTCGCAGTCCCTTCTTAAAGTCAACCATGACTCCTTTACCATACTGGCGACTCCAAGGAGTAGATGATCCCAAGGAATTCGACTCTCAGTCCAAGCATCACTTTGTAAGGTGCATCTCTGGAGGAGAATTTTTTTTTTCGTGCTAACCACTTTAGCATCAACCATTGTAGACACCATATCACTACTCAAAACTTTTCTTTCCACACCCTCCATCATTGTGCTCCAAGATCAGTTGGGTTGTCCTTCCATACGAGAATAACCTTTAAAGGTGTGTCCCTCCTTCTGGTACGTGAAATCTTCCACTTATACCCAAGGTCAGATGTCCTACTCATGAGAACTACTTTTCCTTGAAACATCCCACTATCAGTTTGAAAAGACCCATCCTCACCTGCTGACTATTAATCCTAGTATGAATTCCTTATCTCACTTCTTCCCTAACCATAAATTGTTCTTTCCCCTACTTAGGAACGTCATCTTTCCTGACTTATTCAGTGAACCCTTCTCCATCTCAACCTCTCACTAGAGGTTTGCCATCTTTTTGCACTTCATGGTCTCCTACTTTCTTAGCTTTATGGTTGCCAAGCAACCTCTCCACTTTTTACGATCTAAAATTTGCCAATTGTTCCTCTTCCACTATCCCAAGAAGCATTAGGTGTGACCATATGACTATATTCAATGACACTTATCCTAACACTATATGCATTTTCTATGACTCTGAACTTCAACATTGTCGGGATGTAGAATCAAGTTGACTTCCCCCAAACGATGTGGCACTTGCATGCACTGCTACCTTTCAGTGTTCTAAATCTTTGAATTCGACTTCTTTTAGAAAACTTGTAGTATTTGTTTCCGAGAGTCTATCCTTAAAGTTCCCTCTTGACCAAACGTTATTTTGTGAACTCTAGCATCTTCTCCGGTTTATTAAACCAAAACTTAGCTTTCCTTGCTCAATTATATACACCATACATCAACTTCCTATCTCTGAGGCAAGACGTTGTCTCAGAGACCCCATCCAACACTTGTAAAGGCGAGCAAACCAAGTTGATATTCAATCTGCTTTCCCTTATCTCCGTAGACACTAGCCACAAAGCACAAAGGCATAACAAGGCAAACTACTTCATACAAAGCAACACTCTATCACTTACAGACAACCAACCCTTTTGTCTGCCACCCTTCTTTCCCCAAACCATTAGAATTAAGAAAGGAAAACAACCTTTAATCTAGTCATGAGTGTGCACCCTCATTATTTTATCAAGGCATTTTCTGTTCTTAAAAATTTTGGTTTCACTGACAAACTCGATTAGACATGACTTCTTCCGCCTACAAGGCATGACAAACCCATAACCTCAGGTCATCCTAAGGACAAAATGCTCTGATACCATTAATGTAACTTCCCATTTTAAATAGATAATTCTAATTTAATAAACGCTACATATATAAATATCCAAAGAGTACGAGAATTGGTATACGGAGGTACACAGTACCCCAAACCTATTCATAACAAAGAAAAGAGGCACCACACTGCCTATCATCAATACAATAATTCAAAAACAACACAAGTTTTTGTCCAGAACAAGAGAAATTCTAACTAAATAAACTCCTTCAACCGCGGACCCCATAGTGAGCTCAATACCCGTCCATAACCATCAAGCTGCACCATCTCTACTATCATTACCACTGCCAGGGGTTCTCACATCTGCTCACATCAATAAAATTGATGATCATCGCAATGGAGAAAGCCACACACAACATACAAGCAAGCGAAAGGGTAAGCTAGTGTAACAGATCATTATATTATAACACTCAGCAGGTAAGTTCAAACCAAACATAATCAACAAATATCC
>Ga0214543_1013473_pt1 | contig 10249 bp, 9 predicted proteins | sample CNSS2metaG_FD_160094 | JGI IMG/M metagenome (GOLD analysis project Ga0214543, IMG submission 160094) | Root nodule microbial communities from cowpea collected in UCLA plant growth center, Los Angeles, California, USA - CNSS2 | ecosystem: Host-associated > Plants > Roots > Nodule | place: USA...
GTTGAATGTTCTTGATTTTTCTTTCTATCCTAGGCTTTTCTCCAATACTCTAGAAGTTTCTTTACATTTCAATAACTCTATCTTATATTTTTTTAGATTCTTCTAGAATTTGCATTATATTTTAATATAATTATTAAAATATTTAAAATTTAGGATTTAATATATTTTTTATCCAACAAGTTTGACATTTGAAATTAGTGTATTCTTGAAGTTTTGATCTAATTTAATCCTCAAACTTAAAAAATACATGAAAAATTTAATCTTTTTAATCAAATCTGGTTAAGTTTATCTAATGTTGGAATGTCGTTTCATAATACTTGACACATTTTCGCTTCAATGTTAACTCAATTATTATTATAAAACGCATTCAAAACGTCAAATAAACTTAACTAGATTTGGTTAACATGATTAAATTCACGCATTTTTTAAGTTATGTGTCTCAAACGTGTTTCATAATAATATTTGAGTTAACGTTGAGCGAAAATATGTTAGATGGTGTAAATGACTTAAATACTATCATGAAACGCACTTAAAACGTCAAATAAATTTAACAAAGTTTGGTTAAAAGTGTCCCAACCACACCACAAACTAGGAATAGCCACACACCACACGAGTATACGGCCATTAGCAATACTCTGGGTCGCATACTCCATGCTGAAGACTCCCTTATATAGTATGCGGCCATCAACAATCCTTTTGATTGCATACTCCATGTTGAATACTTCCTTATGCAATATGCGGCCATTAGTAATCCTCTAGGCCGCATACTCCGTGTTGAAGACTCCCCTATATAGTATGTGGCTATTAGCAATCCTTTGGACCACATACTCTGTACTAAAACCCACTTTAGTGAAGTGCGCAACCATCAGCATCCTTCTTAAGCCGCCTACTTCGCACTAAAGAGCCCTTAGAATAAGCAGCCTATATCCAACCATAATCACTCAGATGGTTAGGCGGACAAGAAGTATCCAGTCGCTCAGATCCACATGGCCGCATACCGGATACTTCACACTCAAGACAGCCCCACTAACGCTTACCAGGAACTTCTGAGGGACCTCTTGGTAATTTTATACATTCCAGGTAGGATCCATAGGTAAAAAGGTATAAATAACACACTATTTTATGCATTGATTACGTATTAAAATATTTCCTGAATCCCTGACATCACCACTGCTAACTTAAGCATCAGAGTGTCTTTTGCAGGCACCCCTACGTCATCACCGGAGCTTCATCGGAGTAACAAGGCATCCATTCGTCAACCCAGCACCAGAGCAACCTAGCAGACTTGCGGAGTACAACTTGGTCCCCTAAGAACAAAAAGTATTAATTCACGCATTTTAAAACATTTTTAAAGTTACGTCAGATAAACTTAACAAAATTTAGTTAAAAAGATTGAATTCATGCACTTTTAAAGTTTGAGTACTAAATTAGATCAAAATTTCAAGAATGAACTAATTCTAAATTCCAATCAACCTTAACAAACCAAAATCATATTTAAACGTAAATTTTATTAAATTGTATACATTTACCGAGTTTTGAAAGAAACCTAAACTAATTATTTGGAGGTTTTGAAAACCTATACTAATTTTTAGAGATTTAACACTAAACTTTCAGAATTTAAAGGAGGTTTTAAAAACCTCATTTAGTTAAATCTATTGCTAAGGTTATATCCACGTCCGGTAAATTTTTTTAGTAGTTATAATAAGACGTTTACTTATTTAGTTTATTATGAATTTCAATTTTTTAATTTAAGATATTAAAATTTTAAATTCAAAAAATAGAAAATGACTCAAACTATACATGTCTTTTATCTGTAATTTAACTGTATTTTTTGCATATGCTTTTTCAAAGAAGTAAACATATGAAAAATATTTCTAATCAGTATTAGGTACTGAAGGTATTATTAGTGATTTATTTATAATATAAGTTATACAATTATATAACAGGAAAACATCATACTCTATATCCTCTGAACCACTTTTTAACGAGGTAAAGAAACACGAGGAAGCAAAGGGTGACCAAACTTGTCATCTATGTCAGACAAAGAATGTCAAAGATAGAAAGCATGGAACCTCCACCTTTTCGAACTTATTATATGTATAATGTACACGTTGCAGCCAAATTACGAAATTCTGATTTCATCTTCACTGTTTCCTCATCAATTGTGGCAGTTGTTTGAACGAGGACTCAGAAGAAATGGGAGCAAACAAAAGTGTCCACGTCGGAAGATGTTCGATTTTCTTCAAACTTACTGTTTTCTTATTTGTCATTTTCTTTCAGTATCTAGTTGGTTAACATTGCATATCATTAAATATTAATGTACCAAGTAATTCATGCATTTTGTGCATGGCAGCAAAGCTAGACGTTGGAGTTGATTTCACTAGAAGACTGTATAATTCTCACATGCAAAGGTTTTTGTCCATTCTATAATCAAACTAAGAATGTTGATGAATTTTTTTTTATATATATGAAATATTATTTTTCTATTGTCTGATGGTTTCATGAACAGGCTGTCTAGAGGTCTGGTTTCTATGGCTACTGGCAGGTACACAGTTTGGCTTGGTTTTTAAATTTTGTACTCACATCAACTAGGTAGTGTATATATATATATAACCAAGCATTTCAATTTCTTTGATTGCAGCCTTGGCTTAAAGCAGCCTGGTCTAATTTATTACAGTGATTTGCTAGATATGTCGTGGCACAAGGGGCTGCATGATTCAGACCTATTGCTCACGTATAGGTACCATAGACCTCGAGATATTGGTCCCCCCTCCCTCACCATTAAGGTTTGTACTTGTTGATTTTCTTTTTCATAATTAATTAATCTTTTCTATAAATTAAATAATTTTTTCATAATATAAGATTTGTACTTTCAAATCTTGAGGTGATTTCTTTACACCGTAACACAATCCCATTGAAGTTTTTTCTTTATAGCATTCAGTTTCACCTGAGGTAAGAATCCATGGAATTCCCACGAACAATTTTCGCCATTCCCAAAGTCAAGGTGTAAGATTGTCCAAGTTATCGATTGGGTTTGATTATGTTGACCCTTCTGAATCTGGTTCGACCAAAGGCAAAGCAACATGTGTATACTTTAAGGTTGGAGGAGTTAGTTAATATTGGTTTTCATTCATTCCTATTCTTACCTTGCAATATCGTATCATGCATGCGTTTCTCTAACGTAGAGAATATTCTGTCATTTTTGTTGGGTTTGAACAATGATATATATAATACGCAGCGTTTTCACTTTTCACATGATGGAGGCCGCTCTATAAGTACAGACCGAGATGGTTTTCAACTGACTCGCAGGTTGCTGAGATTTGTTGTTTCAGTCCTCACAAAATTTACCTGTTTCAATAATTTTGACTTACCACGTCTTCTTAAATTCCTCGTAGTGGAACTCCATCTGATAACGTGATAGTGGTTAGTCAAGAATCTCGATTTGAAGATGAAAAGGATAACGGTTTTACTAATGTAAGTAATTGGTTATCAAACTGAGAAATGAAATCTTCCTTATTTGTGTGCAAGTTACATCTTTATTATAACTGCTTGTTTTTGTATTCAGTTTAGTGTGCAAATGGAACTAGGAACTGCAATTTCACAAAACTTGTTGACCTACTATCGGTTTGAAGTTACCGCTGCAAGAGGAATCAAACTTGGACCAGCATTGTTCTTCTCACGGTGAGTTCTTTTTCCACGTTCAGTATATGCATTCCTTCGCACTAGGTAACCTGCATCAGTTTTTATATTGTGACAGGATGAGTAGTGGAACAGTTAAGGGATCCTTTGCTCCATATCAAGCATTTGCAGTCGGTGGACCCAGTAGTGTGAGAGGCTATGGTGAAGGTGCCATTGGTGTTGGACAATCATGTCTGCTATCCACAACTGAATTGTCAATCCCATTGGTATAACATTCATTGCTAGGCTTCTGTCACAGATAATATTATACCTGTGAATTTTTTTTTTCTTCCTTATACCTTTCATTATAAATCGATTTTGCAATAGTGAGATAGGTTTAAAATTTGCTTCTTATAATATTTTAAGATGAAATTTTCTTGCTCCAAGTTTTACCTTAATTGACAAGAAACATTTTTTCATAGTACTTTGTTATATAAGATCATCCTTACTCATTTCTAACCATTTCTACCGATTATTGTTTGCTGATCGATCATCTTTTTTTACTCTATTTGCAGAGCAAGAAACTAACAGGTGTTATCTTCCTGGACTGTGGGTCTGACCTGTGGAGTGGTGATAAAGTTCCAAGTGAGTTTCCTTTAGTAATTCTTAAAACCATTCTCCAAGTTTATCTCTACAAAAGTTTGGCCACATTAAACCATGTTAGCATTCTAAGTAGCCTTTTGTTCTGTTTTGACCATTAGTCCCTTTTCATATTCTATCTCCAAACAACAAAGATTGTATTCTTAACTCTATTGTCTGTTAATTAAGTTAATCTTTTTCTTCTCCCTAAGGTTGTAGTAATATGTTAGTTGTTGCGTTTATAATTGCAGATAATCCAGGAGAGAGACATGGTAAGCCAGGATTTGGGTTTGGAATTGGGGGTGGCATGCGATTCAAAACCCCCTTGGCTCAGATACATGTTGATTATGCCATTAATGCCTTTCAAAAAGGAACTGCATATTTCGGAATTAGAGATCTGCTTCTATGAAAGCTCACACTGCTTAATGTGGCCAAATTTTTTAGGCTTCTTCATTTCTTTAATTTGAATATGAAAGGTGAGTGATATAAATAGTGGTGTGTAAATCGGTTTAAACAATTGGTGAACCGGTTTGAGTTAAAAATATTCAGTTTTTCTTTTAACTTGTAACTACAATAATTTTATTATTTTTCATATTTTTTTAATTATAATTATTTATTATATCTAATGATGTAAGTTGGGAATTTGACTTTGAAAAAGTCTAGGATGTTTTTGAATTTTTTAATGTTTAAATTATCTATTTGTCTCATTATATAAATTGATATTTTAATTTTTAATTATCATATTTGTAATTATATTTGGTAAAATAAAATAGTTAAAGAACTTGTTGTCCCATTATAATTACATTAGTTCAATTAACCAATTATAATAAATATATAAAATAAATTGAAAGAATAAAACAAAACATGTCGGACACTATAAAGAAAAAGTTAAAGTTATTGTGCGGAATATTTTATTTCAATTTGTAGGGATTTTACCCTTTGCAAACTAATTTGAGGGGGCTTTTTCGCCACACACTTTTTGCAGAGGTTTTTCTAAATCTATATATTGGTGACTATTATTTTGTAAATGTTTGAAACCTCCTTTATTTGCACCTATTTTATTGTAGGGATTTAGAACCTCCATTTTTTACAGTTTTTAATTTTGTAGGGGTTACTACCCTCTTCAATTTGGCGATTATATTGTAAGGTTTTAAACCTCTCTTGTTTGTATTATTTATTTTGTGGGTTTATTACTTTATTTTGCTTGCCTTATTTCTAATCTTCTAAATACAATAATTTGTTAGTAATTAGAAACTCATGTTCATGGCAATGTATGTTATCATTTGAGGTGCTTATATTTTTTTGTCAACAATATTTATTTGCAAACTTCCTACAAATTCTTAAATTGTGACAAAAGACATGACAAACTTTACTAAAGTGCTCAAATATATATAATTAAAACATTTCATTCTCAAAATCACCATAGCAACATAAAAGTAATTTAAACTGGAATGTAGTTACAACTTAATCCATAATTCCTCAAAATTCATAATAGACTAAATATAGCTTCATCCTAAAAACACCATAAGCATACAAAATGTTGCTAGCAGTAAATGATCTACTTGTACACAAAGGAGATTCAAGCTCATTGATGAACCCCTAACCCCTACCAAGGATGGAGGTATATGCTTAGGGAGGTTAAGCATCTTTAGAAAGGGAAGTTTCTTCACCTTCTTTTAATTTAGTTTTATGCTAAGTTTTTCCTAAGTTGACTTGTTGACTTGGACTAAGGTTGACTTGTTGACCATAGTTGACTTGACCTAAAGTTAACATGCTAATCCTTGTTGCATTATGGTAATTAGGAGTGGATTAACACTAATGGAGTGAGGCTAGGTGGTGCATTTGGTGATGTGGAGAAGAGAGGAAAGCATAAAGCATCTTTTACCATGGTTGTCTTCCCTTGGCTTGGACAAAATTAATGAGAGAATGCCACCTTGTCTACTCCACTTTTGTCATCTTATGAATTAGGTTTAACCTTGTTTCTAAAAGTTTGGGTTTCTTATTTATAAACACGCCCTTGTACACTTTTGTCTTTGCATAAAGACCCCTAGAACTCATCTATATAAGGGGTGCTCATTGTCTTGTAAAAGGGTTGATCAATTGAAAATATAGACCTTATATTGTGTCAACAGTGTGAGTTCTCCTCCTTAGGAGTGAAACTTCATTGCTTTATCTTGAGCAAGCTCAAGTGGCGGCACAACACCACTCCTCTTCTAAGGTTGGTTAGCCTTATGCCCCCCCTTAAGTGGTGTGCATTACAATACTAGTTTACCATTTCATGTCTTTTCATCTTGTCCATTTCTTTGATGTTTCAATTCGGCTTTTATGTTCTAATGGTTACTTTGTTTTTTTTTTCCTTCTTGAATCCATCTCTTCCTTCTCTAGAACCTCTTGAAGTGAACCTTCACAATAGAAGGCTTGCTATCTTAATGTCTAATGAAAATCTTCACTAGGTCTTCTTAACAATCTCAACATCATATTTGAAAAACATAAAATGAACCATCATTATCCTACATCACTAGTTTGTTGAAATGATAAAAGAAATATACTCATGAAATATACAGGAAAAAACAACAATTGAATTAAAAAAATGGAATACTTGTTTCCAAACAAATTCTAATCTACTCACCTTGAAATATTTTAATTCACCTAGACTTATGGTTGTTGAAGTTTAGATATAAAGATATGACGATCACCTAGTTTCATAAATTTTTTCCCAATAATTGAGAAACAAATAATCAAACAACATAAGAATAAACAAATGACATACACCTACCATGGAAGGCAACAAGATGAATTTGCATTATTAATTATAGTTGGCCTCACTGATCAATAAACTGCCTGTCGTCGTCGATGATGATTGTGTGGGGTATACCATAACGATAAATAATGGTTTTCCACACGAATTGTTGTACTTGCTTGGCTGTGATGGTGGCGAGGGGCTCGACCTCAATCCATTTTGAAAAATAGTCGATGCCTACTAGGAGGAATTTTACTTGGCCTTTTCTTGGTGGGAATGGTCCAATAATGTCCATTCCCCATTTAGAGAATGGCCATGGGGAGGATATGTGGTGTAACTCTTCCTGATGTAGGTGCGTTTTGGGGCTATGTTTCTGGCACGGGAGGCATTTTCTAGTGTAGGCGATGCAGTCTTCTTGGATGGTTGGCCAATAGTATCCTGCCCGCAGTATTCTTGCTACCATGGTCTTGGGGCTGGAGTGGTAGCTGCAAACCCCTTGGTGTATCTCCTGCATAACATAGTCGACTTTTTCCTTTGTGATGCACTTTAGAAGTGGGGTGTTGAATCCTCTTCTGAAGAGTTCTCCCCCACCAGGGTGTAACATGCTACCTTTCGCATCCATCCTTTTTCTTCGCTGTCAAGGACGACTCGTGCTCTAGGTATCGGATGAAAGGTTCCATCCATGTCCCGTCTGTTCGATTAGCACGTTGCTTGGTCCTTCGAGTACTACTCCTGCTCCTGCCCCTTGTGGGTTGGACGAACCATCGACGTGCATGGTCCACCAAGTTTCTTCTGGGTTGCGTAGTCCTGTAAATCATTGGCAAAATCTGCCAGACATTGTGCCTTAATTGCGCCTTGTGGTTCATATCGAATGTTAAATTATGACAACTCAATTGACCATGTTGACAGTCTGCAGGATTTTTTGGATGGGGCAGTTTGTGCGGACAATCACCTCGTGATTCTGGAAATAAGGGCGTAACCGCCTTACCACTGTTATGAGTGACATGACTACTTTTTCTAATACTTGATATCGCGTTTCTAGATCTTGTAATACGCGGCTGACAAGTAGATTTGCTGCTGCCGACCGTTGGTCTCTTGGACTATTGCGACATTGACAACTGCGACAGAGGCCGAGATGTAGACAATCAGAAGGACGCTTGGATCTGGCTTGCTCAAAATAAGTGGTGTAGTGAGTAGTTGTTTCAACTAATCGAATTTTTGCTAGCATGTGTCACTCTAGGCGAACTTGGCCGATTTCTTGAGCAGCTTAATCATAGGTCATGTTTTTTCGACGAGCTTAGGGAGGAATCGTGATATGGCCGTCAATCTTCCTATTAGGCGCTGGACTTCTTTGATGTTGGTTGGACTTCTCATGTTGATAATCGCGTGACATTTCTCCAGGTTGGCTTTAATGCCCCGGTGAGTGAGCATGAAACCCAGGAATATGCCGCCATTAACGCCAAAAGTACATTTCTCTGGGTTCAGTCTCAGGTTGTAAGCTCGGATCGCATTGAAAATTGCCATGAAATCCGACGGGTGCTGTGATGGGTCAAAGGATTTTACCACGATGTCGTCCACATATACATCGACGCTTTTGCTTAACAAGGGTGCGAAAACCCTGTCCATCAGCCTTTGGTACGTGACTCCAGCGTTTTTCAGGCCGAAGGGCATGACTTTGTAATGTAGGTTGGCCTCCTTTGTGATGAAGGCGGTTTTCAGCTTATCCTCTTCAGCCATGGGTATCTGGTTGTACCCAGAATATGCATCTAGGAAGCTTAGGGTTGTGTGGCTTGTTGTGCCATCAACGAGGCGGTCAATACTTGGCAAGGGGTAGGCGTCCCGAGGGCAGGCTTTGTTGAGGTTAGTGTAGTCGACGAACATGCGCCATTTCCCGTTTGGTTTCTTAACTGGGACAACATTGGCTAGCCATGTTGTGTACCGCGCCTCAGCCACGAAGCCAACTTTTTTCAGCATTTTCGCCTCTGCCTTGGCTGCTTGTCTGCATTCTTCCCCAAGTTTCCGCTTCTTCTGGGAAACAAGCTTGGCTTCCCTAAAGACGGATAGCCTATGTGATGCGACTCTGGGGTGGACTCCAGGAAGGTCCGCTACTGTCCATGCGAATAAGTCTGCATTGTCGGAAAGTACTTTCTCCAATTGTCGCTCCTCTTCGGCTTGAAGATATGTTCCTATCTACAAGGAATGGTCTTACTGTGCCCGAGAACTATCGGGTTTCCCCTACTGGTTCCATTCTAGATTCAGAGTTAATCTTGGGTTCTAACTCTTCTCCAGCTAAGTTCACGCCTTCGGTGGCGACTTCCATGTTGTGCGTCATCATGGGGGGTGTGGTAGGTTTAGGCTAGCCATTAAGCATTCCCTCGCTGCTCTTTGATCTCCATGTATCGTGAGGATGTCTCTAGATGGTGATGGGAATTTCATAGCCAAGTGGAGGGGTGGAAACTATCGCACCTAGGGCATTTAGTGAGGGGCGCCCTAACAGCACGTTATAGGAAGTGTGAGCATCTACGACCAAGTATCATATCAATATGGTTCGGACCCCCCTTCCTTCTCCGAAGGTTGTGTGCAAGTCGATGTAGCCTATGGTTGGGACCCTTTCACTAGCAAAATCGTATATTGGTTCATCGTACGGGGCCAGATCATCCTGGGATATTTGAAGCTTTTGTAGGGTCTTCTAGTATAAGATGTCGATCAAGCTTCCCTGGTCGACCAACACCTTTTTAACCGTGAAGCTTTGTATCTCTACTGTTATCACCACAGGGTCATCTTGGTTGGGGTCGAAGCTCGTGAAGTCGGAGTCAGTGAAGGTTATGGGGGGCATCCTCCTTGGTGGTCTACTGGTCACGCTTTGTACTGACTGAATGGCTCTCAGGTGTCTCTTTCTTGAGGAGGACGAGCGACCTCCCCCTGCGAATCCCCCGGAGATGGTGTGGATAGTTCCCCTCAAGGGGGGTCTATCGTCGGGCCTCCTTTCCTGGTGTTGTTGTGGACCCCTTTGTTCCACGTTTTGGTTCCTCACAAGCTCCCTTCTTGCTTCTCGGCGCTCTGGTCTCCTTTCGTTTCTTCGTTCGTGTCAACACCCAATTTCGTCCGGGCAAATAATGTTGTTTTTAAAAAATATATAAAAAATATAAAAAATAAAAAATAAAATATATATAAAATAAAATAACAATAATAAAAATAAAATAAAATAATATATATATATATATATATATATATATATATATATATATATAT
>Ga0214543_1013475_pt1 | contig 10239 bp, 3 predicted proteins | sample CNSS2metaG_FD_160094 | JGI IMG/M metagenome (GOLD analysis project Ga0214543, IMG submission 160094) | Root nodule microbial communities from cowpea collected in UCLA plant growth center, Los Angeles, California, USA - CNSS2 | ecosystem: Host-associated > Plants > Roots > Nodule | place: USA...
CTAATGAACCAAGTTCTATTCCTAGATACAAGCATCCATTAGGTATTTAATTTCAAATCTAGATTCTAAAGATGTTTCCCAACACCTCAAGAATCACAAATCAAGCATGGGAACAATCCACATCAAGTATTAAACATGAAAATCAAATACTAACATGAATTTGAAAAGCATATAAATTAACAACACAATTTTACACAAGAATTCAATGTTTTACATCTAATTTCAACAAATAGAAATTGCTCTCCATGGTAGAGAACCTAGGGTCTTACAAAATTGAAGAATAGGGAAGAAATTGGAACCATAAAGTAGAAAGAATCTCTCTCCCAAGGTTCTTGAATATTGCTCCATGCTCTAATTGCGCCTCTCATTCGCTTCTCCGTCTCCAATTTCGTAACCCCACCTCTCCAACCCAAAAGGGGTAAAACCTCCATGGATGAAGGAGGAGACCCAAGAAGGAGAAGAGAGAGTTTCCCAACACCCTTAATAGCCTCCAAGAGTCTCTCCTAAGCACCCAAGGTGTTTCTCTTCGTGCAAAATGAGGAATACCCTAATACTCTCGTAGAAACATCATTAAATAACCATATTCGCGTATTGGGGTCGATATTCTCGCCCAGCGAGGCCTAAAATCGACTTCCCAAACATGTGTCTCGCTGGGCGAGCCATTTTTTCGTCCAACGACTCAAATACTGCAGTTCTGGTCTGTCATTTTCGCTCAGCGAGCCACCAGCTCGCCCAGCGAGTGACGCTGGTGCCCAATGGTCGCTTTTTGGCCTTACAAGGGTGGTCCAAGGTAGTATATACATGTATGTGAGTCCTTTCTCCATGTTTGCAGTGTTGGACTTGATCTCGGTGCCCCTCAACATGATTATTTGTGTAAAAGTCAATATTTCCTGTCCAATCATGCTTCCTTGAGTTTCAGCTTGTTTTTCTCCACCAGAATTGTTTCCTATTGTTTTATTTCACACACTCATAATAGATATTAGAAGTAAAAAATTATAAAACAACTAAAATACGAAACAATGCAAAAATAACATAAACTAGAGGATTAAACAAGATAAAAATTATGTAGGAGTTGATTTTATTCACAAAACTTAACATCAATAAAAAGTAGAAAACAACGTTATCAATCATATAAGGAACAATTATGATCCTATATGATCCTATATAATACATGTACAATTAAAGTATGACACATTATCAAAAATCACAACAACAAGAGTTTGAGATAAAAAAACATTCTTGAGAGCATCAAGAACAACCATCCTCTTGGTCTTGTCATACGGAGGAGTGCGGTATCATTCCACGAACAGTACGCCAAAAGATCTTAGCGGGGGCGCGGAAATGGATTGGGCCATGAGAAGGTATTGCAGATATGCTAACATACCTATCTACCTATCTATTAATCCATCAATTATTGTTTTGTTAATTATTCAAGTCATCATATGCAGAATGTCTTTCTTCTTACAGATAATGGAACTCCACATTAATGGAGTAATTAATAATCTAAACCCTACAGCTAACAATAGAGAGTAGACATATAACTTCTCTGACCTAATTTACACATTTTAAGTTAAATAACATATTTGGCTGTTTACTTAAATTATATAACTTTTGTTTTTAATATTTTCAACACTACACATAAAAGAAATTAATTTTAATATGTATTAAATACTTAATTGTCTACATATACAACGTGTAATGATGTAAAATTTTCCTTGTACAAAATATTTTTATATTTTAAATTGGATATTTCAAGAGAAATTTTCAAATTCAAAAATATTTTTCAAGAAATACATCTTATGTAAATTTTGGATTGAGTGTTTCAGAATATGTGCATATTCAAAATTATTTTTCCAGCTATTCGATCTAAAAAAGTTAAAAAAAAGAAAGTGCAGAAGTTTTTATTATACCTTTAATGAGGGTAGTTTGGGTATACAGTTTTTACGAGGGTGCAGGAAGAAAAAAGTGTGGTGCAAGAAGAAAAAGACGTTGGTGTGTTTGATGGGTGCTTTGCAAGCTGGCTTGGGCTTGGGCCTTATGGTCCTCTGTCTGCTCGGTTGGTACTCCATATTACAATGTTATTCTTTCAATGTCAGATTTTCATAGCAAGCTAACACAATTAATCTTTCTTTGATGCACTCGCTACAATCTCTTTAACCAAAACACTTTAAGAAACATTATCAACTTTCAAACCATAAGACGATAGTTTTAACAGTAAAATTTTAAAACAACTAAATATCTCGTATATATGTTACACGAGTTTAGACAAAGTTTGAGAAATTTTAAAATAACTAACAATATCTCATGTTACACGAGTTAGACGAAGTTTGAAAACGTTAAAATTTATAAAAATCTATACACAACACAACAAATTAAAAACTAAAGTTAAAGAAGACATGTGTGCTATTCTTTTTAAGAAAAATAAATTAAAGTTTCAGTCCTTTTCAAGTTATTGTGGTAATAGTTAAACTTTTTATTGCAATAACATAATCACACATCAACATCGAATCTTCTATTAATAAATAAAAGAATTTGAATAGAATATTCTGATAGTATAACTTTTTTATTTGGTGGTGTTATATGACATAATATTTTTTTATGGTTATTAGTTTTCTGTCTTTTCTAATCAGTGTAAACAAATTATTAAAAATATATAAATTTAAATTAGGAAATAAAAAGGTTTTACTTTATTGCAATCATGCTTTTCAAATGCAAATTTATTACACGTAAAAGAAAAATTGCAAGTTTACTCTTCACAGTCAATTTTAAATTTTTTTACAGCCATTAATATTAAATATGTTTATATTTTTTACATACTTTTTTTTCCATTTCTTTTCTTATCATTTCACATAATTTATGAAACTATTATTTTTATTCTAGTATAGTATTCAAGAATCATTACTTCTTAATTAATTCACATTAATTAGTCTTACTCCTTCCTCTTCTCTAATTTATTCCTGTATTTGAAAAATGGAACTGCTCAAAATCAACATGGTTTGTCATTAATTACAAGCTTGATTAACTGGTCACAATTATTGCATTGCATGGTGTATCTAAATTTAATTATTAATGATATGTCTTTAATCAATTTTTTATTCAGACCCCACCCTACCATACCATCACCTACTACAAAGAAAACTGAGACACAATTACCTCGTCTCATATCTAACACAGATTTCCAAGAATAACATGTGATTATTACTTCTCCAAAAATCTGCAACATTTATCGTGTATGTTAATTTCATGCTTTTCAAAAGATTGTATCAGATTGCGACAATAGCTGCTGTCGATCACTGCTTTAATATCTCCAGAAAGAATGAAAATTATGTTTAACGTTAACGTTTCATTTGAAGACAAGTTTTGAGGTTTTAATCGCCTTGTTTTGGGTGGTTAATCAGTGTCATCTTTTAGCTCTTATCACAATTTCCACTTTTAAAAAATATATCTCTTTGCCTTTTTTGATGGCTGAATTTAAAAGTTTTTTATGATTATTTAAAACTTTTTGTGGTCTTGATGCACATGAAGAACATTTTTACTTTTATCACTTAGAAAATTAATTAATTATTTTAGACCTTTCCTCAAAATTCCTAACTATGGCCTGTTTTTAAATGGTATGTGAGTCAGTATGCATACAATAATATATTATATATAAGGGGAAATTGTTTTATGCATTGTATAAGAGTTTAACATCGTCATTTAGTTGTAAAGTGAAATGTAGGATAAGTTTGGTGATGAAAAAACATTGGTTGCTATAATAATTATTTTAAAAATTATAGTTATTATAACTTTTATTAGTTGGCAATACTTTTTTGTACTACAAAAATTAAACTAGTTATCTTATATGTATAGTTTACGTGGATGACTAGAAAACTTCAAGCCACACTCAATATTAAACTATTTGATTATATGATAAGGCTTGTGTTTAAGCACATCTAATTACACTTAGTATATATGAGTAGAGTGCTTTTCGAGTAAGCGTGTAGCTAGTATTATTTTATTAAAGAGTTCATAGTAGTAATTCTTTCTATTGATCTTTATTCTTCAGATTACTTATTTTATGATATTATTTTCTATTTTCTTTTATTCTCTCTTTCCTTTATATAAATAGTAAGAATAGAATTTTCTATATATTCGATATATAGTAACTGTATTACCTTCTACTGTGTGAGAGTGGAACATATTTACAGCTATTTATGCAACTAAGATAAATGGAAGTTGTTCTTATTTAAATTATCTTAGCCAGCTATTTGTAAGTTTGACAATAGTATATTCTTATTCCATAAATATCAAAATCATTTTAAAAAGATAAAATATTAGTTATTAATATTTTAGTATAAGATATTTTTTTCTTAATTAGTTCTTATATCAAAGTCATCATTAACAAAAGTTAGGAAAAATCAACATTTAAATCGTAAAGCTGTAAAATCTTACCATTTATATAGTATTTATGAATCACATCTCACGCATAATCACAATACATTATACAATAGGATCATCGAACAAAATCACAAAATCGTGTAAATCGTCTTTTTTTTTTTCGAATTTTCTGTTGCACTATATATTCATATTCTTTGGTAAATAATTGAAATTTTATATTGTTACGTATTCTCACTCACACAATCACCTTCCACTTAATTAAATTAAATATTAATACAATTAAAATTCATTTCTCAATCAAAAATTAATACAATTAAAATCTAGCTACAACACCCCAACCATTTACAATTAAAATTGAACACAATTAAATTTTTTCAATTTTGTAGTAACAATTTTATTTTATATGGACATAAACATAACAAATTATTTCTTCTGATCTATTTTTTCTCTATTATCTTATTTTAATTCTTTTTGAATTTTCATATTTTATTACATTAATTATTTTCATACATGTTATTTAAAATTTTAAAATATAAAATTGAATTAATTTCTGTCTTATAAAATCGATTATATATATATATATATATATATATATATAACACAAAAAGTGAAATATAAGATCTATATTACAATATCATAATTTATTACTATATGAATTTCTTACCTCGTACTCGATTTTAATTACTTGATTATTATTCTGTTAAATTATATATCGGCTTAAATATCTTTTTGGTCCTCATTTTCGCAGTGTTTATTGTGAATGGTCCTCATTTTGACAGAATGTTTAAAATGGTCCTCATTTTTACAGAATGTTTAAAATGGTCCTCATTTTCGCAATTCGTATTTTATTTGGTCATTTTCTGTAACGCCATTTAAATCATTAACGGAGCGTTGTACAGGTGGCACAGTTTGTATTAGGGTGTGTTACGTGTACTGTACAGGTGTGGTAATTAGATATTTGGGGTTAAACAAGTGAGTTAGGGTTTTGGTAAGGAATGTTTGGGCAGTTGGTGAGTTTTGGCAATCTTGTTCCTCCATTCCCAATTGGTGTTGCTGCAATCTTCTTCTTCCTGCAATCCCATTATATAGGTATGTTACGGTCCCAATCTTCTTCCTTTACCTCTGGTTGCAATCGTTGGAGGCAACCGTATTGTATCACTTCGTGCACTGTTGGTAGTTCAACGAGAAATGGATTAACCCCAATTTGTAGCTGCAGAGAGATGGAAGCTTTAAGGATGGCAAGAACTCCAAAGAATATTAGTAGAAACTTTTGGGTACAATCTGTTTTTATTTTTGTGTCAATAATAAATTGATTTTAATTTTTGATTTATTGATTTACAGTGGTTCCAATAATGTGGGCTGCAACTTTTTCAAATGGTGGTGTTGATGAAAAGATGTCATCATCATGACACAAATGAGGCAGATTAATGATTTTAAAGTCCAACTTGTTTTGTACTAGTGTTAAATGAAGAAATGAATTAGTTTGATTATGTTGATATTAGTCTCAACATGTTCAAAATGACATCTTAATCTGAGCATTGAAGTAAGTGATATTGATCTAAGTTTGGGAAAAATTAAATTAATCTAAGTCTGGAAGAAGTTAAATTCATAACATTAATTCATCATCATCAAAATGCACTACATCAATGTTTGGCAAAAGTGAAATTGAACGAAGTTTAAGGAAAGTCCAAATGCAGTACAATGCTTGACTCTCCACTTCAGTCCGAGCTCAAGAAAGACGAAAATGAAGAAATTTTCCTAATTGCAAAATTTACCATAAATTGAAAAATTAACGTTAATTAGCCACCTGTACAGTGCACGCAGCACACCCTAATATAAATCGTGCCACCTGTACAATTCTCCGTTAATGATTTAAACGGCGTTACAGAAAAGGACCAAATAAAACACGAATTGCGAAAATGAGGACCATTTTAAACATTCGGTAAAAATGATAACCATTTTAAACATTCTGTCAAAATGAGGATCATCCGCAACAAACACTACAAAAATGAGGACCAAAAAGGTATTTAAGCCTTATATATCTTATCTTAATGGCACAGTTAATTAATTATTTTTTAATTTTTATTTGTTTTTTAATATATTTTGAATTTAAAAATTAATCAAATTTAACTGCCACAGTAACAAATTCCTCTCTTGATTGTTTCAGTCTGACAAAAATAAATAAATAGTGTTATACTCATATTTTGCACTGCTAATAAATGCTGAGTTATTTTGGGTGAGTACACACATGTTGATATTTAAATTGAATGAGGAGGACTATTTATGCTACATATAAAAAATTAAAGGGCTAGCGGTAGGAGTGGGCAAAAAATCTAATTTTTTTTATCCAATCCACTTTTGCTCCAATTCAATCCATTTACAATCCATTTTTTAAAAAATTCAATCCATTTAAAATCCATTTAATGGATATGGATTTCAATCTAATCTATATTTTATATATTTTATGGATTGGATATCCATTTTATAAATCAAGATTTTTAAATGTGGATAATCCAAAAAATCCAATCCAAATTTTCAATTTAAATTTTTAGTTGGGTTAGACTAAAGATTAAGATGGACTATGCTAAATTCAAACTTGGACGGGCCTTGCTCGACAACCTATACGGATCGGGCAGGCCTGACGACCATAAGAGGTTGGGCGGGCCTAAAGATATGAACGGGCTAGGCGGGCTCGACAAAGCGAACGAGTCGATCGAGCCCAACGATCCAGAAAATTCGAGTGAGCCCGATGACCCGAACGGGGCAGGCGGGCCCAATGACCTGATGAGCCAGGTGGGCCTGAAGACCCGAATGAGCCAGGCGGGTTTGAAGATCCGACCGGGCCAAGCGGGCTCAAAAACCCGAACGGGCCAAGCGGGCCCGATGACCCGAACGGGCCAAGCGGGCCCGATGACCCGAATGGGTCAAGCGGGCTTGAAGAACCGAACGGGTCAGGCAGGTCCAAAGACCCAGACGGGCCCGACGACCCAAACGGGCCCGAATGGGGTGGACGACCTGGACGGGCCCGGCGACCCGGACGGGTCTGACGACCTACACGGGCCTTACGACCCAGATGGGCACGATGACACGAACGGGCGCGTCGACCCGGACGGGAATTACAACCTGGACAAGCTCTACGACCCAAACGAGCTCGACGTCGTGGATGGGCCCTATGACCCAGACGGGCCCCACGACTCAAACGTGCCCGACTACCCGATTGGGCCCGATTGTTTGGACGGGTCCGTTCGGGTCGTCTGGCTTGTCCAGGTCGTCGGGCCCATTTGGGTCGTCCGGCCCGTTCGCGTCATCGAGCCTGTTCGTGTTGTCGGGCCTGTCCGGGTTGTTTGACTCGTCCGGGTTGTTAAGCCCGTTTGGGTCGTCCGTGTCGTCGGGCCCGTCCGGGTCGTCGGGCCCATCCGGGCCTTAATGACATAAGTTTTAAAAAATTCAACTTAAATTTCTTTTATAAAAAATGGATTATGGATTTTGAACTTATCCAAATATTTGGATTGGATTTAAATCTTAATCCAAATATTTGGATCTGAATTTTAAAAAAATCCAAACTATTTTTACTAAAAAAATAGATTTGGGTCAAAAATCTAATCCAATTATTTAGATCTAAAATGGATGTGGATTGGATCATTAAAAATCCAATCCATGCCCACCCCTAGCTAGCGGTAACTAAATTTGTGATACATTTTATTAGAGATTAAAAAAACATATCATACCAATTCAAATATTGTTCAAAATACATCTTACTATTTCTTCATTTGTGTCTAATTTAGCTTCAGAATTCGAGAAACAATATCAACAGAAGGCATTGTGATATATTTGGATAAACAGAAAAATAAATTAAAAGGACCTCTCCTAGAGATAATTATATATATATATATATTGCTTCTATTACAAATGGTATTTTTGGAGTATTAAAATGGGGTGAAAAGAATAAAAACTAAAGAAAAGGAGAAGAGATAACTAGGTTATTTAGACTAGTGTATACACAGGCGTTGTTGCGCAGCGCCTGTGTGTATGCACTTTTAAAACATGCGTAATATTATAGTGATAGGTGATGATAATATAATATTATTAAGTTAATATATAAAATAAAATTATATTTATTAAAAGTAAAGTAAAATATATAAGAAAAGATGATAGAATAATTATTGATAAATAGAGAAAAAAAGTTTGTAAAAATAAAGGTTAATTTTCAAAAAGTTAAAAAATAATTATATTTTAAAGGACAAAATTGATATTTTGAAATGTGGAAACAAATTAGGGAATCTCTTTATATATTGTTATATATTAAGAAATTGTGAATAGATTGGAGAAAAACTTTTGCTGTAGATGTGCCTGGAAAAAATATTTTAAATTTTAATTTTATTTTAATAATATTTTATTACATAAATAAAAACATAAAAATTGGAAATAAAATAAAACTACGATCTATTATTTTGTAACGATTTTTTTTTGTTTTATTATAAAATATATATGAACACAATATTGTATTTATTTTATTGATTATTTTAATTATTTATTTTAATATAATATTAAAATTTATTTATAAATATTTATTCATTATATATTAAATACAAATTTAAAAATGCATTTATGAAATAAATTATTTTAATATTTAATAATTAATGTAGTAAGAAAAAAATCAAGTTACTTAAATTAATTAGTAAATATTAAAATAATTTATTTTATAAAATGTTAAAATTCAAATTATTTATTATATTATAATTTAAAATAAATACATTAAAATATTTATGCATAATTAATTATTTAATGTAATGCTCACTTTTATTTCATATTAACGGGCCCAGTTTAATTAAAGAGGCCCAAATTAGCCCACACCAAAAGGCGCATCTTACTTTTTTCCTCACTCTGAAATAGAAATTGACCTAGGACTTTTGAGAAATACTCATCCTAGTTAACTGAACACTTCCTTCCCTCCGCTTAAGTCGAACTCCAAACTTCTATTCTTTCTCCTTTTCTAGTTCTATTGTGTTGTGTTGGTTCAGTTTTGGGATCTCCTTATAGTCTCATTTTTTGTCCACCTGTGTTTATGCTTTTTAGCTTCTTAGTCTGTTTTGAAGTTACGGTGGTTCCTCTCCACCTAAGACTCTCTCCTTATTAAGAGTAGTAGCAGATCTGAGGTAAAGGTTTTCACATTTTTTAGGTATCTTGCCTATTTTTGGTTCTGTTTCATGTTTAAAATGTTTGGATGATCCTTGTGTTTGTATGAGAATGAATTGCTTATGATTTGATATGAATTTCTGGTTTGCATGCGTGAGCATGGGAGAAATCTGTGATTTTCGCCCAAGCGAGCAACCATTGTCTAAGCCAGGGGCGGAGCTTCTATGAAGCTGGGAGGGGCCTTGGCCCCCCAAATATTTTTGATTTTTTTTTTAAATTATATATATGTTTTTGAAATTTTTAAGAACTTTGAAATTTTTTTAAATTATAGATAGTGTATTTTCAAAAATGAAGAAAATTAAATTATATTTTTTTATTTCTTTTATAAAATAAAATATTGAATACTAATAAATAATAAAACATAAAATCAAATATAACAAAGAATACAAATATTTATGTTTAATTACTTCTTTTATCTATATTTTCATCTAAAAATATCAAATTGTGACTAAACAATTAAGATTAAATTGAGACTAAAAAAATTGGAAGATCTTGATATTTTTGGAAATAGTAACCAAAAGAGTAATTAAACAAAATATTTAATAAGATATTTTTTATTTTCTTTCTCATTGCCTTTTTAGTTTTTCACTTTTTGAAGAAAAAATAAAGTTATATATATATATATATATATATATATATATATATATATATTTTTTTTTTTTTTTT
>Ga0214543_1013478_pt1 | contig 10237 bp, 9 predicted proteins | sample CNSS2metaG_FD_160094 | JGI IMG/M metagenome (GOLD analysis project Ga0214543, IMG submission 160094) | Root nodule microbial communities from cowpea collected in UCLA plant growth center, Los Angeles, California, USA - CNSS2 | ecosystem: Host-associated > Plants > Roots > Nodule | place: USA...
ATCACCACAAAATACAGTACAGACATAATGCAAGTCTCTCAGATCATAAAATTCTTCGAAATAAGGTGGTATTCGAAAAATTCCCTTTCTTATCAGATCTTCCTCAAACTCTAAGTTCATAACATTAGCCATTGGGTCAGTAAAATAATTGGTCCCAAGAGTAAGTTTGTTTCCCCATTCCAGCATAAAACCATCTTCAAAATCCCCAAACCCCTGCAACGTAATATACTACTTACATCACCTGGATACAGCAAGCATATGGAGTTTTGGAACAGATTTTTGAAGCTGTATTTACCCGAAAAAGACATCTTCTCCCACACCCACACAGCGAACCAGAGAAGCCAAGAACTGTCACTGAACTCAGAATGAAAGCAAACGTAAAGTCTAATGTTCTTCCTTCAAAAAAATGAATAAAATATACGTTTCCGGAAACATTTGATATATTAATCACCTCCTTAAAATACCATTATATTATTTAAAACGAAAACAAAAAACTTTTATTTATTTTTAATACTTATTAATGCAAAATTATTATATGAAGATGAAATTTATTATCCATAATTATATTAGGTTCCTTAATATATTTTTAAAAAATAGGCAAAATGCAAAATATATGATAAGTTGAAATATACGCATTACTAATATTTACTTTCACTATACTTTAGTAATTACTATTATTTATTTTTATTACTTAAAAATTACTACTTATTCGATTTATAACAGAATTATTATTTTCTATCTCTAAATATTACTGATCTAAAATAACACTTTTAAAAAAATTACAATTTTACATACTATTTATCATTTAATGTTGTCTGTTATCTTGGAATCCAAATATATATAGGAATCAAAATATCTAAATCCCTATATAACCAAATTTAAATTACATATTTTAAAACATAAATACGAAACTTAAATTCACTTTGACGTATATAGTTCATATATATTACTTTTGTCAACTATAATATTCTGTAACAATATTTATTGGAAAAAAAATACCCATCTACTTAAGAATTAATATTTTATTCTATCAAAAATACAACATTAAAAGAAAAAAAACCAGAAAACACCACCCGTGCGTACGCACGGGTATAGCACTAGTTTGAGACTAAATCAACAATTTTTTAACTATCAAAATTTTCTAAAGTGTGGTCCAATTATCTGGGCCCCACCTAGACTTCGAAATTGTTGACTTTAGAGTGGATCACTTTTTCACCATTTTTTGCTTCTTCACCAAGCCAATGCACCTCTATATAAACCAAACCCCTGTTTCTTCCCATTTCAAACAAACCTTCAATACTTCAAATATCAATTTTTTTTCATTGGGCATGGCAACTCCTGGGTTTGGTCTCCCTGAAGCATACATGGCGAGAAAATTGTTCATGGAAAAGAGGAAAAAAAGTGCACGAGAAGACGAAGAGAAAAGCACCCAAATGAAGATTTCTACAATCAAAGGAGCTTCTGAAGGTAAAACTGCAAGTGGGTGTTTCTCGTGGGTCTCCAATCAGCACCATAAAAAAATTTCCAGAATTTCAGATTGCAACCACACCCAACCTGCGGATTCATAATTTCTGATGATGTTGGGGTTTTCTGGTTTTCTGGTTTCCTAGTTTTGAGTACTAAGAAGGTTCTTTCAATTCGTGATACTACTAAATCTTGCGTTTAATTTTGTTTCCCTTTTGGTATTGTTATGTATAATTATTTGTATATGATCCAATTATGAAATGAGATGAGCTTGTTGTCTATGGGATCATTGTTGTACTGCGAAATGCTACTTTACTAATGTTGTGAGAATCCTCTGTTTTATCAGAGTGGCGAGGATTATTGAAGAATGTGAATGAAAAATCATTATCTGGTTAAAGAAAAATGTTTATATAGGGTGGGGTAATTGAAAATGATGAAGTTCCTTCAGTGAATCTTGTTAACTGTAAATCAAAGGGGAAAAGGAGGAATCTGCGGATTTAAATTCTGCATCAAACTTGTTTCAATTTTTCAATTCGATGATGTGGATGTAAATTTTGCTTTGTTCGGAATGCTATTCCACAAGACGATATATTCCTGAAACCTTTCAAGGGGTATCAAGTGGTGTTAGATTCTTCTTGACGTGAGTTTGAGATATAAGATTAAAGTTCATAATACGTTTTAAAATTTGCTAATTTTTGTAATGTTCGTGTGATAATAGATTTTGAGTGCCTTTTTATCACGACTTTTATTTATTTTATTTGATGTAATCGTTAACTAACCTCATTTTTTTATACTCCATAATTATTTTATGAGAAGCAATATAGAAGGTTGTGTCCATTAAAGAGTGTCTATTAATATTAAAATCAATTGTATTATTTATTATTTGTATTAGATCGTGTTTTATATAAACAGTTATGTGAATTTATAACTTTGCTTCCTAATTCTATATATAAAGACATACATGTGAATGCAATATGCATTGTTTGAGAACGCACTTCATATATAAATTTTGTTGTTATAATACAATTGATAATACAATTGTTTTGAATGACATTTATATGTATGAGGTATTTTTACCTCATACTTTTATATTTTCTTTTGTGATTGTTTGATGAATCTGACAATTGATATCATTTGTGGAAATATAAAGAAAAAAGTTAAGAAAAACAAGGTTTGAAGATATGATCACCAAATTTGACACTGTAATATTTTATAGAGAAAATAATGTTTGATTATGTAGGATCAAGATTGTAATTGTTTTGATACAACAAGAATGTGTCAATATGATAAAGGGTGAGGTGAATATGTAAGCGTCATTGTCTTAGAAGGACAATACTAACATGATAAATGAAGCTAGAAGTGCTATATTTTAGTCTTAGGGATAAGACACTCGGGAAAGTAACAAGGAGAAAACTTTTCCATCAATGTGAATGAAATTTGAGTCACTATATATAATGAAATATTTGGCACATAGTCTTTGGTTGGAACAACAATTGTATCTGTTTGCGATATTCCAAATCAAGAATTATGGTGGAGTAGCCAACATATTTTAACAAGATTCTGGATTAATGTGAAAACATTGAATTGTACCTCAAAGATGGAAATAAATTTTACTCCTTCTCATTGCTTTTCCTAAGATGTTTAACCATTTTAAAGACGCTTTGTTGTTTGGAAAATAAAAAACCATTACTTTAGAGAGGTTCTGTAACGTTCCATTTAAATAATAACATAATTAAATGAAACATCATACAGTATAATATAAAGAGTAAAGTTATGGAGTATTAATGTCACTCCTTACCGTCATCCAAGAATACTTAGAGGAAACACTAAGGCACACCACGATGCCATTAACAAGACAAAATAATAGTTCGACAGTATTCAAAATAAATGTTCAAAGAGCAAGACAATACATGCGCTACAACCCTAAAAGAGAACTCGGAAAGGCAGAATCCGACCCAAGACAAGCTCAGCAGCGGAATCTCCATCACCTTGATGATCACGAGGAGTTCTCGCATCTGCTCACATCAATAAATTGATGATCATCGCAAAAGGAGAAAAACCACACACAAACATACAAGCAAAGAGAAAAAGTAAGCTAGAGTAAAAAGGTTTTTATCATGCAATTGAACATACAATTTAAAAGTCACGCATACATCAATCCACCAAGCATATAATGACCGACAAGTAAGACACTAAGACTCAAAGACATGATTATCCAAATACATATAATCAGTCGGATTTACTGGATACTTGGACTTGTGGTGGTCTCTACTGCTTTGCAGAGCCATTGCCAATGGGTTTCACCCTACCACACACAAGGTTAGCCTTCAAACATCTAAGGCCATTATCCTTCCAAAGACTAGGGCCTCTTGCTACTCTCACCACTTGAGTCAGTACGCTCTATGTGAGACTAACTGACTCTTTAGAGTGTCATGATGCAATCCTTACTTGAATCCTTACTAAATTATATAATGAGGCACCACCACGAACCTTCGTGGAATTACGTCCTAAATATGAGACACCACCATGAGCTCCCATTAAACGGGGTCATGGAATTACGTCCTGACCAATTAGGCACCACCATGAGATCTCACCTAGAGATTCATGTAGGGGTGGCAATTAGGGCCTGGCCCATTGGGCCGGCCCACAGACCCACGAAACAATGCAAGACGGGCCAAGGTAGTGAGCCCACAGGCCCGTAGTAGCCCGGCCCGCGACCCGCGTGGGCTGCCCCGCATAGGCCCGCGGCCCGCACGGCCTGGCCCACAAGCCCGCGGCCCGCACGACTTGGCCCACAAGCCCGTATAAAATTAAAAAAAAAACTTGCACTTGTGTATATTAATTACTTTTTTATGGACTCTTGCATTAACGTTTCAAATTCTTGTATAACTGGAAAAGACAAGTATTATGTATTTTTTAATGTGCTAAAATTTAAAGAATAACTTTTGTATTTCATAGAATGAATATGATCAAAATGTTGAATTATCAATTTATCATCTAATTCTCCAAAGTCTTTACTTAATTTTGTGAACTTCTTAAAGTTTCCCAATTTTTAAACATTGAAAGTTTTATCATAAAAATTAAAAAAAAATTAAAAAAAAAAGGAGGCCAGCCCGCGGGCTCGCTGGCCATGTACTATGCAGGTTGGGCCTGTGTTTACAGCCCGCATAAAGTGTACGGGGCGGGACAGGCCAGCCCGCGTTGTGCAGGCCTTATGCGGGCCGGGCCTAAATGAGCTAGGCCGACCCGCATTGCCACCCCTAGATTCATGGAATTACGTCCTAAACCACACTAAAATCATGTCTCACCAACCAAGCATAAATTTTTCGTGCATACCAATTCCATGCCAACATTTATAACTAACCATCCATTCATGTTCCATACCAAGATCATACCAAACTCATCAATTCCAGCCATTATGTCATATATAATATATACAAGGCATCCTACATGACTTTGTAAAGCACCACATTAACCAAACATTATAAAACATACATTGAACCAATCAACACTATTAATCTCGCTCAAACGAAGGAGCTTTGGCTCAGGCGAGAGGAACCCTTCGCTCAAGCTACCAGAACTCGCCTGGGCAAGATTGCAACAGTGGGCACGTCGAGGTCTCGCTTGGGCTAGCCCATCTCACTTAGGCGAGACTACTCTCGCTCAAGCGAGTGGGCTTCGCTTAGGCGAGCCCTCGAAACAAAGAAGGGGTGAGCTGCTGCTGTTCTCGCTCAGGCGAGAGCTCCTCGCTTAAGCAAGAGCTTTCGTTTTGAGCGACCAACCCGCTCGCCTGGGCAAGTTCAGCAGAACTCAACAGTTCCCTTACGTGCCAAACCAGATTCAATCCATTCCAACAGTACAAACAACATATTTTCACGCAACCAACAACATATATCAAGCACCCAACATGTAAAATCAACCAAATAGGCATATGAACTTGGAAACAGTAAAATCCTAACTTCCCTTACTTTATTAAGAGCTACTGTGAGGGGGTTTAAGTAAGCATAATGGTACTACATCTCCAAGAATAACTTTGTAAGCTGGAAGCCCGAGCACAAGAGCAAGAATGAGTCTATAAGGATGACTCAAGACATAATAGTGCAACTGGCAAAGGAAAAGAGAAGAGAAGAGTGAAGTCTAACTTACATGAGGGAAACACACTACAAACTTGGAGAAAAAAGGTCTCTCACTCAAACCCTAGCAAAGCACTATTGATAGAAAATGAACGTGAACAAGGTATTGTTTTTGCAAAGTGAGCTGAAATGAGAGGGTTAGGTCTGTTTAGGGTCTTGGACACCCTATGGGCCAACCTTAGGCCCAACTGATTAGGGTCGACCTCTAAAATTAAGGTAGAAAATAAAATGGGCCTTATATTCTCCCTGACAACAAAAATTTTTGATCTCAAAAATGAAAGTTTACCAAGAAAACATATGTGGATGTGACTTCCTCATATTCTCCTCTAGCTCCCAAGTAGAGTCACCGATTCTCCAGTCCCAGAGGACTTTGACAAGACTAACTAGTTTTCCCCGACGTTCCTCAACTCGATTATTCTTCAAAGCAACAAGTGGTACTTCATCGTGAGATCCTCCCTGATCTGTACATCCTCGGCTTCCAATACATGAGATGTGTAAAACACGTACTTCCTCAACTACGAGACATGAAATACCGGATGAAGATTAACCAACTAGGGAGGTAGAGCGATCTCATAAGTCACTGACCCTATCCTCCTCGAGATCTAATAAGGGCCAAAGAACTTAGGAGAAAGCTTCCTTGAGCGGAGAGCCCTTCCCACACCTGTGGTTCAAGTCACTCTAAAGAACATGTGATGTCCAGTCGCGAATTCCAAGGGTCTCCTCCTACGGTCTACAAAGGCCTTTTGCCTACTCTAAGAGGCTTGCATCCTATCTCTCACCATTATCACCTTCTCTGTAGTTTGTTCCAATAACTCTGGCGCAACAAGCATTGCTTCCTCATTTTGATACCAACAAAGAGGAGTCCTACACTTCCTACCATAAAGAGCTTCATATGGTGCCATGCCGATGCTCGCATGGAAACTGTTGTTGTATGTGAACTCTATCAAAGGTAAGACTTCATCCCAAGCACCTAGATGATCCATCACACATGTCCTCAATAAGTCCTCAAGTGACTGAATCGTCCTCTCAAACTAACTACCAGTCTGGGGATGATAGGCGGAGGTCATAGTCAACTTGCTACCCAAAGCATTCTGTAGTGTCTGCCAGAAACGAGAAGTGAACCGCAAATCTCAATCTGAAACTATGCTCGAAGGTACTCCATGCAATCTCACAATCTCTTTAATGTACAATTGGGCCAACTTGGCCATAGACATCCTTAGATTCATTGCCAAGAAATTAGCACTCTTGGTTAATTGGTCCACTAAAACCCATATCATATCATGACCTTTAAAGGTTCGTGGTAAATGGGTCATAAAGTCCATAACTATGCTATCCCATTTCCACACCGGTATGTCCAAAGGCTATAGGATTCCACCGGGTCTCTGATGCTCTACCTTTGCTTTCTGACATGTCAAACAGGCAGACACGAACTATGCCACATCCTTCTTCATACCTTGCCACTAAAAGGTCTCCTTGAAATCTTGGTACATCTTAGTCATGCCAGGATGCAAACTAAGACGACTCTTATGCCCTTCCTCAATGATTAACCTTTTCACCTCAACATTATCAAGTATACACACCCAACCCTGGAATCTAAGTATACCATTATTACCCAAGGTAAAATCCTTTGCTTCATCTGACCCCAGTAGTTCTACCACTCTTTTCAAACTGGTATCCATCAACTACTTCTCCTTAACCAAGTTCAGAAAGTCACTAGATATAGTCAGAGTACTACATCTAATGAACTCGGATCCCAACTCCACCTGCAGCTTCATATCTCTGAATATTTCTAGCAACTCCATCTCCTTGATCATCAAGTCTGCAATATGCACTGTCTTTCTACTCAAGGCATCTGTTACCACATTTGCCTTCCCCGGATTGTATAAGAGCTCGAAATTGTAATCCTTCAGGAATTCCATCCACCTCCTTTATCTCATGTTCAACTCCCTCTGATCAAACAAATACTTGAGGCTCTTGTGATCACTGAACACGCAAAACTGAGCACCATAAAGATAGTGCCTCCAAATTTCAAGGCAAACACAATAACTGCCAACTCTAGGTCATGAGTGGGGTAGTTTCTCTCATGCACCTTAAGTTGTCTCGAAGCATACACCACCGTCTTCGCTTCAACAAGGAGATATGATAGAGGACTATCCCATGATTCCATATAAGAAGAACTTGAGTAGGAGCCTTCAACATTCAAAGGACATGAATGAATGAAGATCATGACTTAGAGTATATTTCAAGAATAGTTGTTAGGAAAATTAATTTTTGTTTCTATGTTTTTAAGCTTTGGGCTTTCTTTTAGAAATTAGTTTATGTTTTTATACTTTTGGGCTTGGAATTTCTTTTTAGGTTTCTATGTTTTATGAAACTTATGTGCCTATATACAGTGGTACCAAAAGTTTATGTAAACACTTTTTAGTCATATATTGAATTTAATTTTATTGAAGATAGGATTCTCTTTGTTCTTAGCTTAGGCCATTAGGTTCTTATCAAAGATTGACATCTTTGTGGTGAATCTTCCTTAACTTATCAATCTTCTTGATTATAACATCTCCATTATCGATTTTTATTAAAGACTAACCGTTATGTGATGAATCTTCTTGGACTTATCAATATGTTAGATTGTAGTGTCTACCATTCTTGTCTAATTTTGTGTTTTTATTTGATTTTTGTGTTTATTTTTCTTAAGGAATTCAAAGTCAGAAGCAATTGTAATCCTTCCTAGATAGGATCGTATTACATGCTCTATTATGATTTCATCACATGTTTCGTCTTAGTATCATATATCATATATTTAACTTAAAAGAATGATGAATCCACCCTTTTCCACTTCTATATCATTTCTTATTATAGGCCTTTGCTCATCATAGTTTTCTTCCTTTTTTAAACCTGTATTCAACATAAGAATGTTGTAGTGTAGAATTGAGTGTTCATTGTCTATTATAGGACATGCTTGATAGCTAGATCATAGGAAAAATGGAAACTAGAGAAAAGATGAAAATATAGATGGGTGGATTTTATGGTTTATAATGGCAAAATTAGTTTCCAAATAATCACCTATGTTATGCATTTTTGCTATATCATGAATATTTATTAAAAAAAATAGAATAACATAAGAGACCATACTAAATCCATGATAAAAATACATCGTACACATAGGTAAAATTACCTATTATGAAAAAGAAATAAATAACTACATAGATGAAAAAAAGTAAATCAATGCAACACTAGAAGAAAACTAAAGCTCAATAAAAAATTCCTCATCAAAATCAATTTTTCACCTCTTAGTTTATTATAGTTGAAAGCTAAAGGAATACTACATACTTATCATATAATTTCATAATTCATTTTTTTTACAATGATTTATGTTCCTACAAAAACAATAGCATAATATTTAGGAGGCACAAATCATATCTTACACAACCCCCGAATCTCTCAAACGGATACTCTTCGGTCTTGCTGGATACATCTTCATATTTGGTTGTCGGAGAGAACATTATGGAGGTTACCTGCAGAAAATACTCCAACGATTAAGTCAACAAGAGCTCTTAGAGGTCAAATCTCAATTTTAGTATTAATGAATTGCATACCTCTAATTGTTGGGGTCCACTTGTATTTATATAATTATTAATCATGGTTGACTTAGCTTTATGGGTTGGGCCTTTGTTTGTCTCACTGGGCCACCCTTTGGTCTTGTGTGGGCCTGGTCTAGGCCTAAATGCCAGACTTATGCCTTGATACTTAGAAGTTCAACTATTATTTCCTAAGTTTAGAGTAGACAACCTTTACTTATATGTAATGTTTAAAGTAGGCGACTTTAGCTGCTATGTACATATTGCCTTTCTATATAGTTAACAAATGATTTATTCAAAGTAGGACTATAGGTTGGCGACTAGGATCAAGTATTTGTTTATGTCGGTCGTATCCACCTAGAATAGTACAATTTAAGTTATGGTGTCCATCGATCGTGACCTCTATGTATATGCAATATGGAGGTATTTAAATAATTAAACTAACAACATCTCTAAGTCCAAGTGTCCCTTATCTATAGAGCTAATAATTATTCTCTCTTTAAACATCTCTTTGAGAATTTATACAATTTGCATGTGATTAACAATTTAAAGTCAAGGTAGGTTTTCATTAATTTCTCTATAAGAAGTAACTTTTATCAAAATAAAATTATTTATAAATAAAAATTTTATCTTAAATTTCTGAACATTTTTTTTCTAATTTATATATAAACTAGTTTTAACTTGCATGTAATTTCTTTTAGATTCTATGAAAAATCCATATCTATTTAATCTCTATTTTTTTATCTTAATATGAGACAATATATCATTATATTTGACTTCATTATGATTATGTTTAAACCTTATTTACATTACTTTTGGATCACTTGTGTTTAAGTATTGGATCTTGGATTGTGTTTAAATTTGATTTGAAATTTGGATTATCTTTTAGTTTCATTTGCATTTTGAATTAGGTTATGTTTGAATTTGAATTTTTTATTATGTTATATTTAAATTTGAAATTAATTTAAAATTATGTCTTATGATTTGATAATTTTGTATTCTGATGTTTGAATGTTGAAATGATTATAGATGGTAATGCTTTGGCTTATGTACAAGTGCAAA
>Ga0214543_1013480_pt1 | contig 10237 bp, 8 predicted proteins | sample CNSS2metaG_FD_160094 | JGI IMG/M metagenome (GOLD analysis project Ga0214543, IMG submission 160094) | Root nodule microbial communities from cowpea collected in UCLA plant growth center, Los Angeles, California, USA - CNSS2 | ecosystem: Host-associated > Plants > Roots > Nodule | place: USA...
CAAAGAAATTTCATTAATAACAAAATAGAAGTATACATATGCATTGCTGAAAATATAAAAACTTCTAGGTTGACAACTACATAAGTAGCAGACATAAAAACCAAAGTATTTATACTCGGCAATTCCAAATAACACCATAAAACTAATTGTCAATTAAAATTACAATATGTAAGCACTTTGACATTCTGATTGCTTTTCATCTGGTCAACTTCAAACACCAAGTCAATAGTTTGATCAAATCCATGAGCACTACAAAATTCCTTCCAACCACTTCCAATTTGGTTAGACTTCTTTGGATGATTTCTCAACAATAGTTTGCACTTCACTATTTTGTGCGGTCCATAAAGAAAAATGTTTTTAAATCTTCCTTGACAAAGATAATTGCCAAAATCAGCTGGCAAATCCTAACACATTTAATGAAATTAAAAAAATAAGGTTAAAATACCTTTTTGATCTCAATTTTCGTCAAGATTTTTTAAATAAGTCCTAATTTTGGTTTTATGTTCAAATAGGTCTCAATTTTCGTCAATTTTGTTCAATTGGGTCCTTTTTTGCTAACACCGTTTAAATCATTAACGGCCATGAACAGTGACTGTCACGTGTCACTTTGTGGTTTTTTAAATTTTTTTTATTTCTTTTAAATTTTTTTTAAATGTACACGTGTCAACACAGTAGTGTGCCACGTGTCACTTCGTGGTTTTTTTATTTTATTTTATTTTTTTGAATTTTTTTTTAAATTTTTATAAATGTCCACGTGTCAACCCAATAGTATGCCACGTGTCAAAGTCAATGTTCTATATTCAATTTGGTCCCAATATTTGTTATTTTTGTTCAATTAGGTACCGATTTTTGTTAACATTAACTAATTTGGTCCCTCTCCAAATTAAAACCAAATTTAATTTTTATATTAAAATTCACATTTTTTATTAAATATCTTTATATAATATATTAAAATTCACATCATTATAAGTTTGATATAAAAATTAAATTTGGTCACATCTTTGATAAGGACAAAATTGGTCAATTTTAAACAAAAATTTGGACTAAATTGAACAAAAATAAAAAATATAAGGACCAAATTGAATATAGAACATTGACTTTGACACGTGGCACGTTATTGAGTTGACACGTGGACATTTATAAAAATTTAAAAAAATTCAAAAAAAATTCAAAAAAAAAATAAATAAAAAAATTCAAAAGAACCACGAAGTGACACGTGGCATGCTATTGTGTTGACACGTGTACATTTAAAAAAATTCAAAAAATTCAAAAAAACCACGAAGTGACACGTGGTAGTCATTGTTCATGGCCGTTAATGATTTAAACGGTGTTAGCAAGAAAGGACCCAATTGAACAAAATTGACGAAAATTAGGACCTATTTGAATACAAAACCAAAATTAGAACTTATTTGAAAAAACTTGACGAAAATTGGGACCAAAAAGGTATTTTAGCAAAAAAATAAATATAAACTAATAATCAATTTAATATATGGATTAAATCTTTTAAAAAAATTTGAAGACATAAATATAAATATCAAATAAACATCCACCGAGTAATTAAAATGAATCTCACCAGATGGCTAGCATGGCATTGGTTTAGATTCAGAAATATGCAAAAATGCAACTTCGGTCCATTGAAAAGGGGTTCATCTGCCTCAAGTCTTTTAAGAAACCATCCAATAGACAAAGGTTTGCATTTACTGGGAAAAACAGTGATTTGGAAGCAAGAATGACTGACATATCCAAAATAAATAGTGTGGTTATCGTGTAGTTGATAAAGGTCCATTAAATCAGTCCATCCTTTAATTAGCATTGGTTTCTATAAATTCTTGTTTTAAGTGACGACATGTTTATTGCCTTCAACATCTGTTAAAGTCCATTGACGCTCAAGATCGTGATCATAAAGAATGGCGAATGCACGATCCACAAACCCAATAGCCTCCAAAGATACAATTTTCTTAACAACAACATAGATTAGTTAAAGTCAAAATGAGGATATTCATTTGAAATCCGTGATACAAATAAAAAGAGTAGAAGAATTTTTGTAAAAGAAAAAATGCATGCAAATATTTACCAAAAACGTACCTCGTCCTGAAGGTGAATAATAGAGAATTGGTACCTACTCATTCTATTAATAACTTCTTCATTGAAGTTGTATTCCATTTGCTTGGACTTTGAGAATGATAGTATAAATAGGGTTGGAAGAATGAAGAATATGATTGAACTGATCTTTAAGTGTGATCTTGATGGTAGAATGGAGATGAATATTTATAGAAGATAAATCCCACATAAAAAGGCGGGACAATTACAATTAGATTTGTAAACAGTAATGTAATTATTACTGTTTTGGAAAAACGGGCAGACGATTAAAAAGAGAATATAACATTATAAAGATATTACATTATTAAAGATTTATTAAATTATGACATTATGCTATAAAATATCATAATATAATATAAAATTTGGGTGATACAATAAAGAAACAAAATAAAATATATATATATATATATATATATATATATATATAACTACATATAATTGTAATTAGGATAAACCTAATATAAATTTACGTACTAAGTTAAAATATAATATTTTATTCGAATTTATTGAAATATTAAATTTTTCTTATATATATATATATAAATTAAAAGGGAAAATATTTAATAAAGTTAGTAATGAATAGAAAGATAAATAATTCAAAATTGTATATGGCAGCCAATTCTGTTGTGACAACTTAAAATCTGTCAACATTTAATTGGTTTGCTAGATATATCTTACTAATGAAAAGGAATGTAAATAAGAAATGACCATTTATAAATTCGGTTTTCACAAAAAACAGATATATGTTATTTATGAAAATGAATATAAATAATAACTTGAAATTTATAAATTCCTTTTTGACAAAAGTTATGTGACTTTTATGAATTCATGCTATAAAATAAGATCAATTTTGATAAGTTTTGATGTAGCTGGCAGTCATTTTTGTTGACACAACTTGAAAAATGTCAACAATATTTTATGAACCAGCGGATGAAATAAATATAATTATAAAAATTGTAACAAATAAACGCATAATAAACACATAATATAGTTATCATAAAATTTAACATAAAAGTTGTAGTTCAGATGAAATTAAAGATAGACTTATGCGTAGACATATTATAGTCCCAAAATGACAAACATAAAACAAATTGTCTTCAAATAGAATAACTAAAATTATATCTCAAATAACTGATTTTTGCTTCTTAATATTTCTTTTTAGAAGCTTCAATGGAACATTGCCTTCTTCGATGGAGTCAAGTGATGCAATCTTCTTTCCAGATTCTCTCTTAAGTGAACTGTTAGTATCATCATTCGTTGCATTATCTTTGATTAGCTCAGGCGATTAGGATCCACACTCAATTGTTTCTTTGGTAAATCTGACTAATAAATCCTACAGTACATGTTAAAAAGAAATAACATTAATAAAATAATACATCATTAACAAAAATATAAAATTTAGATCATTTTTATACCTCTGTAATATCAACAGTGGACTCATTGACTACACACTGTTTTTCCCTGCTAAACTCACCATTCTCAGCATAAACATCCTTCAAAAAGGTATAGACAATGAAATGATTAAAAACTCAAAGATAAGTTAAATCTTTAATCTAAAAAATTATATTTGAAATTAGATTTTACCACAGATTTCATCGAAGAATCATTGAACTTTTGAATGATATCATCATCAACACATACTTTCTTAACTCTGAAAGACTGTTCAAGTTTGAAAGTCTGATCGTTCCTACTTTCGACTTTAAGCAACAAACTTTTATCAATTAACTGATCAAACTCCTTAGGAAAATTTCCATAAGCATTCATCTACGATAACCAAATAATTTAATATCATATTCAAAAGAATTGATCCAACTGTCATTCTGTATGTATGTATATATGTATATATATATATATATATATATATATATATATATAAGTGGATATATTGAAGAGTATACCTTATCATGAGTGTCTAACATATCAGCACAAGTTTTTTTGAAAAGGGTGGTTGCATCTCTATCAAACAACACAAATGTGGTTGAATCAGATGAGTCAATAACTCAGATCTTGATCCTATATCTGTAAAATGAATAACAGTATTAATGAAGAAAAGTTTAAAGTATAATCTGATATTTTAATGGACCTTAAGTTTAATACACAATAAGTTAATCTTGGAAAGACTTTTATAACATGCTTATTACACTTCTCGCAAAAGAACATCTTCGAATCTGGATAAACAACTTTGTTGCAAACACAAGTAGTATACCACCAATCATCCTCACCCAAAATATGCTTAATGGTTCCAAACAATATGTAAGTGGTAACCTTTCAATATAAAAAAGATTAATGAAAATAGTATTATGAACAACAAAATTTGATCTAACAATTAAAAAGTCATTCTAACCTCTTTACAATCTTTGAGACCTTGAATGGTGGTCCTAGGTGTAAGCGTTAAAAAGTCCTCTTCCACATTATGTTTGGAACTCTGAGAAAAGGTGTGTTAATCCTTGAGAGGGAGATTCATTGTTCTCAAACATTCTGTGCAATAGAAATTAAAGTTACAAAAATGGATTAAATCAAAAATTATAAAGTTTTAATAAAATGAATAAAAATTTGAATATTACCTTGATTTTAGTTCATATGCCTCCTTGAAGTTAACATTGTACTTAATCCTAGTGCAGAACTTACAATTTTGAACTTGAACCTTATCTAAAATTAAAAATATAGTGTATGTGAAAGTAACATGGACTAAATAGTAATAACAAATGTATAAAAGTAATAACAAAAGTTTACCGCGAAAAGTTTTGACTTTCGCAAATTCTATACTTATAGCAGCATTTTGTATTGCTCCACTTGAAAGAAATACATTCAGTTCATCCACATAAATACCAAACAAAGTGCATTCTATTCGAAACCTAAACATTCAATAAATGTTATGTGAAATCATTATTTAAACAAAAATAAAAAACGTATGTAGTATAGTATAGAAATAAAATACCCATCAGCTTCTATTGCAATGACATTTAATTTTGTTCTCTTTCCATCAACTTGCAACTCTCTTTCGGTCCCCACTCTGACCAGTAATCCCAAAATATCTAAATAACAATTCATAAATGTGATATCATATAACGTAACAATAAATGTTGATAAATAAAAAATATCAATGGTACAAAAACTAAAAATATTAACTTACCAACTTAATAATCAATATCAAATCCAGTGGTGGTCAATAAGGACAAAGGTGTGTATTGTGGTTTCATATCAGGAACCAAGTTACCATGAAGCAAAGAAACTTTTGTACCAAATTGGAAATTAATCTTATAAAGGTGGTGTGTAGTTCTATATATTGTAGTATTTGGAGCCATGCTGAAATTTTGGATGGCATAAACATGGCCTTCAGATATTTCAGTCTGAAATTTGTAAATTAGAGTACGTCTAATGGAAGCATGTATTTTAGAACCCTGAAAAAGTTCAATATAATAAATATAAATATGTTTAACATACACATATTTTCTTCATAACAATGATGGTAAAGAATTAGACAAATAATAACCTATTTGTCTTGAATAACCAACTCCATGGAGAAAGGACACCTCTGTTTACTGAAATCTGGAATAAACCATGAACGTATCACCCTAACAATGATATTCCAGTTCTCCTTTTCTAGAGTAACTTCGCTTACGTTCTAGCTTTGCTTTTGAACTTCACAAAGAGACATGTTGAACTCACAACAACGATATTGAAAAATGAGAAGTAAAAAAGTGAGTATTAAATTCGTGACATATTTATACTAAGATAGAAAAAATAAGAATTAATAAAAAATATTTAAATTTAGACAACTAAAACAAATACAAATAAATAAAAGGTTCAAAGAAGCTATAAAGTATTATATTTTTGTTTGGTCAAAGGATGGTAAAAGAAGTGTAAAGATTAAGCATAACATGGATTTGGCAATTTTTGAAAAAGAAAAGGTTCATTTGTTAGTCGAGTATAAACTTTGAAATGGTATAAGAAAGCAAGAAGTATAAAAAATTCAAATAAGGACTCTACAAACATGAAGTAATAGACATACAATGTTAATAGAAATATATACTTTTGACCTAAATTTATAGAATTCATACTAACATATTTTGGTGAAAACTACAAAAAACAACTATTGATGTCAGAAACCATTAAATATTCATATTAATTTATTGACAGGTTTCATAGAAAAGGAAAGCAATAGAGAAAGCATTCTGATGAAGATCAAGCATGAACATATTACTTTAAAATGAAAACATTATTTCTTGGCATGATGTATTGAGCAGTGAACCATTAGTTGAATCACTAATGTGGAAACAATGAACATCTGCAAAAATATTCTGGTGTATAAAGCATTTAACAAAAAAGAAATGTGCGAAGATGTAATTTTAGAAGTACAAAACAAATGGACAAACCCTAATTATGTAGAAAACAACATATGAACTGCATAGCTTTTTGTATTTTCGTATTTCCAAGATAAACTACTATATTTGTTAACAAAAACAAATGAAGTACGTACCTTTGGTTGAAGATGGTTTGTAAGAATCTAGTCCTGCCAGCGAAAAGTCATTTGGCTGTATAATAATTTATATAATTCTACGAAAAGTAAAAAAAGAAGTGTAGTGCACAATAAATTTGATGACAACAAAATAGATGACATTTCATTACTGCTAGAAACTTCCTAGAGAAGACAAATGTGTTGGATTATTTGATTTAGGGTTAAGTATGTTTTTAGTCCTCGAACTTTGAGTCAAAATTGGAATTTATCCATGTCTGAAACTTCGATACATTTTGGTCCCTAACTTTAGAAATGAATGAATATAATCCTTTTAACCCAATTATGTTAACTTTTTTTGATGTGCCGAACGCTTTTCATATTAGTATTGGAGTTTTTTTATATTGTTTGACACATTCTTGGTTCAATATCTACTGAGAAATATGTTGGACACTTCAAAAAAAGTTAACGTAATTAAGTTAAAAGGACTATATTCATTCATTTTTAAAGTTTAGGGACCAAAATATATTGAAGTTTCAAACAGGGACGAATTCTAATTTTGGGTCAAAGTTCAGGGACTAAAAACATACTTAACCCTTTGATTTAATAATGTATAATATAAAATTTAAAAAAATTAATATTCGTATAATAAGAAATGTAATGATATGAGGGATTGGTACAGTAGAAAAAAAATCTCGTGGAAGATATATAAAGGTACTTGAGCAGGCAACAAGTCATATCAGTCGGCTTTTTTAAAATCAGATTTTAAAACTGATTGAAATTTTAATAAATGAGAATGAGATTTATAACGGATGTTTATGAAATAAATTCTGGTGTTATATTTTAAATGATATCAATTATTTTAAAAAGGCAAAATCAATGATATGACATTTTGGTCTCTAACATGAATTAACTGGCAAAGATATTCGTATATGGAATAAGATATGGAGCAATTACCATTAAATAAGATTTCAAAAGTTGGAAATAGCAATACTTAAACATATATATATATATATATATATATATATATATATATATATATATATATATATATATAAAAAAAATCCATAATAATTCATACAAAAAATTATAGATAACTAATCTGTTAAAATAATATTGTTCATGGATGATTTCAGTTGCGATGATAATATTCATTTATATTAACCAGCACATTGACATCCTTGTTTGCTTTTTCACCATTAACCTCAAGAAATATTAAATATTTTTCCTCTAGTCCATGAACTTCACAAAACCTTTTCCATCCACTGTCTATCTTCACCGATTTAGCTTTAATCAACAACTTGCATTGCACTTGTGCTTTTGGACCGTAAAGCACAATATCTGACAACTTACTATTGCGAAAATAGTTACATAAGTCTGAATTCAAATCCTGCAAAAAACAAATTAAATAAAACAATCTGAAATAAAAACGGAGTTTTATTAAAGAAAAATTAAAGAGAAGACATAAAGAATGGTATAAATATTAAAAAAAATACGAAAAAAGGTAAGAAACCTCACCAGAAAGCTTGCTTTGCAATTATATTTAGAAAGGCGGAACTCAAAATGAACTAACTTAGACCTTGTTAGTGGAAGATTTGTTCGAACATGACTTAGAAATTTATGAACATTTGATTCTGAACAGTGATCGTAAAGGTGTATTTCAAAAGCAGAATTTCCAATATGCCTTAAATAACATAGTTTGGGTGGTTTTAACTGATAAAATTTTCTTATATCACACCAACCATCAGTAATCCTCGGATTATAAATATCCATGTTGAAGGTAACATGGTGAACATTACCCTTGTTATCAGAAATAGTCCAACATGGACCTAGTTCATGGCCTAATGTAATGACAAACAATCGGTTGACGAAACCAAAATCCTTGAAAAAAAAGCAAGTTCATCAAGAAAAGATTAGTTAACTTTACACAGAGAAGAATAATGGTCAATAATTTATAAGTAAGGAAGTTAAAAAAAAACTTGTTATTCGATGAACATAGTAAAGAATCCACCCTTCCACTTTGCAGCAAGTATTGATTATTCACTAAGTATGCATTGTGTGGTCGTCATCTCAATGGATCGTATAAGCAATTTTAGAAACATTGAAAAAGAGATGGTGTTCACGAAACAGAGATGATGATGATGAAACACAGAAGATGATGAAACGTAATTTTTTTATTCAAATGTGAAGAGAAGTATACGTGATAAAACCGTGTTCTTCATAAAAATATTGAAGTTTTAAATGCATACCTTTCTGTAATGGAGAAGAACTTGTTGACATCTCAAAACAGTCTTTTAAAAGGTATAAGAGATGATGATGATGAAACAGAGAAAATGATGAAACGTAAAATTTGATTTGAAATGTGAAGAGAAGTATAGGTAAAAAAAGCTTGTGGTTCATAAAAATGTAAAAGTTTAACACGCATACCTTTCTGTAATGGAAAAGAAGTTGATGATGATGAAACAGAGAAGATGATGATGATGATGATGAAATAGAGAAAATGATGAAATGGAAATTTTGATTTGAAATGTGAAGAGAAGTATAGGTAAAAACAGTTTGTGGTTCATAAAAATGTAAAAGTTTAACATGCATACCTTTCTATAATGGAGAAGAAGTTGATGATGATGAAATAGAGAAGATCATGAAATAAAGAAGATGGTGATGATGATGAAACAGAGAAGATGATCAAACGAAAATTTTGATTTGAAATGTCAAGAGAAGTATAGGTGATAAACGTGTGTTGTTCATAAAAATGTAAAAGTTAAACATGCATACCTTTCTGTAATGGAGAAGAACTTCTTTAAATGTTGTATACACAGATGAAAAAAGATGACTATGAAAAATAGAAGATAAGTTGAAAATTATAGACGTAGATGCGTTCAGAAATGTGAAGAGAGGTAACGTTGATCAAAGTGTTTTCGTGATAATAATATTAAGTAGAGCAATCATGATTATCTTCTTGAGAAGTATTGATAACTATGGACAGTGCAATCATGTTTATATTGAGAAGTGAAAAACATAATGAAAAAATATTTAAAAAACTAAACCGTTTCTTGGAAAAGGATTTGGTATTTAATGTTGGAATATGAAAAAGTTGAATAACTATAACGTGTGGCAGATGATGGAGCAATTTATTCATCATTATCTCGAGTAGTGCAAAATTTAATGCGTTGGAATACTGATTGACACATTGATTTGGAGATAATTTGAAATAGTATTTTAATGCGTTGGAATACAAAACGTTTTGTAAGACTAAAAGGTTTTCATTGAGTGGTGGCAATGATAAACAGTCATTAAAATTTATTTAAAAATAAAAATTTGAACTTAAAGTAGAATGATCTTGGAATGCTAATGTTGTAAAAATTTATAAATAATGTTTAAGTTATCTGATTTTAATAATAATAATAATAATAATTAATAAACAATAGTTATTGTATTTGATTGACGTTTAAATTTTGAATTTACATGGAATGGAATGCTAATTAATGTTAATTAATTAAAAATCTAATTAACAATTATTTATATTGACTCAAAACCTCTGATTTCCATTAATTTGATAAAAAACTACATAATTCAAATAATTACGTCGAAAAAACTATATAAAAAAAGAAAAGAACACATAAATAAATATATATATATATATATATATATATATATATATATATAAAGAATAAATTAAAA
>Ga0214543_1013481_pt1 | contig 10236 bp, 9 predicted proteins | sample CNSS2metaG_FD_160094 | JGI IMG/M metagenome (GOLD analysis project Ga0214543, IMG submission 160094) | Root nodule microbial communities from cowpea collected in UCLA plant growth center, Los Angeles, California, USA - CNSS2 | ecosystem: Host-associated > Plants > Roots > Nodule | place: USA...
ATATATATATATATATATATATATATATATATATATATATATATATATATATATATAATTTCTTTTCAACTCTTCAAATTTTAGAATTCGGGAGAGAAAGATCTATTGATTAGGTTTGGTCCTGACTTACATTAATTGGGGTAAAAAATGTCTATAGGATCAAAAACCTCAAATAAGAAAAAGTTTACAAGGCTAACAATACAATAATGGGTTATGATCAACTCGCAAATCTATGTGAATTGGTCTTAGGTCAAGATAGATAGGGTTAGATCAAACTCAAGTCAAGTAGATTGTTCGAGTTAGGTCTAGGTAAAGTTGCACCTAGGTCGGATCAATGTTCATAAATTCCATGTTGTGTTAAGTTGAATCAAGCCCATATTGAACATAGTTAAATAGGGCCCAAGTCTGACCAAGTTAAGTCGGGCCAACAAAAGGTTGAGTTGAGTTAGACTGTATTGAGTTGGGTTGGGCTCACTTTAGGGCGAGACAAGTTATATGCACCTCATACTAAGTTGAGTAGGTCCCACTTGAGCCTAGTCAAGTCAAGTTGGACACATGTTAGGGCCAGCTAAGTTGGGTCCACATCAAGCCAAGTAGAGTCAAACCCATGTTGGACTAAATCAAGTTATGCTCACATTGAACCCATGTTAGGCCAAGTCAAGTTGGGTCCCCCTTGGATTTTGTTGAGTAAGACTTATCTCTACCTGATTTGACTCGGCCACATCTCAAGCTTAATTGAATCTAGCCCACCCTTAGCTTAATTGAGTCATGCACACCTTAAGATGAGTCAAGTCAAGCCCATCGGGTTGAGATAAGTTGGGTTTGCGTCAGATAAAGTCAAGTCAAATCGAGTCAGACCCACACCGGATAGTCTTAAAACATTGGGTTGTATCGAGTCGTATCCACCTATACCTGAGTCGACTCAAGCCCACCTCAGGTTGAGTTAGGTCAAACCCATCTTGACCGAGTTAGTTCAGGCCTACCTTGAGTCAATTCGATTTGGACCCAACTTGGGTTCAATCAATTTCGATCACCTTGGACCTAGTTGGGTCAACCCCACCTTTGATTAAGTAAAGTCGGACCCACCTTGTATTGATTTGTACCTAGCCCACCTAAGGCAGAGTCAAGTTGGACTCACCTTAGGCCAAGTCGAGTTAGGGCTACCTTTGTCCAGGTGGTATTGGCTCACTTTTAGCCGAGTCAAGTTGGCCCAATCAAGCCGAGTCGAGTCAAGTCCACCTCATGCTAAGTTGAGTCAGGCCTACAATTGGCTGACATATGTCAGGATCACCTTTGGTTGAGTCATGTTGAGCCCACCTCTAACTGATTACCTCTATTTGAATCAGGCTGCATCAACTTAAAAAAATTCTTATATATCAAAGTAAGAAATAATAATGTCCAAATGAAAATTATGCATCCAAAACAAATAAAACTATTTTTTAAAAAGAAAAATATATATATATATATATATATATATATATATATATATATATATGAAAAATATAATAAAAATAGCATATGTATAAGCTAGGTTTTAGGTAAAATTGTATCCTAGACTATATGTTATGTTTTTGGGTAGTTTATATTCATGTTTTTTAAATATTTTCCTTTTTCTTTTGGTTTTAATTCCTACCTATATAATTATGAACCCTAGACGAAAGCAGATTCATAACTCATTCATAAATATAGTCATTCATAAATATAGTCGGAATACAAGTAGGCTAGTTATTTAAACTACTATATGCATTTTCATTATATATTTGGCACAAGCATTTCTTACATACACAATTTAATGTTGAAGCAATGGTTAAAGATTGTTGAAATACTGACAAAGGATAATAATTTCAATTAGTACATTAAAAGAATTTTTTTTAAAGTACTTTGAATTAAGTAAATTATTACATGTTTCCAACAACCTATTTAAATATGAGCACGAATAGTGGTTGTTATACAAGCCTATTTATTTGTTACACTACAAATATATCAACACAATATAAGTAATCGAGGTAGAAAAAGAATCTAGCAATTATATTTGGACTAAAATAGCTAACCTTGAGCGACAACCATGCCATCTTTTTGGGCCTTGCATTTGGTTTGCTTCTACTAGGGATGTCAAAGTGAGCCAACCCAGCTCACCCGGATTGGCTCACCACGGGTTGGGTTAAAAATGAGGCAACCCAACCCAGCTCACTTTATGGTGAGCTGGAAAATTTTTCAACTCGACTTAACCCACCATGGGTTGGTAGGTTAAGTAGGTTGGTTCACTAACCCGTTTAAAATTTAAAAAATAATTTTTTTGGCATTTTTAATTTTTTTAATCATTTTTAAAGAAAATTTTATGATGATTTATTCTTTGGACTTATTCCTAAAATGTCAACAGTCAACCTTCAAGCTTCAAATATATGTTACATTATAATTAGCCATTCTTATAGTGAAATCTAAGTTTAAAAGGTAAAGAAAACTAAAAGTTAGCAGCCATATTGATGCACAAACCATGCTAGCCCAATACAATAGTATAATCAAACCAAATGAGCTCAAAGTTAGTAACCACAATGATACACAAATCAAGCTAACCCCAACAGAGTAGTATAATCAAAACCAAATGGACTCATGACAAATCCCATAATCAGAAATGTAACCAATGTGGTTTCACATAACAACCTAGATTCATCATTCAAATTCAACACAAAAACAACCCAAATTTTTAAATTACAAAACAGAAGCCATAACCTACATGTTCAAATGTCTTCCTTCTTGTTGACAGCGGCATCCCTAAAAGTGGAATAGCAAATGCTAAACAAAAAATTTGCAACAGCTGAAACAAAAAGTTATAGATAAAATATCATCTAATTCTTGTTGAAATACATGCATTAAGTTGCAGTGAGCATCCCTTACTTACTTCCAATAATTATTGTCCATCATGAGGTGCATTAGAGTCACAGACAAAAAAGTTTAGAAGAATTTCTTCTTCTTTTTGAACATCTTCATTATCTTCATCTTCAAAAACAAAACAATTTATTAGCAAAAATTGGTATGATATGAAGAAAATATTGGAAAGTAATATAAATTAATTTACCGATATTTTCAAAGCCATGTAACCAATTTTGTGTTAAAATTAGTGCTTGAGCATTGTCAGGAAGAAGATTAGATCGATACTTGTTGAGCACATGACCACCAATGCTAAATGCAGACTCACTAGCAACTATTGTTATTGAATACTCAACACCTCACATGCTAATCTACAAAGGTTTGGATAGCATTCTTGACGATCCTTCCAATAGCTCAAAACATCCAACTTTGGAAAATACTTTGGCTCAAGTGGTGTTTCAGTTAAATACAAATCCAACTCAGACTTACCAGTTACATTCACATGTTGGCTTACATAATTGATATATTCCTATAGCAATACAATGCAAACATAAAATGGGTTAATAAAGATTACATAATAATAACAATATACGGGAAAGATGACTAACTTACATTACATGGATCAATCTCTTCATCTTCAACTATGTTGATATGTTCTTCTATTGAACAAGTAACTTAGGAACTTTATGCATAAGATGAATTTGACCTTACACTCACAAATTCTTCAAACAATTTATACATCTTTCCTTTGATATGATTAAGTTATTCATCACAAGTCGAAGCATCAAGCTTTGAATAATAAAATCGAAGAGCCTCAAGTTTCATACGTGGGTCAAGAATCATGCCAATGGACAAAATGGTACTATATTCACTCCAATACTTGTCAAATTTATCCATAATTCTTTTTGCCATATCTTTCATTAGTGGGTCATCACTATTGAGTGTATCCCTTAACAACCACTCAATTTTACGCACTTGCATAAAATATTCATTAGATGTTGGATAAGATGTGCCCGAAATCAATTGGTTATCTTATAAAATGGCCTTAAAAATTCACACATCCTCTCAGCCCTTTTCCACTCTTTAGTGCTTGGACAATGTTTAAAATTTCTATCACGTATAGTGAAACTTCCAAAAGCACGACGATACTTAAGACCACTTTCAAGCATTAGAAAAGTAGAATTCCATCTAGTAGGCACATCTAACCTTAAACCCACCTTAGCATCAATACCCCTCACTTGAATAACACATTCTGTAAATGCTATTTTTCTTGCCTCTGACCCTTTCACATATTTAATGCTATCTTTAATTTTCTACAAAGCAACTTCAACCACTTTTAAACCCTCTTGAACTATAAGATTGAAGATATGAGCACAACATCTCACATGGAAAAATTCACCATCACATAACAAGCTATTTTGTGAGCTTAATTGTTCACACAAGATTTGTTGCATACGATCATTGGCAGTAGCATTGTCTAAAGTTATAGAAAATATTTTTCTATCAAGTCCCCACTCAATCAAACATTCAAATACTTTATTTGCTAAATCATGACATGTATGTGGAGGTTCCATTTTACAAAAAGCAAGAATCTTACTATTCAGTTTCCAATTTTTATCAACATAATGCGTTGTTAAACAAATATATCCTTCTTGAGTACAAGTAGTCCAACAATCTGATGTTAAGAAAATTCGGTTATGACATTGATGCATTTCAAGTTTTAATTTCTCCTTCATTTGAAGATGAAATTTCCATAAATCAGAGATCACTCTATTCCTACTCACATGTTTTACATCAGGGTTCAAGTATGAATGCAATTCTCTAATCCATTTGTATTCTACAAATTTAAATGGCAAACCATGTTTCACAATAGCCATTGTCATAATCTCACGAACATGTTTTTGATCAAGTTCCCTACTCCTCAACTTTCCCATATTGTCAATTATCATTCCTTGTACATCCTTATATTTTGGGCTAACATTACATTTTTTTAAATGACGCAATAATGTTGAAGTACCTATTTTAATTCCACCAATTACATACTCTTGCCCACATGCATTACATTTAGCCTTCTCTTTTCCATCGTTCACTCCAATTTTAGAAAAATAATTTCAAACTTCCGATGTACAAGTCTTAGCTTTCTTACTCTCTTTTTCAACATCATTACTTTCATTGTTTATTAAAGGTGGTTCCTTAATTCTCTGATTATTGATACTATCATCAACAACATTGCGATTGACATTGACACTCTCATGAATATTTTCAGATTCCATACTATAAATTACTTTCTGGAAAAAAAAATCAAAGCAAAAAAATCAATTTGTGGGTAAACTTTTTCATGCACTTCAAACTTCAGATTATAATTTTAATTACAGAAGCAAAATTCAAAACCATTCAAGGTGAATATGTTTTCCATAAATCAGAACCACAAAGTACAAATATATTAAAAACATAAAACAGCAGAACAACATTCCAATAGCTCAAAAAAAAAGTTAAGAAACAAACCTCAGATGAAGAGCAATTGCAATGGAGGAGCAACCACGCAAAGGGGCAGAGACATGAAAAACCACACTTACTCTGATGACTACTCACGTGGAGGAGCACTAAGCAGAGCAGTCACAATAATGAGCAAACGACCACTAACACGGAGCACCACCGATGTAGACATAGAGAACCACCGACATAGATGCAGAAGAGCACCGGGGAAAACAAATTGAAGGAGCACCAACAAACAACAACCACCAGAGCACCGACAACGAACACAATGAAGAAGATGAAGGTCTTTGTGTGTAGTGGGTGCGAAGAAAAAGTTGTGCATATGGTATGGGCAAAGATGAAGAAGCTCTGTTGACGCAAAGAAGGAAGAGGAAAAATGAAAAATTTAGGGTTTCTAATTCATTTTAGGTGGAATTTCATCTGATTAAAAATTTGTTTTTTTTTTAATTAAGTGGCTTGTGGGCCAGCTCACTCTAACCCGGCTCAAACCCGCTTGACTCGTGGGTTAAGTGAGCTGAACCTGTTTTAGCCTATAATAAAAAATTTTAAATTTCCAACCCAACCCGGTACGAACCCGTGTGAGCCAGGTTGGCTCACAGGTTTGGGCTCATATTGACATGCCTAGCTTCTACCATGTTATATCCGGTAAATGCACTATGAGAAAAAACATTAGTTAGGATACCTTTATATACGATCAAAAGTTTGTAAGATTGAGGTTCTTACCAATGTACTACTTGTTTCATATGTGTGGGGGAGGCTTGTTCAATTAGCAAAATCATACAATAGTGTCATTGATGAGTGGAACCACAAGTAGTTACCAGTGATGCTCAAATTGAAATAATTATTGTTAAACTTGAAAATGATGGATTATAATTACAATACAACAAACTACACTTACTCATGAATATAAGGGCAAAATATATTTGCTTCCCTTGTCCCGAACTACACATATACATCCATTTTAGTGCTTTTACTTTGCATATTTGAGTTCATACTTGTCATTAGATCATCATCAAGTTCTTAAAGTTAAGTTTCTCTTACGTTTTATTTTAGTAGGATTCCTTCCATTTTTGTGTTTCTTGATCTTTTTGAACTTTCAAAGAATTATATAAACTGCTTTTATGGTGAGTAGTGGTCTCAGTTTGCACCTTAAAATAGTGAAAATGAGTTGTCAAAAGATTCAAAAGCTCTTTTGAGGTGAATCAACCTTTGAGGTAGCATCTTGGGGAAGTTGAGACCTATTTGGACCTTGAAACCTTGAAGAGGAGATAAGAAGAGGATGAGTGAATCTAAGGGTAGCAAAACGAGCTAGCCCGGCCCGTTTTGGCCCGCCCCACCCTTGGCCCATCAAAATCGGGATGGCTCGGGCTAGCCCACCACTAGAAAACGGGTTGGACACTACAACCCGCCCCACCTCAAAGCCCACCACCTTTTTTTTAACTTTTTTTTTAAAATTTGTTTATATATATGTGTGTGTGTGTGTGTATATATATATATATATATATATTTCTGTGTGTGTGTGTGTGTGTGTGTTGACGGGTTGACGGGTTGGAAACTCCAACTTGGCCCACCCTTTTCTTGGAGGGCTAGCGGGCCAGCTCAACGGGCTTGGCCCACTTTGACACACCTAAGTGAATCACCTTGGAGAGGATCAAGCTCCATTTGATTGTATTTCTTTTTGAGTTGTAAATTTTTTTTGCTTTTATCATTGTAACTCACAAACTTGTTAGGTGTCTTAAGGGAGTCTTTGGTTCTCAATCTCATCTTTTAACTTGAACTCATTACCATAGTAAAAACGTCTTTAGCTGGTAAAAGTTTGAAGGTTCTAAGTACCTTCTAACTTTACTATTATTAGGCCACATAGTTAGTTTATCTTGCTTTCTCTATTTGCTTTCCTTTTGCTTATAGTTTAGTGTGTGTCCACTCGTGTATCAAACCTAATTCCATTTGAGAAGTTTGGTACAAGAGGGCTTGAGGTAAACTTTGGCTAGGAAAGACTTGGTTTTCAAATAATCTTTTATGATTCACCTCCCTTGGAAGTTAACTTGAGATTCTTTTACCTCCTTAAGTATCTTTAGGAATTTCTTTCTGAAATACATGTTTTTCTATGCATTGCATATTTTCGAAAACCTAAGCATGTCTCAAGCTCTTTCCTACCAAATTGGAAATGCTTCTAAGGAAGAACCCCAACCAAGTTTGAACAATTTGGCCCAAGAAGTATAATCACTTAAACTTTGGAGGAAGCAAGACGTCATCCTAAAAGAAAAAGAGAAAATTGAAAAGGATGCCCATCTTGGACATTGATATGTTAGAAATGTATTAGAATCTAGTTGACTTCCACTATTACATTGAAAAAACTCTCACTACTTATACGACCAAATGCTCATCACTAGTATTTTTTATATCTTAACTATAGGTGTGGTTCCACTTGAATTTTGACTTGTTTATATTCTATATCAATTACCTTATATAAATATGAACAATATTTGGATTCAGGGTTTTCATCAGTAGGATGAAGGAGGAAGTATAAACACTACATATTGGAGAATTTGGATGGCCAAAGATGGCCATGCAATATGAGTTAGGTAGAGAGAAGAACAAAGTCTTATCTCACTGGTGGGTGGAAGAATTTTTCTGTTATGGATGGTTTCAAGGCCAGAGATATTATTTGTTTGGGTGTTGATAGAAATATGGAGAACAAAATTACTGTAATGAAGCTCTAGACATTGAACTTTCTAAATAAAGTATTTTGGAAATTATCTAGATATAATTAATGTTATATGTTTAAGGATATGAACAATGTTGACAATATTTCATGTTTTGGGATGCTTTTGTATGTAAACAACAACGTTTAATGTTTTCACTAATGAAAAAAAAGGGAATCTATGACGACTTATTATGACAGGTATAAACCACCTATCATAATAAGTTGACCGGTGGCATTTTTGTAATAAAAGTAACAATTATTATGACTGGTAAAAAGGGATCTGTCATAATAAGTGAAAAGGGAAAATTTATTATGACAGATGTAGAGGACCTATCATAATAGATGGGCGTGATGACAAAACTATCTTTAAAACCCTAATTTTTTCCTTCCCTCTTTTCTCTTTCTCTTTCTCGTCTTCGTTCTTTTTCCAAAAGTATACTTTCTCGTCTCCATTCTCTTTCTTTAAAACCCTAACTTTGTTTCGCTTTGCCATCACCGCTCGATTCGCCACTTCTTTCGTCGCGCCATTCGCCGCACCGATCGTCACGCCGTTTGCGCACCATTCGTGAACTGTTCCGCGTCGTTCACGCACTGTTTGCGCACCGTCTGCGCGTTGTTTGCCCATTAGAAGCATTGTCGATGACATGGTCTGAAGGACATATATGGACTACTGAGGAGGTGAGTAAAATCTGATCAGAATTTGAAAATATTTTTTGATAGAGAACATGAAGAAAATTTGTTTATGCTTTCTTTTATGTAATCAGGATATGGCTACTGGAAAGTCGATCCAGTTCAAGTTCATATTGAAAGAAAAAAAAGGTGATAGTATTTGGCTGCCAGGATCAGATAGAGTCATCCAGACTTGGGAAACTGTGAATACAATAACTGTTTGTGAAGATTGGAAAGAAATAGCAGAGGCAAATCAGCTTGCTGAACCAGATAAGGAACCCCCGAATGGAAAGAAAAGATTGAACCCAGTGAATTTAGACTTATTATGATTGTTAATCGAACACCTATCATAATAAGTATGATTTACTATGACAGGTTTTTGCAGTGTCATAAAAAACGCGCGCATTTTCTATGACACCTGAAACTATGACACCATAATATCTTTCATAATAAGCTCATTTTACCTGTCATTATAAGCTCATTTTCCAGTAGTGTTTGCAATACATGTATCTATATCTCTTGCTTTCTTGACTATTCTATCCATATCACTTTATTTATATATATATATATATATATATATATATATATATATATATTATCCTTTTTCGTTATCTAGGTATTTTATTATGAAAGAATTATAATTTTTAAGTATATATTAATATGTATTTTTTTATAAAAGGATTCTAATGAAGAATTGGTTATGTTAGTATCTAGTTATCTGTATCAATGAAGAACTGAGGGATGCAAATTTCAGATATACATTATAATATTACTCTATTTGAATATTTATTAAAAACTAAAATAAGGAATTTTCATTAGGGAACTTTTCTTACTTAATCATATTCAAATATTTCATTATTTGAATATTTATTTGTCGATCTTTCATCTTGAATAAAACATGTGATAATATATATCCTTGACTAATTTATGAAGTATTCTTATAAAGAAACAAATTAAGGAATGTAAATTTCATATATGTATATGAGAATTCTCCTGCAGTAAGTTTACATTTCAACCATAGTATCTAGACATTATTCTCAAATTTGTTGACAGGATATTATCAAAACAGAGAAAATAATCAATAAATTCATAGTGTATGTAATAAGGAAACCTTAGAGTTTATCGTTGTACAGAAAAAAAAATAAAGTATCAATAATTAGTTAACCTTAGAATATTGGTGGTCATAACCTCACTAATTTAGCTGTGGTCAACATACAGTCGTCACGACAATTGCAGAAAAAACTAATGGCATAGGTTGTTGTATCTTAAGTTGTCAAATGAATAAATACTTTTCTAATTTTAAATTGGTGTGGACTATTATAATGTGACATTCTCATATCAAACAAAAAAAGAGCAAGTAATTCCTTCATGTAACAGTATATAGTAATCAAAATTTATATATATATATATATATATATATATATATATATATATATATATATATATATATAAAATATAAAAAAATATAAAAAAAAAAAAAAAAAAAAAAAAAAAAA
>Ga0214543_1013482_pt1 | contig 10232 bp, 4 predicted proteins | sample CNSS2metaG_FD_160094 | JGI IMG/M metagenome (GOLD analysis project Ga0214543, IMG submission 160094) | Root nodule microbial communities from cowpea collected in UCLA plant growth center, Los Angeles, California, USA - CNSS2 | ecosystem: Host-associated > Plants > Roots > Nodule | place: USA...
CTACGCTCTCACTCTCTGTTATTTTCCTCTCTTCTCTTTTTGTTCACTACACCTTCACCTGTATCTTTTCCACTCCTGCCTTCCAACATCTCTTTGCTATTTATAGTGGTGGTGTAATGATTACTTAGTTTCAATTCGACTAAGTATTTAATGGTGTAGTTCTTATTAGGTTAGTTATATATTATTTTTAGAAGATATTTTATCTTCTTTTATCATTTCAATACGTCATTCAGCCTGGTGTAACTAATGGTATTATCTGGTCATTAACATATATTTATCATATACATATATTCTATAGTTATATTATATTATTATTATTTTATTTACTTATTAACTAACCCGCACCAGTGCAAGAAAGGGCTTTGGCATCGGTTATTTTTCATATTTTGCATCGGTTCCCTGACCGAAGCATATTGGGGCGAGGCTAAAGGAGGATCGCTTTTGGCCTCGGTTGTGAATTGAAGCCATAGAGCGCTCTTCTGCCTCGGTTCGAGGGCACCCAAGGCCATAGAGCACTAGCTTTCTATTTCAGTTCAAGCCTAACCGAAGCCATATGTGCAACTTATTTTTAATTTTTTAAAAAATTCGCTCACCTTTTGGCCTCGGTTTTCGTTTGACCCGAGGCCATACGTTGGCTTTTTGCCTCGGTTCTGGTAAGAACCAAGGCCTAATATGTTGTTTTTTTTAATGCAGTTTCTGTTTTGGTGTTATTCCCACATTTAAACCTGCAAATTTTGTTCAGCATCCAGCACAGACCAGAACAAAATATTTTATAACACATCCACAATTCAAATTCATTTAAAAGACAATTACAAATCATTTACAATCCTGATACATGTCCTAATCAATACTATTGTACATTTCAATTATATATTTGGCACATGCTATCCTACCAAACTTTATGGACTTTGCAGGAATTGTGGCAGGACTCTTGAATGTCTACAAAATAATAGATTAAGTTATGTTAGTATATAAAAAGGAAATATTGCAAAGTATTCGTTTTAATTCAAATATATATTACCGTTTCACAATTTGTTGTAATACGAACACGCACAATGGTTGTCATCCATTGCATTATATAGTAACCGCACTCATATGAGTCAGTTTGTCTATTACACTACATTATATCAACAACGTTACAATTAATTAAGGAAGAAAATCAAGCAAACAATTATAAAGATATGGATAGAAATATCAAACCTGGAGAGAACACCATACAAGACATTTTGGGATTGTCTCAAAAGTCATATATTAACAAGGTATTAGAGAGATTCAGAATGGATAAATACTCTGCTGAAATAGTTCCAATTCAGAAAGGGGATAAGTTTAGTCAAATGCAATGTCCTAAGAATGATTTGGACTGAAAGGCCATGGAGTTAATTCCTTATGCATCAGTGGTTGGGAGTTTGATGTATGCTCAAACTTGTACTCAGCCGGATATCAGTTTTGCTGTTGGTATGTTGGGCGATATCAAAGTAATCCTGGTATGGACCATTGGAAAGCTGCAAAGAAAGTTCTTAGGTACTTACAAGGCACCAAGAACTATATGCTCACCTACAGGAAGTTAGATCATCTTGAAGTGATTGGTTACTCGGATTCAGACTATGTAGGATGTGTGGATTCAAGAAAATCCACATTTGGATATGTTTATCTATTGGTTGGAGGAGCAATTTCTTGGAAAAGTGCAAAACAATTAGTTATTGCTACTTCCACCATGGAGGCTGAATTTGTAGCATGCTTTGAGGCTACTGTTCATGCTTTGTGGTTGCGGAATTTTGTCTTAAGGCTTGGTATTGTTGACAGTATTGCTAGACCATTAAGGATTTATTGTGACAATCACTAGTGCAGTAGGGGCTTTTGGCCCCGGTTGTTTTTGATATTCTGCCCCGGTTCTAGAACCGAGGCATATTGGGGTGAGGCAAAAAAGGGTGGTTTTTGGCCTCGGGTGTCAACCGAAGCCATATGGGGTACTTTTTTGTCTCGGTTCTCTGAGGACCCGAAGCCATAGGGGTACTTTGCTCGTACCACCATTAGCACTGCTACGCTCATCCTCGCCATCGAGATCGTCAACAAACGCTGTCGCGACCAGACCTTCACCAGCACTGAACGAGCAACCCACCGTGACGCTCAGACCCATGCTATCACTACACGGTCTGAATGCGACAACGACAAACCACCATGAACCAGTAGAGCCAAGAGATATAGAGATCCAGCACCTCCACCGTTGTTCGAAGCAGAACTTCAAGCCACTGTTGCGGGCAACCCTACCATTGTGTCGCCATCACCACCACAAACAAAGGAAGAGACTGACCACCAAATCACGCCTTTGCCGTGAGCCGCGAGCACGCCTCCTTCGCCAATGACGAACCAAACACCACCACACGAGAAAACAAAGACGAGAATGCCTCCACCGTGCGCAAAGTGTTCGCTCAGGGACGAAGATGAACAGTGCGAAGTCGCGAATTTGGGAACCTAAATAGGGCATATGGCCTCGGTTCAATTAATAACCGAGGCCTAAAGTCCCTTTATGGCCTCGGTTAATAAAGACCCGAAGCCAAATGTGACGGCGCTGGTGACATTTTTGAAATTAGGGTTACTGGCTGACTTATAGGCCTCGGTTCTTTTTTAACCGAGGCCAAAAACCTCTTCATATTGCCTCGGTTCAAAAACACCCGAAGCCAAAAGTGTTGACGCTGATGGCATGTTTGAAATTTTGGTTACTGGGCTGCCTTATAGGCTTCGGTTCTTTTGCAACCGAGGTCTAAAACCTCTTACTGCACCGATTTTGCACACACCCGAGGCAATATAGTTGGACGAAATTACAAAAATGCCACCGCCTCCTTATAGGCTTCGATTCTGCTATAACCGAGGCCTATAAGGCGAAGTAAAATGTCAAATCTGCACTAGTGAATTCCGCAACTGTTTTCTTCTCTAAGAATGATAAATACTCGAAAGGTGCAAAACATATGGATTTGAAGTACTTATCAGTCAAAGAAGAAGTGCAAAAACACAGAGTGTTAATTGAGCATATTAGTACAAATTTAATGATAGCGGATCCATTAACTAAAGGCTTACCACCCAAAACATTTATTGGTCATGTTGAAAGGATGGGTGTTATGGACAAGTCCTTGTTATGAATGTAATATGGTATATATACATTATTGCAATAATGCTCTCTTTGTTTGACACTTGTGAATTCAATTATAGTTATGTTTCTGTTCATTTATTTGTCATTCACAATTAAAAGTATACATTATTGTTTTGTTTATGTGAAATGACAGGATGTATCTTTGAAAAGAAAATAAAGATACATATTATGGTATAATTAAAGTGAAATTGAGTTAGATGATTTGTGATACATGGAAGGAACCATGTTGTTGAATAGCTTGCAACCGCCAAGGTCCATCATCCAATTCAATATTAAAGAAAGTTGACTTGATAATTCCAATGAATGGTGCGTACTTAAAGTTTAGTATTGGATCTTCAAGTCATCACATGAACCAAGTGGGAGAATGTTAAATAATATATTAATTTAATATGTGGTTCATGTAATTTAAAAAATAACTTTAATGTAAAGATTCTAATGTGATGATTATTAGAATATAAGTTATTAAAGTTATGGGGATTAATTCCCTCACTTCTCACTTCATAGGGGTATTATAGTATTTTATTAATGTTTTAAAATACTAGAACAAAAGTATGACAGTTTTTTCTAAGAAGTGACAGAGTTTTTTACGTTTCAAAGAGAATGTAAAGGAAAGTGACTTTGACTGGAGAATACTTTCTACTTGACAATTTTATATCATCAAGAAGCCATTAAAGAGAAGTAAGAGAAGTGAAAACATTGATTAAGGAAACTTTGCAATGGATCCAGGTAAGTTCTTAAACTCTTTTAATAATATAATTGTGAGAATCATAATTCCTGAACGTTCCTCTTCTATAATAGAGTAGTTTCTTATATTGATTACAAAATGGAAACTACATAAATTAATTTACAAGATTAACTGTTGATAAAAAAAAAGAAACAGAGATAGACGATTTTATAAAAAGTTTGTAAAAATAACTATCAATTTTTAAAGATTTAATAAATAATTATGTTTTAAAAGATAAAATTAGAATTTTGAAATGTGACAAAAAGAAAATGTCTTCGTATATTATATTGTTATAGATTAATAATATGTTATGATAATTTTTTTTATGAAGGATCGCAAGTAGGAATGACAACGGGTCGGGTCGGACACGGATAGTGCCTACCCGCAATCCGACCCGCAAAAAAAATCTGCCCGCTACCCGCCTATTTACCCGCTGGGTATCCGCTTAAAAAATACTCGTGAATATTTTAAAAATATTCGCGGGTACCCGTGGATACTCGATACCCGCAAATATTTTAAAAAATATATATTTTATAAATTTTTTAATATAAAATTATAAAAATATAAATTAAATTAAATTAAATTATAATTATAATTATAATTAAATTTGACATAATAAAATATACTATTAATTTTAATTTTAATTAAATTTAACTTAATAAAATATAAATTAAATTTTAATTTTTTGTGGGTAACGGATACCCACGGATACGGATAATATGATATCCGTACCCGATTCATTTATAAGCGGGTATTAAAATAACCGCTACATGTGGATAATAAATACCCACAGGTAATAATTATCCACCGCAGATTTTATCCGCGAATATCCGCAAATGCAGATATTTTTGCCATCCCTAACTGCAAGTAATTCTGATAGAGTACCGCCTCCACCAGATACCGAAACTCAGAACGAATTTCAAAATTCCGATATAATAATTGAAACGTATGTTCTTGTTTATAACTTAATAACTTCGTACAACTATATTATTATATAAAACAAATTACTAACTCTTTTATATAACTACTAATAAATTATATTTTAGTTTAATTAATTTTAATTGCTATTTTAATAATTAATAATTTTAAATTCAAATAAATTACTCTTTTGATTTTTATTAGTAATACATTTTTTATTTTAATATACTCTTTACTTTGTTAATTTTTTGTAAGAAGTACTGGAAGTGATTCTGACAAAGTAACGCCTCCACCAGATACTAAAACTCTGAACGAAATTATTAGCTATAACTTTGATAACTTTATATAACTATTATTGTTTATGTTATAGTATTATTTTTGAAAGTATCTACTATAAAAGAATACCTAGACTTCAAATCAATGATTGTGATAATATAGAATTGCAAAAGTATGTAACACGAATATTAATTATATATCAATGATATAAAAAGAATTATTGCTTTTTCTTATGGAACTTCGTCTACTCCATCTCCATTACAAGAATGTTATATATTAGCATCGAAAGAAAAGTAGGTGTCCCTCCATTTTCATTTCACTAAAATTAGAAAATGTTAAATCATTCTAGAGGTCTCCATTTTTGTAGCAAAATCTCAAGTAGGTGTCCCTCCATTTTCATTTCACTCAATTGAGTTTCTATTTTTGAAAATTCGTTGTAATAAGTTCCTTTCCGTTAGTTGTACAATAACAGTGTTAATTATGTGCCACGTGTCAGCACGTGATTTTTTAAAATTTTTAAAATTTTAAATTTTTTTTATAAATTGAATTGAATTGAATTGTTTTATTCTAAATAAATTGAATTGTTTTTTTAATTTGTTAAAATATTGTCATAAACTTGTTGGGCTTCTAAAAAAGAACATGTTAATTGATTTGATATTCTAAATAAAAACTTAACCGAAGACTCAAAATTCGGAAAAGAAACCCTCTATACTAAAGACATATCAAAACTAAAATAATCACTTTAAACACTCTAAACATTCAAATTAATTATGACTCCAATTTAATGTAATAAAAATATCAAAGTTTTCAACCCTTATGTAAAAAAATTAATAATTTATTTGTTAATATGTTGTATTATAAATTGAATATTATAACGATTTTATCAAAGTTGAGATGGCCGAGTTGGTTTAAGGCGCCAGATTAAGGTTCTGGTCCGAAAGGGCGTGGGTTCAAATCCCACTCTCAACAAAAATTTCGTTTTTTTCCTCTTTAATTTATGACTTTAAAAAAAAAATTAATACATTTTAATATATCTGTTATTTAATTCACATGAAATCTTTTCTTTTAAATTGAATAATAGTATAATATTTTGCCCCTCTTTATTGTAATAATATTAATATGTCAACTATATTTCTTTTAATTAAATAAAGCTTTCTCAATTAAATGGTTCACAATTATTCTGATGAAAATATATATAATACGAGGTTAATAAAGTATTACTCGTAATTTAATTTAATGCTAAAAGTTTAGTAATTTTTTTATCAACAAAAAATAAAATGAATTAAATAGATGTAATATTCAGCTTGATAAAAGACCATCCAAAACCAAATTAAATAGAGCTAAAAGTTTAGTTTATTGTGAAAACAAACTAACATAAAGAATGCAACCCATAAAGAAATACTATTTATTAACATTTATCATATGCAGATATTATTAACATTGTAATCTTCAAGTGCATAGGAAGCAAGTGTTTGAGACAATTAGTTTTAATATTATCTTTTTTTCATCACTCATTATTTTTTTTTTGTCTTAGATAGTGATGTTTTAAAGGTGAAAATCTACAACTACTACAACTTTATATGGTAGATACCTTATGTTTTAATTAATATATTTACTTTTTTCCTCGTTAAGTGTATGACACATATTAAACAAATAATATTGAAGATAATCATTCATTTTCTTATTATTTTGAGTTAATAATTCTGAAAGTGATCTTGTTTCCTTTTGAAAGTCTTTGAAAAGTTCAATTCTCTAAACACTAGTTCATATTTATGAGTGTTGTGATTAAATAAATGTATAAATAAATTAAAAGTGATAGTTTTCAAAACCAATTATTTGTTTTACAGAAGATATTATAAACACTAAAAAAATATTTTTATAGAAGTTTAGATAATTAATTAATTTATTAATATTAATAATTAATCTCTTCAAATTATCTTATTATTTTAATTAAGTTAATTATACTACTTTCTATAATTATAATTATAATTATAATTATATATATATATATATATATATATATATATATATATATAGAAAGTAATATAATTAACTTAATTAAAATAATAAGATAACTTTCTATAATTAACAAATATTCAATTTTTTATGAAACTTTTATTTGATTAAATTGTCAATTCTTTTATTGAATAAAATTTTATTTATTTCATACTAATTCTATAACATTGTTCATATATTATGATGCATATTCTATAAAATTTTGGTTTTATATCTATTTTTATGTTTTAAGAAATAAAATTACTGGTATTATTTGTTAAAAGTAATTAAATAATGATAGAATTTTCACTACCCCATCATCAACCCTCCTATTCGACTATATAAATCAAACTTAAACCCTAAAAATTCACATCTCGCGACGCTTCTTTGCTCTTTGACGCTTCTTTGCTCTTTCCTTACTTTTTCATTTGTATATTTTTGTTGTAACCGGAAGCTTCTTTCCGAAGCCGTAAGTTTTCATATTTTCATATGTCAAACATTGTGTTTCAAAAAAAGTTAAACGATTACATTTATATTTTTCTTCTAATGTTATCCATACTTTTTTTTTTCTAAATAACTGTTCTTTTTTTTTCCAGATAATTTAAAGAATGAGTTTATGTGAAACCTTAATTTACAACAGCAGTTTTGGAAAACTTGCTTTTAATTACTAAAAAATTTATATTTTCTGTCCTTTTTGTTTTGAAAATTTTTTTGTAAAAAATACATACAAATTTTATTGTAAAAAAAAATTTGTTATTGTTCTTTTTAAAAAATATTTTGTATAATTTTATAAAAAATTTGCTAAAAATCGCAACTAATTTTTTAGAAAATATTTACAAATTTTATAATTTTGTACAAAATAATTATTCACGATAGAAAGAATTACATCTTAGTTAAGATTTTTAGTAATAATGGATAGAAAAAATCTTTTCTTGCAAATCTTTTTAACAAATTTGCAAAAAAAAAAAAAAATTGTAATACGAAAATTTTTAGTAGTAATAGATTTGGTTTATGTACTTTAGATTCTGAATATATTTTTACATATACAGCCACTTAAAGATTTAAATTTTTTCATTTAAAAGTAAGCATTATGTTTTTTTTTTTTAACAATTTTCAATAAAACACTTTATTTATTCATATCATAAAAGAAGAAAACTTTGGCAGAAAGATCTTATTCACAAATAATACCTCCTATTATTTCATCTTCTAAACCGTATAATTTTGCAACAGGTAAGAAGAGATCTAAAAGAAATGCATGGAAGTATGTTATCTCATTGCATAAAAAACTAAAGAGCTGTTGCTGCTAATCAAATGAACGATCTCATCTTTCACAGCAAAAACATTATGGTATGATGAGGTTAGCATATACAAACTACTGCAACACAATAAATGCTGCTTTGTGAATTTCGGAGAATATTATTTGTTGTTGTGTTTTGTGATCCAAAGTCAGCATTGTTATATGATATTTTGAAAGTATGTTTTTTGTTTTTCCCATGATGTGAATTTTTGTTTGTGAGAAGGTGACCCTCGTCCATTGACTCTGTTTTCATAGGTTTTAGTCATAGGAAGATTATTTTCAACTAGTTGTTTCTGAAAGCCAGAATCTCTTTAGAATTTCTAATACATGTTATGTTGCAAACAAAAGTCATATATGTATATTTAACCATTGAAACAATGTAGAAAAAACATGGTAGATATTTGAGTTCTTTAATGAACATCTAAATCACATTTTATTTTTATGAACAACAAAAATTAAATAAATAAAGAAATTGAGATAATTTAACTCTTTTACATAAAAGTTATACATTAATATTACGATAGCTGATCAAAGAAATACGATAACATAAACTATAAACTACAATAGAATCACATGTTCGCTATATATGATAAGATGTTCGCTATCTTCTTGTTGAGTCTACATAGCCGACACTATTTGCATCCCATTTTTTGTCCATGCTATTTCTTCGTTACTAAATAAATGCATTGTTAAAGTTAAAAGGTTTGTTTCAGATTATGATTTGATAAATTACGAGTTTATAACTGTTGAGTGAACCCTAAATTAAGCATAGTTTATGGCTTTGACGCGCTAATGACTAAAGGATAATTGATGTTATTTATAGGAATTAGGAAGGGAAGAACGAAGATTTCACGAAGACTAGAAAACCAAACTAGAACACAGGTGCCAGAAGAATAGAGATGGGCAAGTTGGTCACTTCTCTTCATATTCACGGGTGCAAAAAATAGCCAGCCATGTAAAACACCAACATTCCTGAAATGACCAAAACCCCCTGGCATACTAGTGTGACTTTGAGTTGGTGACGAAGATGGAGGAGTGTAAGGGTCACTTTGTTTTCTATTAAAAAACGGTAGGAAATTTTTTAAATATAACTAACATAAAATGTGCAATTAAGTTGTTAGCAACGTACTTTTGTAATCCAAGATTAGAATTGTCCAACACATTGTTTTGAGTTCGAATCGACGGTGAAGATGGACACGAAAGAGATGGAGTCCTACAAAAATAAATTAGTAGTTTGTTCTTTATAAATGATACATAATTCATATTTGAGTTATTATCAACATATATTTGCACTTCACTATTAGAATTATTTGTCATGATATTCTCAGTTCGATTTGATGGTGGAGTTCGAGATGAAGGAGATGAAGTCCTATAAAAAAAAAAGGAGATGGTGGAGTTCAATAGACCACAACATTGAAGTAGAAGAATTTAAAAGGAAGAACAAAATTTCAAGCAGCTGACCAATTTCAACTGTAACATCCCGTCAGGATATTACGGATTTATAAATAATAATAAAATAACAATGCATTTAATAATACCTCTTTTTCTCAAAATACGAGAAAAAAATTTAAAATTTATTAAATGAGTAGATAAAGTTCAGAATCATCAATCATAAAAACTGAAATCAAATGTTATGATATCACCCATCAAGGTTTACAACTGATTCCAAAATCAAATAAAAGAAACATAAGATTTCCCCGAGTAGGGCCCCTCTCCGCGACTAAGCTTCACCTGAGCCACCTGCATCAACAACATCTGCTCCCGTGTACCGCGTACACGATCATCGCCAAACACACGCAGATAGGGTGAACTTAACAGTTAAACATATATAATGTTACAGATATATATATATATATATATATATATATATATAT
>Ga0214543_1013483_pt1 | contig 10230 bp, 6 predicted proteins | sample CNSS2metaG_FD_160094 | JGI IMG/M metagenome (GOLD analysis project Ga0214543, IMG submission 160094) | Root nodule microbial communities from cowpea collected in UCLA plant growth center, Los Angeles, California, USA - CNSS2 | ecosystem: Host-associated > Plants > Roots > Nodule | place: USA...
GGCAAGAATAGCATAAGCTAGCCCAGGTTCCTGCTCGAGCTCTCGCTCAGGCGGAGAGCTTTCGTTTTGAGCGAGGTGTCATCTCGCTCAGGCGAGAGAGGCTCGCCTAAACTCGTGGGAACCTGATAATAGTATACTTTAATAGTGTCTCTTATATTATTTTCACTCAAATTTCAATTATACTTTTAATTTTTAAAATAAAAAATAATATAATTATTTAAATAAGTATATAAAACTAAAATTAGAATAACTATTATTCTGACTCGTGTAAGACCCACTTTTTCAGCCCTAATGTTTTAGGGCCTAACCCCATCTGTTGGGCCTAAGGATCAGTCCCTAGAGTGCCCCAAAGGCTCCCTTTCAGCCTCTTGGCTTTTCATTCTACTTTCTTTACCAAAAACAACCACCTTACTCCTCTCCTTTTCTCTCAAATAGTGCTCTACTAGGGTTTGGAGCTCATTCTTATTCAAGTTAGCTCAACCTCATTTTCTACTCAAGGTAAGTTGTTCTGCAGCTCATACTCTTTCTTCTCCAGCTTCTTTTCGTGGTTCCTGTTAGGGTTCACCGTAGTAACCTCGTTTTCATTCTGTATCACTATTCTCAGCTCTTGAGTCTGCTCCTAGAGTTGTTGGGTTCGTTGGCTTAGGTGTCAGAGTCTTTTGACTAGCATTTTCCAGGTAAAGGAAGCTAGGGTTTCACGTTTTTATGTTATTTTCCTGTTGTTGGATTGTTTTGTGTTCTAAATACTTGTTTTGTGTTGCTGATGGTGTGAAAAATGCATGGTATGCATTTCTGGTTGGAATCTGGGTTTTATGCGTGAAACAGTGGCAAGAACTGATAATCTCGCCTAAGCGAGCTTGTCTCGCCTAGGCAAGAATAGCATAAGCTAGCCCAGGTTCCTGCTCGAGCTCTCGCTCAGGCGGAGAGCTTTCGTTTTGAGCGAGGTGTCATCTCGCTCAGGCGAGAGAGGCTCGCCTAAACTCGTGGGAACCTGATGTGTTTCGCCTTAGAAGTAGCTTAGGCGAGGGAGTTTCTCTTTTGGGCGAGGAGTAGTCTCGCTCAAGCGAGGAGAGCTTGCCCAAGCGAGAGCTCGCGAAACTTGCAATGCTTTCTGATGACAGTCTCGCCTAAGCGAGAGCCTGTAGCTTGAGCGAAAGGTCTCTTTCGCCTGAGCGAGGGCCATGAGCGAGGCTGGTGCATGCTTTAATGCTATTTCCTTCCTTGTTTTCGATGATTGATGGTATGATTGAATAGATCTCCCCTAATTAAAGTATGAAACATGTCAGTATGTATGCATGATATGTTTGTGTGGTTTGGAATTAATGGACTTGGTATGATTACACATATGAAACATGATGAAATGGTTGGTTATATATTGGCATGGAATTGGTATGCATGATAACTTTGTGCCTGATTTGTGAGACATGATTTTGGGTATGGTCAGGATGTAATTCCACGAAGGTTTCATGGTGGTGCCTCATGGTCAAGACGTAATTCAACGAAGGTTTCGTGGTGGTGCTTCATGGTCAGAACGTAATTTCATGACCCCTGTTAGTGGGAGCTCATGGTGGTGACTCATGGTTAAGACGTAATTCAACGAAGGTTTGTGGTGGTGCCTCATGGTTAGGACATAATTTCACGAAGGTTTGTGGTGGTGCCTCATTATATAATATAGTAAGGATTCAAGTAAGGATTTGCATCTTGAAACTCTAAAGAGTCAGTTAGTCTCACGTAGAGCGTATTGACTTAAGTGGTGAGAGTAGCAGGAGGCCCTAGTCTTTGGCAGGATAATGGCCTTAGATGTTTGAAGGCTGACCTTGTGAGTGGTAGGGTGAAACCCATTGGCAAGGGCTCTGCAAAGCAGTAGAGGCCACCACAAGTGCAAGCATCCAGTGAATCCGACTGATTATATGTATCCAGATAATCATGTCTTTGAGTCTTAGTGTTTTGCTTGTCGATCATTATATTTTCGATTGATTTATGTATCGGACTTTTAAATTATATGCAATTGTATGATAAAACTTTTTTCACTCTAGCTTACCCTTTCTGCTTACTTGTGTGTTCTGTGTGTGATTTTCTCCTTTTGCGATGATCATCAATTTATTAATGTGAACATATGTGAAAACTCCTAGTATTCATCGAGGTGATGAAAATTCCGCTGTGTAGCCTGACTTATGGTTGGATCTCATTCCTTCAAGTACCGCCAGTAAGCACACTTGCCTAGGTGTTTGGTCAATTGTCATACTTTTACTTTTTGTTTTATTATTAGTATCGTAGTATGTCTTAGTTTTCTTTCTAATATGTTAAGATAACTATAAAATCCTTATATTTAAGTCTCATGACCTTTTAATATTTAATTTAAATAGATTTATCTTTTTAAAATAGGACATTACAGCTTAATAAAACAAGATAATAATAAAAACAAAGACGGTATTGCCGCTAGTTAAAAAAATTAGAAATTTAAAAATTACGTAAAAGCTTTATTACAAATCAAGCGAACTAATTTCAACTGATACAAAAGTAAACTTTAGTTTAATTTTTACCTTTCTTGCATAAGGTTTTGGGAATAGACCCCTCGAAAAAACTATTTTAATGAGTGAAAATAACATGTCAATTGGGTTTTATCAAATAGTTTCTGCTACAATATTAAGGCTTTTGAGATTTTTGTAACGCAAATGCGTATATCATCAAATGTCACTTACAAGATCACAACAAAATGGAATCAAATTTAAGAATAGCATATCATAATCGTTTGCTTCTCCTAAGATATCAAATGTTTGATATTTATCAACATATGAATCTCGAAACAACTATGGTTCAGTGACGTGCTACATAGTTTTGGCAAATACTTTATCCCCCTAGATAAACTTTTTTTCCATCTGTGAATATCCTGAAATTTTGGCTGTCTCCAATGGTTGTTGGGTCATTGTTACAACTTGTATCAGTTCATTCCTAAAATCTGTTTTTATAGAATCATAAATTTCTTCCATCTTCATATCACAGCATTGTAGTACATCAATAACCCCATCTTCAAGATCAGAACACCAAATATTTGAAGAAATGTCAAGGAAAAGCTAAAGCTTTAATAAATGGATTCAAGTAAGTGGGAGAAGGGGTATACTATGGATACCTTTCATGTCCTTCTTGTTTCTCTCATCCAAGGCAAATCCGTGATAAGAGAAGAGGGCATATTCATCTGGGTATCAGAAGAAACGGAAAATTTTCCCTTCTGTGACCACTGCCAGATTTTGGAAACAGAAAAGCTCTCACCTTTACACACACTTGTAATCTTCTTTGCTTCAATATCCCCCTCAACTGAAAGTCTCTCTAAGTTTTCTGTTCCTTTCAATAACTGTGCATCACGTCGACCTTCTCGGTCATGGCTCAAGGTTATTCTGAGGTCTGACTTCCCAAGCACGTACTGATAAGATCCCATGGAGTAACATCTTCTGGCATCCAAATTATTGCTACTAGTCTCTCCTCCTGCAGCCACCTCTGCCTCCACATCAAGTCTTCTGAATTTGCCAAGTCTCACAGGGAAAACCCCCTTCTCTACTACAGTTTCTTCAATTTCAACCGTTTTCTGCCTAGTTGTGAATTCATGTTCGCCATTATCATCCCTCAAATCATCAAAATCAAACACTGGATTTTCAAGGGAAAAGCCAGGAGTAAGGAGGGTACCCCTGCAAAGAGGGCATGAGGAATTGGACAAAAGCCAGGTGTCTATACAACTGATATGAAAGGCATGGCTGCACATAGGGAGCAACCTGAGCTTATCCTTTTCAGAAAACTCACAGAGACAAACAGCACAATCAAATGGCTCCTTCAACCCCTTTATCTCCTTGTATTGGAAAACAGGAAGTCCATCAATAAAAGCCTGGTCCAGACCAGAATCATGAAGATGGAACAGTTGTTGCAGCTGCCTTTGAAGAGCATCAGAGGTTGCATTTTCATGGTTCCTATTGGATTGGGAAGATGCTGAGGAAGAAGAATTCTTCATGAGAAATCTAACAAGCAGGTGGAGCAGGCCAGAGATGAAAAATAGAACAGCCAGAATCACAATGATGAAAAGCACAGCAGGACTAATTCTAGCACCAGAGGATGAAGGTGAGGGTGGTGAGGGAGTTGATGATGATGATGAAGAAGAAGACATTGATTCTTTGTGGAATGCACCCCAAATTGGGGGTGAAGGGGGAGGCAAAACCGGTGGTGGATAGCTCAAGTAACCATCTTTTTGTTGGATTTGATGCTGAATCCTAGCCATCTTCAAATGGGTATGGTCAAAGGACCACTTACCATTCATGCTTTCTCTTTAAAACCCCAAAAAAAGTCATAAACGTGGACCCATAAAGCATGCTCTTGCCTAACCCAAACTCAAACTCAAACTCATCCACACACAACACAATCCTAGTAACATTTCCAAACTACGCATAACAGAGAAAGGGAACACTTGCAACTCAGATAAATAAATGACCACCGAGAAGTGGTAGATGGTTGTGGAAAAATGAAGCAACGATGAATTGAGCAGTTAGCACAACCAAGTACCAACTACATATTATTTATTTTTCATATTGGGTAATCATTTTAAACGAAAGGTAAAACCAGCGATGGACCAACAACAACGGGTAAACAAAAACATAATAAAAACATAATAACCACAATATCTGTAACTTAACTCACCAACTATTTTCTGAGGGGCACATTGTTTGAAAAGTGCATTGAAACTGTGATTTATCTTGAGGCTTTCAGGTAGGTGAATGAACCCTAGGGTGCAGCCTTTTTTAAGCTGCTCAAGTCAAAGAGGGGTGAGAGAAGAGTAAAGTGAAGTGTGAAACACTTTTCTCTTGGCTCAAACTCTGTCTCGTCCTTGTCATGTTTGTGGGTTAGAACAACAAAGTGACCAAAGAGAGAAAGAGGCGATAGTTTCCAAAGTGCGAGGTAAAATGATGACAAAAACAGATGCTCAAATTTCAATACCACCGCCACAAATCGCGCGTGGGTTTCAGTTGCTACAGAATTGTATACACCATTTGTTGCCGACTATTGAATATTTTGTATTATAGAATGAGTTGACAGGTTAACTTCACGGGGAATTATGAAATCTTAAATAAGCGGCAAGTATCGGTCAATTTCATTCATATTTTTAATTTTAATTAAACTTTAAAAGCATACGCTAAATTGAGAAAAATTATTATATCATGAAAAGAAGGTCTTTCTAAATTATGTGAAGGTCAAGGACATATTAGAAGAAGTAAATATCTAAGTAATTATTAACTAAATATGGGAATGGGACGTGTGTCCTTTTATAAGAATGAATATATTATAATAAAGAAATAAAATAATCTCAATATATATATATATATAAACTTTTAAAATAAATAGTTAAGATGTATAATTAAATAGAAAGTTTAATTGATTTTAGATTGTGAAGCATTTTTTTCTAAAAGGTAAAATAAAATCATTAAATATATTGATCTAGATAAAAATAGAAAATAAGTTTATGTTCTTTTGTATAACACCCTATTTAATTAACAACCCTAATAAAAAGAAATGTCACACAGATAATATGAGAGGCAAAGGTCTGGAGTATGAACACTACTCCTTACAGTTATCCAAAAGAAACCAGGTAGAAAATAGGACACACCATGATGCCAATATCTAAAATAGTGTAAGGGGTCGACAGAATACAAAATAAAATACAAAAGCAAGATACATGGGCCATGGCCCTAAAAGAAAGCTGGAATCCAAGCCAGAAACTATGCAGCGAAATCACTGTTTCCCTGTTGACCACGAGGGGTTCTCGCATCTGCTCACATCAATAAATTGATGATCATCACAAAGAGAGAATACCACACACATAACAATCAAACAAGCAAAGGGTAAGCTAGAGTAGAAAATGGTTCATCATACAGTTACATACACTTTCATAATCCAAAAAGAGAAAAGACAACACACATAACAATCAAACAAGCAAAGGGTAAGCTAGAGTAGAAAATGGTTCATCATACAGTTACATACACTTTCATAATCCAAAATGCATATGTCAATCAATCATGTTATGACCTGCACACAATACACTAAGACTCGAGACACGACTCATCCGGATACATATAATTAGTCAGATTCAGCGGATGCTTGCACTTGTGGTGGCTTTTACTACTCTATCGAGCTAATTGTTCTAGTGTTTCATCCCCCCCACACACAAGGTTAGCCCTTAAAGTGTTCCAGGTCTCCTGCTACTCTAACCATTGAGTCAGTACGCTCTATGTGAGACTAACTGACTCTTTAGAATGTCAAGATGCAATCCTTACCTTGAATCCATACTAAATTATATAAATGAGGCACCACCATGAACTCCCACTAACAGGGGTCATGGAATTACGTCCTAACCAACTAAGGCACCACCATGAGATCTCACCTAGAGATTCATGGAATTACGCCCTAACCAATGAGGCACTACCACGAACAATATAACATTCATGATCATACCAACAACATGTTCCATCAAACAATATAACATTCATGATCATACCAATTCCGTGTCACTTTTGTAACCAACCATCCTATACATGTCATATGCCAAGATCATGTTAATCTTATCAATCATAGACCATAACCCATGTTGCTCATGCACATTCACCCAATTCATGCTTTTAAAGAGTAATCAATCCAAACATATGTCAAACATCCAAAAATAGAAAAAGAAACAAAACCAACATCCTCGCCCAGTTCTCGCTCAAGCGGAAGGGTCTTGCTCAGGCGAGAGGTTTCCCTCGCTTAGACGAGCCCCCTTTGCCTAGGCGAGAGCTCGAAAAGTGGAACAGTGGTTTTATTGCACTCTCTTGCTTAGGCGAGACCTCCTTGCCTGAGCAAGACGGGCTCTCGCTCAAAATAGGAACTTGTCGCCTAAGTGACAGCTCGCGCAACACCAAGGAGGGTTTTCTGATACTCTCGCTTAGGCGAGACCCACTCGCTTGGACGAGATTATGAGATCGCCTCCACTGTTCATGCAGGCCAACACAGAAATACACCCAGAATGATGCACAATACATATTCATGTTATCTTAAATGGCATACGATCAATCACCAAGAGCACTAAATAGAATTGAAATCAAGTCATACACATTAAAAGCACAAAATCCTAGCTTCCCTTACGTAGAAGTTAGTAGGGACTTCGACACCCAACAACCGAGCACGGCAACTCAAGGAACAAATTTGTGAACTAGACAAGATAGCAGAACAAATTTTAAAATGATCTTACTACGAAACCCTAACTGGAAATATGAAAATATGCCTAGAGATGAGAAGTATGAGCTGAAGAATAACTTACATGGAGCAAGAAAATGAGGTTGAGCTACTTGACCAAGATTGGACTAAACCCTAGTAGAGCCTCTATGGGAAAAAGACGGTGTGAGAGTACTGTTTTTGCAAGAATGACAGAAGTGAAAGGGGTTTGGCTGCCTTAAGAACCTTAGACACCCTATAGGCCAGCCTTTATATTCATTAGATTTTAGGGCAGTCCTTAAATATTGAGATTGAAATAAGAGGGTCTTACAGTTGTGATTTTATATATATATATATATATATATATATATATATATATATATATATATATATATAAAGATTCTTATGTTATTATAGTAATATATCAATATAACTTATGACGATTATTTTTCCAAGTAGAACCATCATTTTAGAGAATATGAAAAAAAAAATGTAATGATGCTATAATTTATCGTATCTTTTTATCTTTTTTTATAGTGATATAGTTATTAGTTATGATCGAATTGCGTAAAAAGAATGGTGCATTCCTTCGACAAGAATTACGATTTTAAAAATCCAATTCAAATATAATCTAAATAATTAGATTAAAATTAAATTCATATTCATTTTTTTTTCTGTAAAAGCACGAGTTTGAAGTTTTATAGAATAAAAATCTAAATAATTGAATTTGACTTTAAATTCAAATTTATATTCTTTAAACTAAAATAATGCTTATAAATCAATTTTAAATTTAATTAATTTAAAATTAATATACATTTTAACATCTCATAAAACTATATAATATTTTTAAATAAAAAATTAGACATATTTTAAAATAAAAATTAAACACGTATAAAATATAAATATGTAAATATAAAATATAAAAAAGAGTACAAATAATCCTATAGATGTTGTTCATGCACATATATCTATATATGTTTTCTATTTACAGCAAAAAAACAACACAAGCGTGAATTATTTACAAATAAATATAATAATAATAATCGATCAAAGTGAGTTTATTATACCATAAGTTTATATCTATATATATATATATATAAATAAATAAATGAGAACTAACAAATAGCAACTTTTTCAATTAAATAATATATATCACACACTTCAATTCAAAAAAATTTATCTACAAAAAGAAAAAAAGCTAAGGTGTCACACTCTCAGAATTTTGACCCTTCAAAAAAAATTTAATTCTCTCTCTTTCCACTTTTTCCACGTATCTCACCGCTTCTTTTTCCTCTCTTTCCACTTTCAATTCTCCTCCGCTTCTTTCTCTCTCTTAAACTTCTTCTCTCTCTTTCTGACTTTTCGGCTCTCATCTTTCAAACGCTTCATCTTCTTCTCATTCTCACTTTCTCATTCTTTCTTGCACGAGTTTCTTTTGATTTTTGTCTCTCTTTCTCCTAATGTTCATTGACTACACCTAATGTTCATCTGCAGATCTCTCTATATTTTTGCTTTTTTTTTTCGATTCTTGATCTCAATGTGTTTCTGTACAGGTTTCTGAAGGGAACAATTGATATTTTTTGTTGTACGCATGTTTTGTTGTATTGTTTCAGCTTCTTCTCTGTCTTCCTATTTTTCTAACATTTTATCTTTTTTGGAAATTTTTTCAGATGCATGAACGGAGTAGAATATTGTTCACTGCCAGATTTCAGTTGATTTAACTAAACATTTGATGTTTTCTTTTATTTTTTATCCATGTTTCGTTGTACGGTTTCAACTTCTTCTGTCATTCAATTTTTCTTCACGACCAGGTTTCGTGTGATTACCCAAATTTTGTTTTTGGTTCATCTTCATATTCTTCTTATGAAGCTATTTTTTAGTTTTCGTTGATGTTATTTTTCAGAACTTACAGGCTTGAAATGAAGAGTTCCAAAACATGCAAGAGTCTTAAAGACCAAAAAGCAATATGCCTTTTTCTCTGCAGATCTCTTTGGATTTTTGCTTTTTTTTTATTCTTCATCTCTTTGTGTTTCTCTAACATCTTCGCATCTGTTATTTTTTGTTTTATGTGTGTTTTTAAATTTTTTGGTGATCAATGAACTGACTCTTCATATTCTTCTTATATTTTAACCCAGATTTCGTTGATGCTATTTTTTAGAACTTACAGGCTTGAAATGGAGAGTTCTGAAACATGCAAGAGTCTTAAAGACCAAAAAACGGTCATTCTTTTTCTCTGCAGATCTCTTTGGATTTTTGCTTTTTGTCGATTCTTCATCTCAATGTGTTTCTCTAACATCTTCGCATCTGTTATTTTTTTTGTTTTATGTCTGTTCTTGAATTTTTTTGTCATCAATCAACTGACTCTTTATATTCTTCTTATATTTTAACCCAGATTTGGTTGATGCTATTTTTTAGAACTTCCAGGCTTGAAATGAAGAGTTACAAAACATGCAAGAGTCTTAAAGAACCAAAAAGGTCAGTCTTTTTCTTTGCATATCTCTTTGGATTTTTGCTTTTTTTTCGATTCTTCATCTCACTGTGTTTGTCTAACATCTTGGCATCTTCTATTTTTTTTGGTGATCAATGAACTGAGTATAACAATTGCTCCATGTTTTTGATCTTATTCTTCTATTTTTACGGAGGTTTCTTATTTGTTTTATCTTATTCTTCTACCTTTACCCAGATTTCTTCTTTTTTAAAGCTTTTATTTAGTTTTTTTTTGTGGTTTAAATGTTTTTATTCAAGACTCTTGAAGACCAAAAAACCGTCAGTCTTCATGTCAATGTGTCTTCTTTAATTTTTTCTTCATGAATGAACTGCGTAGAACATTGGTCACTGCCAGATTTCAGTTTTTCAAAGCAAAAACTTGATGTTTCTCAATGTGTTTCATCTTATTCTTCTATCTTTATCCAGATTTCTTATTTTTTTATCTTTTTCTTCTATCTTTGTTACCCTAAATTTTTTTTTGTTAAAGCTTTGTTTTTTTTTTTTTTGGTTTAAATTTTT
>Ga0214543_1013493_pt1 | contig 10221 bp, 7 predicted proteins | sample CNSS2metaG_FD_160094 | JGI IMG/M metagenome (GOLD analysis project Ga0214543, IMG submission 160094) | Root nodule microbial communities from cowpea collected in UCLA plant growth center, Los Angeles, California, USA - CNSS2 | ecosystem: Host-associated > Plants > Roots > Nodule | place: USA...
AGCTCCCAAGTGTTATTCTTCTCAATCATTTTAACCTCTTCTTCCATAGCCTTGACCCATACTTCTTGCTTTGATGCTTCCTCATAGCAGTTAGGCTCAATCATGGCCATATTGCAGGTTTCGTATACGTCTACCAAAGATCTTACTCATCTTGGAGTGGACTCTGGTGAAGAATCTTCTAATGGAGGTGGAGAAGGCGTACCTGAAGGTTCTACCTCTTCTTGAATTTCCTCTTGATATTGTTGCATTGGGACTAAAGTGTTGCTTTTAACGACTTTTTCTTCTTCCCAATTCCAAGAAGCATTTTCATCAATTTCAACATCTCGACTAATGACGAGTTTTTTTGTTTATAGGTTGTAAACTCGATAGCCTTTTGATTGTGTGCTATATCCCAAGAATATTCCTCGTATAGTCTTGTCTTCAAGCTTGTGCCTCCTTTGATCAGGAACTTGTATGTAGCAAATAGATCCAAATACTCATTGGTGTTTGGCTGATGGCTTTCTTCCACTCCAAGCTTCAATAGGAGTCTTGTCTTGGACTGCCTTAGTTGGACATCTGTTTAAAATGTAAACTGCAGTGTAGACCGCTTCAGCCCAAAAAGTGTTAGGCATACCTTTCTCTTTTAGCATTGATCTTGCCATCTCCATGACTGTGCGATTTTTTCTTTTTGACACACCATTTTGTTGTGGAGTATATGCGACTGTGAGTTGTCTCTCTATGCCTTCATCTTCACAGAATTTGTCAAACTCACGAGATGTGTATTCCTTTCCACGATCACTTCTTATTACTTTTTATTTGTTTTCCACTTTGCTTCTCGACAAGGGCCTTGAATTTCTTGAATATTCCAAAGACTTCTGACTTTGCCTTTAAGAAATAGACCCATGTCATTCTAGAGAAGTCATCAATGAAAAGGATGAAATACCTATTGTTGTGATGTGAAGGCGTCCTCATTGGTCCGCAAACATCAGTATGAATCAACTTTAGTAAGTCTTTTTCCCTCCATGCTTTGTCCGTCGAGAATGGTAATCGATGTTGTTTACCAAGGACACATCCTTCGCATGATTCATTATTCTCCTTCAAGCATGGAAGATCTCTCATCATGTTTTTCTGATATAGAAGCTTTAAGGCACATGTGTTGAAGTGGTCAAATCTCCTATGCCAAAGCCACGAGTCATCAACTTCTACCTTCATGGCAATATTAGTTCTAGGTTTGAAGCTTATGTGAAAGCTTCTATTTCTCTTCTCCATTTTTACTTGGCCAATTTCTATCTTTCTATTGTCATAAATTTTGCATGTATCTTTCTCAAAGTGAAGAGAATATCCATTCTCCATCATTTGGCCAATACTTAAAATATTTTCTTTAAGATTGGGAACCAGTAAAACATCCTTGATGAATTTTGTATCTTTCTTTGTCTCCACCATGACAGTTCCTTTGTCTTGAGACTCCACTGTGGCACCGTTTCCTAGTCAAACTTTGACATTGACAGATTTATCAATGTCTTTGAAGATGCTTTGATCTTTGGCCATGTGATTGTTGCATCCACTATCCAAGTACCAAGTTTCTCCTCTGCTAAAAGATTCTTGATTGGCATAAAATAAGCGTTGCTCCTGATTATGTTCTTCAGCAAAGTTTGCTTGATGCTTATTTTTATTACGACAATACTTCTCTACATGGCCAAATTTCTTGTAGTACTGACATTGAGGTTTTCCATAATGCCAACAATCTTTTTCCATGTGACTTGTCTTTTTACATATGCCACATGAGGGATATTTTCCTTGACGGGTCATAGAGAAGCTTCTAGATTTTTCTTTATTTCTAGAAATTTCTCATCTACTTTTATTTCCTTCATATTCTTTACTTTGAGACCGTAATTTTAGTTTTGATTAAAAAGCATTTTCGACCGAGTCTTCTTCATGCCTTTTTGATCTTTGTTCATAAGCTTCAAGAGAGCCTATTAGTTGTGTTACTGACAATGTGGCCAAATCTTTTGTTTGTTCAATCGCTGTTGCGATTGCATCATATTTTTGGAGAATAGAAATTAAAATTTTCTCAACGATTTTTTTGTCAAGAATAGTTTCCCCATAGGCTCTCATCTGATTAATTATTTCCTTTATTCTAGAATAGTAGCCTTTAATGGTCTCAGATTCTTTCATTCTTATTAATTCAAACTCTCGTCTTAGAGAATGAAGTTTAACATTGCGTACCTCATCACTTCCTTGAAACGCTTCTTCTATTGTGTTCCAAGCTTGCTTTGCACTTGTGGCACCTATTATTCTCGGAAAGATTGTGTCATCAACTGCTTGATGAAGAGCAAAAAAAGCCCTTGAATCCTTCTATTTGTTTTCCTTAAACTCCTTCTTCTGAGCTGCAGTAAAAGTGGAAGTGTCTTCTGGAATAATGAATCCCTCTTCTATAATGTCCCATAAGTCTTGGGAGCGAAAGAATGTCTTCATTTTGACACTCCAAAAAAATCATAATTTTCTCCTGTGAAAATAGGTATTGGAATTGATGATGTTTGATTGGTAGTGGTCATGGGTTGAGAAAATATTTTGGAAGTCGTATAGAATGGAGTTCTAGTATTTTTTTTTTGAAGTAGTTAAAAAATTTATCTACGCCCAGTAGATAACCGAACGTAGCTCCGGTACCGCTGATAGTATTTTGAGGTTGTGAAAGGAATAGTCGATGGGATAGAGAAAATTGTGGAAATAGTAGAATGTGGAAGTTGTAGTTTGAAGAAGTGTATTTTGTAGTTGAGAGTAGTTGTATTTGATGTTGTGTTAGTTGTTCTTGAGAATTATAAATGGTAGGATACATGGGGTATTTATAGACCCATAGATTATTCTAGAAACTTCTAGCTAAAACTTGAGCAAATAGTTCTAGATTTTTCTACATAGTAGAATGTTTTTGACTTTTCTTTCTATCTTAAGCTTTTCTCCAATACTCTAGAAGTTTCATTACATTTCAATAACTCTATCTTAGATTTTTCTAGATTGTTCTAGAATTTGCATTATACTTTAATAAGAGAAAATGAAGCTGCGTAAGAACCAATGTGACTTGTAATGCAAGAGTGTGATTTTAGAGGATTCAACTAACAATGTTAGACCACACCTAAATTTCATTTCATGCTATGAGATGAATGGTAAAGGTGGCGTGAATGTTGAGTTTGGGAGGTGATGAATCATTATTTTCTCCTATTTTGTTATCTTTCTCTACCTATCTTGATCGTTTATTTGTGTTTAAGTGTTTATTGTTAGTGTATTTTTATCAAATGAGCTTCATTGTCCTAAGAATTCAAATTTAAAATAATTTGAATTCACTTAGTCTAATTTTAGTTTGTTAATTATTTCCAATTGTGAAACATTTTAGGCTTGGACATTATATTTTAGGTTAAAGGGAAGAAAGCCACATCTGCCTTTCGCCACATCAGTTTCTGATTTGGCTAGATTTCCACCTCAGTTGCCCATTATGATTAGTTTTCATTTCACTTTATTTTCTTTTTTTGCTAGTGTAATTGTGGATCAGGTTGGGCCCAAACCAAGGGGAAGTTTAAGATTTTAGTGTATGTTGATGTGACCACGTGGGGGTTTTAGAGAGCCTCCATTTAGTGTTTAGAGGAGGGGAACCTGGTCATTTACGTTTTGAGTTTGAGACAGCCACCTAGAAGGAGGGTTTTAGGTTTTCTCTCAACACAATTCACGTTTTTAGTCCCTTTTCTCCTCTAGATCACATTTGTCTTTTCCTTCTCTACACTTCAATGATGTCTTTTGTTTTATTATCCTGTTGTAACTCCATTTCCATGGAGTGCTAAATTCTGTATTGATTCCCTAAAGAGTGTGGGTGGGGTTTTGAGGTGTTTGTTCACTCATCTTTTGTACAATTCTTGTTTGTTCTTCATCATTAAACCTATGTGTTTAATGAACATGAATATGTGCATGCTTAATCTCAATTTGGTGTGTTTGTGTTTAAACAACCTTTGTTCATGCTTAATGGGTGTGGTTGTTGTTTCACTATTGTTTAATCAGTGGGTTAGGCTAAATGATGTATGTTTTGCTTAATTACATGTTGTCTCGATGAGCTTTAAGGATGAAAAATACATAATAATAGTGTTGGTAAGAGATTTATCAAATATGATGAATTGTTCATCAATAACCTTTAGCAAATCTCTTACATTGTCATGCTGATCAATAGAACCCCAAATACTAGCAAAAAAAGTTGGTCTTTATTAGTGTCACAAAGAGATAATTTAACCTCTCCCACTTTTCATATAGATCAATAACATTTGGAGTGCATGTTGGTCTTAGTAATGAATATAAGAAATATTCACAGATTGAGAATCTATAATTTTTTTTAAAATACATGCTCATTATCATAATTTGAGACTATAAAAAAATAATGTTTTGTCAATGCAAACATGTCTTAATGAATGAATCTAGTGACATAAAACTTGTGTATGAGCCAAAGTCATACTCAATTAGACTCACATAACCAATTATGTTTTACCGATGTAAACACACATGTTAATGAATCTAGTGACATAAAACTTGTCAGTGGACTAAATTCTTACTCAATTAGACTCAGATCACCAAATAATAAAATTATTAACTATTATGTTTTACTTATACATCTATGCATTTTGATGAATGAATCTAGTGACATAAAACTTTTCTATGAGCTAAGGTCTTACTCAATTAGACTCACATCACCAAATGATAAAACTATTATCTATTATGTTTTACCGATGTAATCACACGTCTTAATAAATGAATCTAGTGACATAAAACTTGTCTATGGGCTAAAGTCTTACTCAATTAAACTCATATAATCAAATGATAAAATTATTAAACTATGTTCCTTCTCTCAATTCATGTACTCTTATGGGCAAGTTGAGAAATATAATCCAATATTTCATCCTAATTAATTTTACATATGTAAGAATCATCTGACAGAATAAAACCATCTATATCAAGATGATAGACCCATTTTATGTTTTGTACTTTTAAGAGAACCAATTAAAACAAGTCACACACTCATACTCCAGAAATACATAAACAAATAAATTCTACGATCAAACTACCACATCAAAATGGAATAGACTAAGAAACAATAAGAAACTTAAACGCTTCACTTCTTTAAACTAATTACTCGATTCTTGTAAATCTAATTGATAGAAATTTCGTCCAATAAAATGGGCGAATTATAAATCTCCAAAATAAATGATGAAAATATCGTAATTATAGTCATTGCAACACCCATCAAAGGAGTAGTTCCCCACCTCGAGCTACTTTACCATATTTTGAATTTAAAGGTTTCAATAAATTCCCTACAATAGTTCATCTTGGACCAGATCTAGAGTTATCCTCAACAATTTGCGTAGCCATAAATACTCTTTTTTATTCATTTAGATATGTTGACTTTGTATATCATTCTGTTGTAAATATAAGGATCTTATCCTATAAATCTATTGTGATATGGAAACTTTATAATTAAAATAATGGAAACAATAACTCAATCAGACTCACATCACCAAATGATAAAACTATTAACTATTATGTTTTACTGATGTAAACATGCGTCCTGATGAATAAATCTAGTGACATAAAACTTACTTGTGGGCTGAAATCTAACTCAAGTAGACTCATCTAACCAAATGATGAACTATTAGATTGTGTTCCTTCTCTCGTCTCGATTCTTGTGGACAAGTTGAGAAATATAATCCAATATTTCATCATAATTAATCATACAAATGTATGAAGATCCTTGTAGGTAGAAATGCATCACATCACATATAATTAATTACAAGATTACAATTAATGTTTATTACGTGATTATAAATATCAATCCATCAGACATCAGAGATGTTGTGGCCACTCTCTAATTTATTAGAAATATATCCACCATTCAAACATTTAAAATAAATATTTGCATCAACATTATTTATATTGCAACCAAAATAAATAATAATATTCACGTATATAAATTAATCATACAACATATAATTCATATTATCTCCTCTTATAGTGTAGAAGGAATGAGTCTAAAGCTTCACAAAATAATTATGTCAAACCATATGGTTTTATACTCCATTATTGGTTTCGTACAAGAACATATATTACGTACAAAACATATAATAAGTAGAAAATCTTATAGTACGTATAAAACATTATAGTACATACCAAAACATATATTACGTACAAAAACTTATAGTATGTGGAACCTTACAGTATGTATAAAAACCTATATTTCATATAAAGATTTATTGTACGTAATAGTACGATTTTCTTCAGATTTACATGGAAGAGTTCTTTTATCATAATATTTAAAAGTAACAATCATATGTCAATCCTTTAATGAAGTTATACAGTAATTCAAATAGAAGCATTACTTAACCATCACACCATACACCATAAAATATTTCAGGTCAAAATATAGGTATAAAATAAAGTTATATACTCCTCATTATAATTTTCTTTTAAAAAAAATTAAAATTGCCACGTGTCAATATGACATTGTGCCACGTGGTAGAGACAGTGTGATGTAGTAGTGACAATGCCACTTGTTACTATTGGATGTGAAAAGTCTCAATGTAGTCACTGTATTTGTTATTTTGTCTCAATTTGATCCCAATTTTTTTAAAACTGAATCAATTTCATCCCTAAATCAAATTTAATTTTTATATCAATTTTACAATGGTATTTTTATTATAGTTGATATTTTTAACAAAATTAAGTTTATTTAAATGTATATTTTGCACTGATATTTATTTAAATTTTGTTTTAAATATTTATATATCTATAATTTATGGATAAATGTTAGAATTGCTTTAAAAATAAAAAATTTATAAATTCAAATATAAAATTTTAAAAAAATTTTATAACAATTCTAACATTTGTCTATAAATTATTGATATATAAATATTTGAAACAATATTAAAATAAAGTTAAATACAAAATATACATTTAAATAAACTTAATTTTGTTAAAAATATCAATAATAATAAAAATATCATTGTAAATTTATATAAAAATTAAATTTTATATAGGGATACAATTGATTCAGTTTTTAAAATATTAGGATCAAATTGAGACAAAATAACAAATACAGGGACTACATTGAGATTTTTCACATCCAATAGTGACACGTGGCACTATCACTGCCACATCATATTGTCTCTGCCACGTGTCACAATGTCAGATTGACACATGGCAATTTTTATTTTTAAAAAAAATTAAAAATTAAAAAAAATTAAAAAAAAATTAAAAATACAAAAAAAAATTAAAAATTAAAAAATTAAGAAAAACCACGTGCTGACATGTGACCCATAATTAACACTGTTATTGTATAACTAATGGAAAAGAACTAATTGTAACGAATTTTTTAAAATAGGGACTCAATTGAGTCAAATAAAAATGAGGATCCTATTTGACATTTAATTACAAAAATGTAAACCTCTAAAATGATTTAACTTTTTTAATTGAAAAATTAAGAGAATCGATCTTCCCATAAGAAAAGGAAAGAGTTAATATGTTTAAACGGAAAGGCAAACGTCTAAGTGTACATAGAATTTCCAAATAATACCTTAGGCAAAAAAATTCACATATACATTACTTACTCTCTTCCGATAATCAAATTCTACATTTCAGCATTTTCATCGTCTTATTTGCTCGTTTGGATGTGTTTGTGAGTTTTATATAACTCAACAATCGATCCTTCATTATGATATATAGGTACGCCCTCAATATTTTTATCTTTACATAAATTAATATATAGACTGTTTTTCTTTAATTTAATATATTTTGTATATTTAACATCCTAATTTTTTTTATATATCTGTATAAAAGTCTTGGCAACCGCAACCGCAACCTGAACATGCGCAAAACATTATTATTATTATTATTATTATTATTATTATTATTATTATTATTATTATTATAGAGAATCAATAAAGATAAAGAATGAGTGTAGATTGTTGGTAAGTGTTGGAAGTTTCACATAGAGATAAGTTTAGAACCTATCCTAGCAAACTTTTTTAAATATTTTGTTCCATCCGATATCAGATCGTTAACAAATCATCCACTAATTTTTTATGAATATAATAAGTGAAAACCCAATTTGAGACAAACGGCATAAAAAAATAAGAATAAAAAAAATATGAGAAATAAAGTATGAAAACTAAAATGAAGGTCCATCCCAACTTTTTTCCTATTTGCATACAATATCTCTTTTTCAGGGCTTCAAGTCCACGCTAAATATGTTTCTTATCCTTTTCCATTGTCAAGTTAGATATTCATATACATAGATAACTTACAATGGAATTCAAAACCTAGAGAATAGCACACAGAAAGATAATATAACAAATACAAAACATCAATATAAATAGGGAAAAAGAACACAAATAATAACATATTATATGAGTGACTTATAATAAAAAAGTATATTAAATGTGAATAAATAATAATTTGCATAACTGGTTAAACAAAGTATAAAACTTAAATTTTAATAATAAAAATTGTAAGAATGGAACCGGTGTGAATTTCTCACCAACTAATCATAAGAATGAAAAAAAAAAGTATTCATATGTATTTATAGATATATTTACTTTTAGATGTGTTATGATATCAAGTTTGATGATAGAATCGTTATCATTATACATCTTAGGTATTGTCTGTTTTGGAGCATGTGTTTTGTCATAATTTTGTTCTTAAGAGGCGCATCAGAGATGAAGGAAGAAAGAATATTTAAATTGCCTTAAACTTCAACTTTTAAGTTATTTGAGATTATTGGACGTGATAGGATAAGATGTAATAGAAATAAAGAGTGATGTTTAAATTAAGTTTTAACTTTTACTATAAAGAAGATGTTGTGTGTGTGCATATTATATATATATAGTATTGGATGGACCAGTTGATCAGGTCAACAATGGTCGACTGGTCAAGTTAACATAAGCTAATCGAGGAGATTACTACGAAAAAGAATTTTACATATGTTATCGACTTTGAAGAAGGGTCGTGATCAGGCAAACTCTAATCACGAACCCATGAAAAAAAAACTATAAATACAAGTCAAACGTATGCTTGTTTAGACTTGTATCTCACATTAAAAATTTAAACATTTATTACTTTAATGTATCCATCTTGCATTGGCTTTAATATCAGAATATCTCTGACATGATCTTTAACATATACCCTCCTATTGGTTAAATAGGAACGCCTAAAGAATAAAAACAAAGACTTCAAAAATATTTAACTAGACGTTTGACCCTATTCCCAAATAAATAAATATATATATATATATATATATATATATATATATATATTTATTTATTTATTTATTTATAAACTTTAAGAGCTCGGAAAAAAAATTAATCATCAAGTATAATGTGATCAGTTTTGACTAAAATAAAAATATTAGTTAAATATTTATTGTTCTTCCTTTTAATTTTTGTAGCCATTGAAACACGTACTACATGTATTGATTACAAAACCGAATTATTAATTGTTAATGGTACGTATTAAATTATTTTAGGTATCGATGACTTTAGCCATTCGTTGACTTTGGGCAGTAAAGTAAATGTTTCAAAAAAAAACATTTATTGGTAGTGAATATACGAATAAAATGTTAATACGTGTCATTAAGACATTGGTTAAAATATAATAATTGATTATTTATTTTATTTTTATATTAAAATTATGAATAATTAATTCTATTAATTAATTATATTATAAATTTACGTAATAAATTTTATAAAGAAAAAATACTTTTTGAAATATTTAAATAATATTTTTTTTATATAAAATAAATATTTTTAATTTTTTAATATCTTTATTAAAAAATTTAAAAAAATATTTACAGTTTTTAATTATTAAATTTAATCTAATAATTATATATATATATATATATATATATATATATATATATATTATAATATAAAATAGGGTTAAGTATTTAAAAGCTGTTGAGTAATATTTTTTTAAAAGAAAAGTTAACAAAATTTTTGCAAAAGAATTAAAAAGTGAAGTTAAAAGTGATGTATTTTAGTATAAGAAGAGAAAATAGTCACATCTTTAAAAAGGAAAGATGTGAATTTGAATAAAAGAAGTGGTTAAATATGCATGGTCAAACGAGAATTGAAATTAGTTTTTCTTTTTTATAATTTTAAATTAAATTATATATATATATATATATATATATATATATATATATATATATATATATATATATAT
>Ga0214543_1013499_pt1 | contig 10217 bp, 2 predicted proteins | sample CNSS2metaG_FD_160094 | JGI IMG/M metagenome (GOLD analysis project Ga0214543, IMG submission 160094) | Root nodule microbial communities from cowpea collected in UCLA plant growth center, Los Angeles, California, USA - CNSS2 | ecosystem: Host-associated > Plants > Roots > Nodule | place: USA...
AATAAAAAAAAAAAATAAAAAAAAAAAAAAAAAAAACACACACACACACATATATATATATATATATATATATATATATATATATATATATATATATATATATATATATAACATTACTAAATTGACTATGAATATTTTAATCATTTAAACGGGGACGAGATAAGGCGGGGACGTGTATTATGGCAGGTACATCTCCATACCCATCCCCATATCCAATTGAAAAAGTAAGAGAATCCCCATACCCCGTCAATGTGGGAATTTCCCATCAAAATAGGGATGAGTTCGGGTAATACCCTGGACGAGTTTATTTGCTATCTCTAATTATACTACAAGAAAAACCTTAAATAGAAATCAATGTTAGAAACAAAAAATAATTAGTCACTAAAGTGACTAATTTAGATACCAATTTATAACTTCAAGAGACTAATTTAGATACTAATTTATAACTTAAAAATTATTGATATTTTAAATAATCTCTGTCATGAATAAAAAATTATAATTAATTTACGAATTAGACTCTAAATTAGTCTCTAACGGTAACTACAAAAATTTATGCGAAATGATTGTCTAAATTAATCTCAAATTAATTAGTGACCAATTTAGATATTAATTATTTAGTAACTTTAGAAGTATAATAACTCAAACATTACAATTTGACTATGACTTTATCCGCTTGGTCTCCGTCGTTGAACAATTTATGACATCGAGAGTCATGTACTAAAGTTCTTTTGCATGTTCTTAAAGTATTACTATTTTTTTTTTTAATTTTTCCTACATAAGAAACCTAAAATCATGACATGTTTAGTGTTGTTCATCATGTTTGAGCTCATATAAATCATTAGCAAGTTTGTAGAATTAGTTTCTTAATTGTTTCGTTGTGTGCGTAGAGACGTATGCTTCTATCTTTTTTAATATTGTTGAATATTTTTCTCAGATCTTGGTAAACACAAAATGCTTCTTGTAACATCTCACTATATCTATTAATTAATTATTACATTTTTATCAAATTTTTTATATAAAAAAGTAAAAATAAATGAAAAGTCCATATAAAATATTATCAAAATACAAAACATAATCAAAATATGTTCTTTAAAATTATTTAAATTCAAAATATATCATAAATGAATTTTTTATAAGTTAACCCCTCTATACAATTTAACACAATGCTTTATAATACAAAATTCTTCGAAAACTAAAAAATATTTTATCAAAATTGAAATTTTTATTATGTAACACCTCAGAAAGAATAACCAAATATATAACCTCTCCCAATAGGGGATTTATACAAAATATATAGTATTTTAAAAAATAAACATACACAAAATATGCATAAATACAAATATTTATAGAAGATTAGTCAAAATAAAATCTTTATGCTAGTTCAAATGTGCTCTTTCATGTGTACTTATATTTGTTTGTATAAATAGTAACATCGTTGTAAGTGACAAATAACAACGTATACCAGAAAAAAAACTATTGAAACACAAATTTCAACATAAAAAAATTAATATAAAGAGATATATTTTAATTAAAAAAAACCTCAACAATTTAAACTCATTCAATAACGTATATATGGATCTATACATCAAGAATATTCAAGAAGTAAAATATCAAATGACACCTTCTGAAAAACTAGTATTAAGTTTGTCTTACTAAAAGCTAACACCTAATATCATTGAAGACTTGTATTTACAAGACAACCAAGAATAATGAATCATGATAATTTCGTTATAGTTCATGTATCACATCTACATGTCACAATGTGTAAGAACTATCCCTCAAATTTCCACTATTTGATATCTTAGTCTATATAACTTAAATTATCAATGAAGCAAGGAGATCTATGTTATAACATATACATCAATACTTAATACAAACATCAAACAATATGATCCCATGTATATGACTACAAATTCATACAAATTTCATCATTCTCAATAATTATTTTCATACAACGTAATTCAGTTAAACAAAAGCACAAATCAATTAAATATACAAAGTAATATTTATTTTTTATTTATAATAAATATTCAAATACAATCCAAGAAAGAAAAAGTTTTTAAACTTTTTTTAGCTTGAGTTAAAATATATTTCGCTTGAGCAAAAATTTGACTAACATAGGGTTGATTTTGAGTAAAATCCAGATTTCTCTTATATTTTCATTTGAGCAAATCTTTTGTACTTGAGCAAAAATATTAGAAAGCCAAACTCATCAGCGAATAAGTTTCAAATGTTTTATGCAAATCCACTTTAACATCAGCGAATATAGTTTTCAAAAAATTTAAAATGGCCAGCACAATCTAGGGTTTTATTCAATCCATTTTAACAAATATAGTTTTCAAAGAATTTAAAATGACCAATACAATCTAGAATTTGCACAAACATCATCGTTCACTCATTTCAATTCAATCTTAAATTTGTTATATATTTCATTCACATCAAACTTAGAAATAATCAATTTAAAATATTTTAAAACAATAATTTATTAACCTAAAACTCATATAATATTAATTTCGAACAAAATACCATCCCTAAATAGAAACCAAAATCTTGTACCCAATTCACCTTCACATCTAGATACTCTATCCTATGATTAAATAACTTTCCTCACTTGAAATTTTTTGTTGCAAATAAAGTTGTAACTCAAGCAAAACTTACCCCAAATTTCAATATGACTTTAAGCAAGTTAAAAGGATAACTTTTTTCCAACCTTATTAAGATAAGTAACGAAATCATAAAAGAAATAAACAATTATTAGAATAAAATAGAAATCTTCTCTTAAAAATCTTATTGATAGAAATCCCTAACTCCTGAGCTAGTATAGGGAATGATCTCATTCGGAAATAAATAAGTTATGAAGGAAGAAAATTAGAAAGAGAGGTATGGAGGATTCTACATAATAAAGCATACAACAATTCAACGTAATAAAGTATTCAATAATGATAATTTCTTTGTTCGCATCCCGAGGGTATTTTTTCAAAGTTCAAAACTATTTGTTCTCTGAGGTATATAGTAGTCTAATATTATGTACTTCTTTTCTTTCTACAATATTTAATTACTGTTAACATAATTGTAAATTGTAGGGATTCTCTGAATCCATTTTGATTGAAATTAATATGTTCTCATAATTACAATTTATTACGTTACATATATGCTGACATGCATATAAGAAAGTCAAATGAAGGAGAAGATTGGGGAATCTTATCCTAAATTGGCATTAACTAGTCTTCAAAACAACTCAGTAATTTTGAATCCCAAACAGTTGACTTGAATGTGTCATTTTGAAAACTGACGTGGCATGATGTCATATGAAAATGTAGATTTTAATGAATAAAATAATATTTAAACATTGAGAATTATAAATTTATTCACTTTTAAATTTTTTCTGCATTGACAAAATTTGAAGAAAAAAATACTGTTCAATAAAATAAATTTAATTACTAAAATTTTAAATTAATTTTGTTTTATATATTTTTAAATTAAAATGTAAGATATAGTATAATTGAATATTTATAAATATATTTTATATTATATATAATAAACAATAAAAATAATAGATAAAATATAATTTATTTATTTTATCTATAACTTTATATAAGGAGATTTCCTCTTTTGTGTTTACATTTCATAATTTCAATTTTATCATTTATACTATAATTATTTATTAAATTTTTAAAAGTTAACAATTATTTTTACATGTTTTTTATATAACTATTTATATTTTTTTTTATTCATCAACGGTTATTTTCTAATCTTTTCTTTCATTTTTCATTTCGCTTTTAGTAAATATAAATTTATTTTATATATTAACTTAATAACATTACAATATCATCACATACTAATATAATATCATGCATATTTAAAAAATATGTATACACAAGCTCTATCACATGTGTAGTTGTGATAGTGTTTGTGTTTAAGCTAATAATAATAATAATAATTCTATTTGATTTTACAATAATTTTATCAATTAAATTTTTTATTTTAAAGAATAACTCATATTAATAATAGTTTATTTTAAAATGCATTTTAAACACTATAATAAAATTAAAGTGTTACAATTTTATTAATTAAATTAATTTTTAATTTATTAAATCAACCACATTATTCACTATTTTAATCTATTAAATCAATTTCATTTAGACTTTTTCCTCATTTTTTATTATCTTTCTTTTAATATAAACAATCTTATCTTTGCATATCTGTCCTCTCAAATCCATTCCAGAAACAAACACACCGTAATGCTTTGATATGTTTACAATAAAGAATTAATTTAATCCAATTTTGTTATAAAATATTTATTTCAATAATTTTTAAAGTATACATCCAAAAATTTTAAAATTTCATTATATTTAAAATATATATAGGATTAGATTTATGTTTAAGAGTTGTAAGATAAATTGAGTTGAAATAATTTTTGCTTAAAAAATTAGTTGAGTTTTATCTTTAATTTTACTGGTAAATAAAAACTTTGGTAAGAGTCTTTTGTTTGAATTTTGAACCCATCTGATGAAAACTGGATAACATATACCATAGCAACACCTCAATTCAATATTGATGTAATCTATATTTTAATATTTGTATTTTTAAATACACAGAAGGTACGAAATATAACATTTAAAGTAAAAAAAGTATTTATGTATTTTAAAATGAATAATACATTTACTACATAATTTTTACTAATGGGGATAAAAACATAACGTAAATCTTTGATGAAAATATAGCGGTTTAATTTCTAAAATCTGACTGGTGGAATATGAGGCTCGAACCGGTGGATTGAGTTATTGGTTGACAATTTCCTTTGTGGCACCTAATGCTCGCAAGCACATGACATTCTTAAATTTTCTCTTCTTTTGATTCTACCTACCTTTCTGATACACAAACATTAAAGATTTCGCAATTCTCGAAAACTCACAAGTCATAATTGTTTTCACTTGCTATCTTTTATTGCTCTCAACTGTCTTCTACCTTTCGCAGGTATAAGATGGACCCTTTTGCATGCATGTCTTCCACATCAACACTTACAGAAAAGTTCTGAGTGAGTGAGTGAGTGACAGAGAGAGAGAGAGAGATGGGAAAATGGGGTACCCTGTTTGTGTTGCTTGTACTAGTTACATTGCATGCAAGTGCTGCACGTAATGTGCCACGGGGTGGTGGTGAAAATGAAGAACAAACTCTGGGTGTGCATGCAACCGCATCACAAACGGAGTCTTCAAGGAGCCAGGGTGTGGGTGAGAAGAAGAACTTTTTGGTTGGTGGGGTTGGTGGATTTGCTGGGATGGGTGGTTTTGTAGGTGGCGGCGCAGGGGGGATCGGAAAGGTTGGCGGAATCGGTGGCGGGGTCGCCGGAGGGATAGGCAAGTTTGGTGGAATCGGTGGTGGGATTGGGAAGTTTGGTGGCATTGGTGGTGGAGCTGGAATTGGTGGCTTCCATGGCATTGGTGCGGGTGCAGGAATTGGTGGCTTCCATGGCATTGGTGGCGGAGTTGGAGGTGCAGGTGGTGCTGGTGGTTTGGGTGGTGTGGGAGGTTTAGGTGGTGCTGGTGGTGGTGTTGGAGGTTTAGGCGGCGTTGGAGGCTTAGGTGGTGCTGGTGGTGGTGTGGGAGGTTTAGGTGGTGTTGGAGGCTTAGGTGGTGCTGGTGGCGTTGGGGGCTTAGGTGGCCTTGGAGGCTTAGGTGGTGGTGCTGGTGGTGTCGGAGGCTTAGGTGGTGGTGCTGGTGGAGGCTTAGGTGGTGCTGCTGGTGGCTTAGGTGGTGTTGGAGGTGTAGGTGGTGTGGGTGGTGGTGTAGGTGGTGGAGGATTAGGAGGAGTGGCTGGTTTGGGTAACTAGTATTGGTGGTGGTGTCTTTCAATTAATTGCATGGAAGTTCTTGTTTGCATGTAATGTTATCGTCAATTTCAAGTTGTTATATGTTTCCTTATTTTAATGTTTTGAGGTTTCTGGTATTCATCTTCCAAGATTTGTAGTACACTTTCTGTTGTGTTTTCAATGTTTTCTGTATTTGTTCTTCTTTCTTTACCTTTTGAGTGTAAAACTGTTCAAGTTGGAATGTGTTGTAATTTTTGGCAGGCCTCTTTAGTACGTTCCTTTGGAGTGTACACTAATCAATAATAAACTATTTTATCTCTGATTTTTTTTTTTTCTCTCGTGAGCTTAAAAAAGTCAATCTAGTTCATTAACTCCTTTACGGTAAGAAGGGACAAAAATAATTGAAACCAATTTTGGAACCGAGACACATCAATTTAAGAAAAACATTTAATGATAGATTTATTAAAAACTACAATTAAATGCAATATCACGTTTGATTTGTGTTATTTTTGACAAGAATTTACCATAAAGCAGAGTTAAAAGGCTAAGCTAATTGAAAAATAGGAATGTGAGAGGAGATAGTGGATAGGTGACGAGGGATAAAAAAAAATATGAAAAGTGCAATTTAAGACAAAGAAGTATGATTGCGCATAAATATGAACTTGTGTGGAAAAAGGTCAGAAAATATATATAGTAAGAAAAGTGACAAAAAAATGCTTAATCAACAAATTACTATAAGTACTATATCTAATCTCCACTAATTAGCATATGGATAATATGGTAGTAAAGGCTAAACAGGACACACGCCTCCTTCATCACTAACCCAACACCCTCGTGGGGTTAATTATTCAAAAACACCACTTGAACTTTCATTAGTTATGAATCATTGCGCAGCATCAAAATAATTGCACTTTTAGCATTATAAAACGGAGTATATCTCCACTAGGTTGGAGCATTTCTTTATGTCACCATGATAATTCTTGTTTAACAATCGTGGGTAGTCTTTTCTCAACATATTCTAGTCATCGTCAAAATTGATTCAAAAGAATCTGCAGAAAAAGGAAACCGAATAGCTACCGATTCTCAAAATATGCACCTCTCAATAAGAGGCATTTGATTTATGCAATCATTAAGGAGAAACATGTAGAAAGATCATGTTTATACATGGTGGCAAAGTGGGTACCTTGTCAAAACGGATCGGGTTGAAATTTTTAATTTATTAGTTCATTTTGGTCTTACTTGACTAGCTTAGTAAATTGGTGAGCTAAAGGTAGATCAGTCTATCCTTTCATTTTTATATTTTAAATTAAAAATAATTAAAAAATTAGATTTTTATGTTATACTTTTGTAAAAATGTAAATATACAATATTATTATAATTTAAATTATTAATACTTACAACTTAAGTTTCAATTATTAGTTGTAATATAATATTTTAACATGTTAACGTAATAATTATTTTAATTTATCTAATTAAAAATATTAGTGAATAAATTAAAAATTTAGAAAACATTTTTATGATTAAACATGCTTTAAATATTCATTTAGAAGTAGATATACAAACAAATTTTATTTAAAAATTAAAAAACAATAAAAAGAAAAGTGTGGTAGGCCAGCCCTGGCCCGTCCTGTGGCAGGATAGGATGTAATTCCTGATCAATTGTTCAATGACGGACCAGTCCAACCTAACTCATTTTTGACGAATCAAGGACAGACAGAACCAAAACGGACCAAACTAGTCTGTGTGCAATGAGTGTTATCTTTTTAGTATCAATTATCTATTACTTTGTCGGTGACTAATTTTTATTAAAAATTCTTGTTTATGATTTATAAGTACACCCTTTCTATATTTTTCTTAAGTTCAATATAATCGAATTTAGCAACAATATATAGGTATATACATACTTATGATTGAAAGATGGTCCCAAAAGAAGATGGAAACGTGAGATTTGCAATGCATTCATGTATATTTAGAGTAAAACCTGTGAAAGAATTGAACATGTTACGTTGCCCCTCTGAGAGTTCAACATTAATCTTTGAAAGTGTTAAACCTATCTTAGTCGCTAACTTCTCTTAATAGATGTTGCGTTCATATGTTTCATTACACTAGTTCTGTATTATTTTGGACCCTTAACATGACGTAAATTGAGGATAAAACACGTTTAATGAAAGCAAAACAAAACGCACTACATCATTATCATTAACTTACCTTTAACATTTTAAATTCATATTGTACAGAAATATTTATGTATTTAGAATTTCAACTAATCTATTATTTTAAATTATTTATGTAAGTTTTTACAAGTTTAAACATTTTTTTTAACATGTTAAAACATTATTTTATCTACATTAAAGTAAGAATGTGTCAAACAATATAAATAACTTAAAAGTTAGTATAAAACACATTTAATGCATAAAAAAAATTTAAAATAAATATATTTATTCATTTTTAAAGTTTATAAAACAAGATATATCAAAATTTCATATATGGACGAATTAAAATTTAAAAATTAAAAAACATATATAATTGTTTTTTAATTTGCTTTTGGCCTAATCTAGATTTGAAAAATCTTCATGCAAATCACATAATACTTTTGAAATGGCCAACTTCATGGAATATTAATTAATGATGGTTATCACAATTTCCACCTAGAATCGTTATCTGTAAACCTTGGTAGGATTGTGAAGATAGGAAAATTGACGAATGGTGTTGAATATTTTGGCGTTTACACGCTATAATTTTGAAAAGGAGAAACATTATGCAATGGGATGAACCCATTAGGCAGAGTGGTATTCCAAGTTGCCAAGGGTTGTAAGTGGAATGAAGCCTAACTCCAGAGAAGCATGCACAATTGAAGTGCACGTATTTATCTTGGAAAATAATATTTTAATTATTAAATTTTGACAACTTTCTTTTATAATTTTAGATGATAATTTTTTTAAGTGATTTTTGATTTTTTTATTTTCTTATTCTCAACTCAATATTTTAAAATCACTTAAAAGATGACACATCATGTTATAAAAGAAAGTAGTTAAAATTTAATAATAAAAAATCATTTTCTAATTGATGTTATAAAACACAAAGAAAAAAAGTGATTAGAAAGTGATGTCCTCACATGAGGTCCAATTGCTTATGGGGTAGCTCTTTGTGGGACCAAAGGGTCAACCTTTTCTAGATTGTATGATGGGAAGTGAGAAGGAAAAACCCACAATATATTGGGTCCTTTGATGGAAATATTGGTGGCTTAAGCAACTATCTCACCCAACACCATCCAATAACCCATTCAGATTGGTAGGCTCCATTTTCCTTCCAAACCCTATGACCTATGCCTTGTGTTTTTATTTTTTATTTTTCTCTCAAGGGTGGATTAGTTATATAATATACATTAATTTTGTGGCTTACATTCACCATAGTGTTAAAGGTAATAATTATGCAAATAAAGGGGCGGCACATTTATCAATATTATACTAGTGAAACTCATTTACAACATGGTAAAAGAGTATTTAAATTTGAGTGATGATGAAACAAAATGTGATTAGGAAAAAACTTTGATGGAGCCCTCTTCTCATAAAAGATTACAAATTCTTAAAATTCTCTAAGAAATTTGGATAAATTCTCTTTTTAAGAAGATTTCTTTTTTAAGAAATTGGAAAATACTATTGTTTTTGTTGTGACATCAATAGTGTTTTTAAAAAAATTATTGAAACAGATTATTTGATAGATTAAATGAGTTGATTCACTTAATTAAAAAAATTACAATATTTTTTTCTTCGATCTAACTTTTTTTATCAAGAAATAATACTTTAACAAAGTTTTGTTTAAAATAACCATTTTTTGAAAAACAAACCCTAAAATTTTACTACTTTATTTTTATACCTTTCATAAAAAAAATAAAAAGTTACTCTATTTGATAACTTTATCAACTTTGTCAAAATTTTGTTTGTCAAAAAGTTATTTTCCTTTTCTATCATGTAACTAAAATCCAAAAAATTCAAACCATATTTTAATTTTAGACAATAAATAAATTATTCATCCCAAAAACTAAATTATAATTCTAAATAATCTCAAAAGTCAATCTGGGATAATATCAAAATATAAATGACTAATGAGAGACAAAGGTAGAGAATAAATATTCAATAAGCGTGAACTGCAGTGTTAAGTCAATAAAAAAGTTTGCTTGTGTTTTGGATTGCACTATTAAATTAAGAGTGAGATAATTTTTTTTGTATGTTTCAGTTAGTGAGCCAATCTGACTCATCACGATTTCAATTCAGATAAATTAAACTCTTAATGGACCAAATTTAATTTTAGACCATACCAAAATTTATAAATTTATTTTAATCCATTTTGACACTTCTAAACAAAAAAATGAGACAAGGGGTTATATATATATATATATATATATATA
>Ga0214543_1013503_pt1 | contig 10214 bp, 9 predicted proteins | sample CNSS2metaG_FD_160094 | JGI IMG/M metagenome (GOLD analysis project Ga0214543, IMG submission 160094) | Root nodule microbial communities from cowpea collected in UCLA plant growth center, Los Angeles, California, USA - CNSS2 | ecosystem: Host-associated > Plants > Roots > Nodule | place: USA...
GACTAAATTGAACAAAAATAACGAATATAGGGACTAAATTGAACAAAAATAATAATACTACCACAACTGACACGTGGCACAATTATGACTTGACACGTGGACCATTTTTTTGAAATTTAAAAAAATTAAAAAAAATTTAAAAAAAATTTAAAAAAAATTTAAAAAAAATTTAAAAAAAAATCAAAAAAACCAGGAGCTGACACGTGGCATGTACTGTTCAAAAACGTTAACTATTTAAACACCGTTAGTGAAAAGGACCAAATTGACCACAATTTGACGAAAATGAGGACCTAATTGAACATAAAACGAAAATAGGGACCAAATTGAATAAAATCAACAAAAATAGGGACCAAATGTATATTTAAGCCTTATATTGAAATTACAAATTATTATTCAAATTACATAATGTTATAAAAATTGACTCAGTTTGAGTTTTTTTATAAATTATGAAAACAAATAAAAGAATTAAACTAAATTATACAAATTTAAATTTTATTTATATAACAATAAAAAATATTAAAAATATATATAAATAATTAGTATTCAAATCAATATTTTAATATATGTGAATCTATGTGACACAATAAGTATAAATATAAATACATATAAATATAACTATATTTGAATAATTAGGAAAAAATATTTTAAGTACCATCATAATGAAAATGTATGAGCGAATATTATATATAAAGAATACACAACTTAGAAAGAAAATTATCATATGCATAGGTTGTTACAAACCTAACTTAGTTCCTTTTGGGATAAGAAATACACTACATTAACAAACAATGTTGACACATCAAACATAATATTACAATAGTATAGGATAATTATCATAATCCTTTCCACCAAACATAACCTAAAAGCTACCAATTCATATGAATGTTACAAATGACTTCAGTTTACTACATCAAAAATGTAAGCATAACATGTCGTTATAAACCAACTATCTTGTGTTGCTATATGTTTGGTGAAAGCAAATGGATTGTTCCATGGATCTCAACACATCCCTTTAAAAGAAAGGCATTTAGGCTTGAAGCATGGAAATGCATCATCCCACTCATGTCTTGTGCTAAAATCAACCTATAGGTGGCAAAATTGATATCTGGAACAAAACATAAAATATTAAAAATTTATTCAGAAAAATTGATTCTAGTTTCAATAAGGAAAACATACAATATGAAATAACTAGATAAAATAAAATGTTGTACGATAATCCACATCCTTGTTAGCTACTATTTCTATTTTATGTTTTCTGCTTGGTCAAATTCTGCATGCTTCATGCTCCAAGCATTCAGTTCTAAGATCACCACACTTTGCATTCCACATCTTTGTCTATAGCCAATGAGGGATAAACTCTACTAGTTATACAAATGCTTCCTTTTTCTCCAAAACTCTCAATAATGGAACAATCAATTTGCATAATATGAACCTATATGCATCAAACTAGCAGGCACAAGATGAAACAAAAAGGGTAATCTTTATCATTAGCAATAAACATACCAAAGTTCTCGGTGAAATAGTTTTTTTCTTGGAGTCTATTTCAAAGATGGTTCCATATTAGGATTTATCAAGGTTCTACCAATGAAAATTTGTGAAGGTACACAACTCTCAATCTCAAGTCTCAATCATAAATCACCAGTGCAATTTCTGATCCTAGTAGTAAAGTAGTAATATTATAAGTAACTTTAAGTGTAACTTTTTGGGTTTTGACTAGTCATATTTTACTTTGGTTGTTATTTTCGAATTGTACCTTGGTTCTCATGTTTCTTTTATCATTTGAAAGTTGTCTAGATGGTTAGTTAGCAGTTCTAGAAACTAGGTTAGTACAATTTCAAGGTTTTAGCTATTTTAGTCACTAATTTTAGGTCTTAATTAGTCATATTTTGAGTTTTTGGTAGTTTATGTAATGTGAGTTGTTTCTTTGCTATATTTTACCCCTTTAAACTTGTTAGGGCCATTTCTTTACATATTATTATGGTAGTTTAATGCATTTTTCAGTTTTACCACTTTTAGCCTTCTAGTTACTAGTTTTGACAACTTTGAGCTATGTTGGCTGTCAGATTCCTAACTTTCTCCACAGTTACCCAATTGAGTTGATTCTTTTGGCATTGGATTCTTGATTCAACTATCTTTAGTTTTAATTTAAAAACATATTTTTTGGATTTTTGTGGTAGGTGCAGTTTATATTTAAAAAGTGGCAAACAGTTTGAGGTTTTGCTATAAAATAGTGCATTTTAGGTGTTTAAAAATTAGATTTTGCATGTTTTTCGGTTTTAGTTAAGTGGCTTAAGTATTAATAGTCTTTTACTATTTCAGACTTGCTTAGATAGTGAATATTAGTTATAAATAGCTTAAACTTTCATTTTGAGTCTTTGTAGTATAGTAGTAGAACTAGTTGATGTCTCTAGTGCATTTTTTTTGTCTGCATACTTCAAATCTTGTTTCTTTAATGGTTCGTGACTTTTAGCTTAGATTTTATCTTCCATATATCATTTACAATGTGTTGAAGTAGTTGCACGATAGTTACATTTGCTAGTTGGTATAGTTTTACATTTTAGCCTGTTTTAGCTTATTTTAGTTGAAGTTTTATGTTTTGCAAATCAAATGCAGGTTATAACTGTTAGTTTTGAAATGGTTGAAAAGCCAAGAAGGGAGGGTTGAATTGGCTAGTTAAAAATTTAGGCTATCTGTGCAAGCTAAAATACTAAACAGTACACTTTCAATCGATCAAAAATAGAGTTAACAGATTGATTTTACTAAACAGATTTTGTTCTGGTATAATCAATCGATTGAAAAAGAAAAACAGTCGACTGAAATACTGGAAAAAATGCAGAAATGCAAATTCGAGTTTTAAACCAGAAACAATGCTCAAGAATGATCAAGACCAGTTCCAAATGATTATACAAACATGCTTAATGTTGCAGATGCCATGGAAACATGCAAGAACATGAAAAAGATGATTAAAGCACAAGTTCTTTAAACTTTAAAAAGAAAATGCAAGAGAGAAAGGTTAGAGAAGAGAGGACACCACGAGATTTTTATACTGGTTCACTCAAACCTGAGCTACATCCAGTTTGTCAAGGCAACCTTAGCTTGACTTTGCACTATTTCAAAAGTTTTACAATGTATTCACCCTTACACTTCCAAAATATGCAAAAACACCACAAAAGACTCTTGAATCACACAAGAATCACACCAGCACAACAAGAACCCTCTTGCAGACCTGGAAAACCACTAGGCACACATATAAAGCTTGAGAAAGATCAAACCTTAGTGGTAGCACAGCCTAGCCTACCACAAACCACTTTCTCCAAGCTTCAAACCAAGCCAAAAGCTCCAAGAATTGATCCAACATCAATCTTCAACAGCTCCAACACGTATGATCACGAAGGAGATAATTTCCACAAGTTTCTAGAACAAAATCACGCTCTAAAATGATCAACAGACCTCTCTTTTGAAAATCACAGCTTATATAGTCAAACTATTACGAAATTCAATAAGTTGATTTTCAAATCAATCAGTTGATTTCACTTGACTTAAGTAAAATCAGTCGATTAAAAAATAAATCAACTGATTGAATTTGTTGCAGTTTAAGACTACTGCAGCCAACATTTTAACCTGTTGAAAAACCATTCAGCAGACTAAAAGAGACATTTTAACCTATTGAAAAATCATTCAACAGATTAAAAGACACACTTAAGACCAAATACATCTAATTAATGCTACAAGGTCTACAATATGAATTACAAACATCAAATACACTTTCTTAATGATGTAACTACATGGAGAGCACACGTTCCAGCCTTGATCAACATAGTTATCATCAAATCTCCTTTCCTTCATCAATATAGGCTTCATTCCAATGGTAATGGCTTCAAGATAGTTCAAAAGAGCTTCATTCAATCTTCATCAAATCTTCAAGAAGCAAACCACCTTGGCTTCTCATGTCAACAATCTCCCCCTGATTTGATGAAGCCAACCTCTATTTCCTTTCATTTATTTTCTTCTATCTTCCATTTGTTGGATACCAATTGATGAAGTGATACTTTAGCTTCAAGCTTGTGAACCTGAAAAACATTTTACAGTAGCAATACACACAAGCTAGCAAGTATACAAATGTGATCATGCTTCCCCTATCAATAATATTCAAATTTGATTATTGATTCCACTTTTAATGCTTAGTTCAATGTGATGATTAAAAGTAGTTTCCAATTTTCCAATTTTTCTCCCCCTTTGGATTCATCAAACAGAACAAATGCATAAAGATAACAAGCATTGAATTTCATTTCAGTAATACTGGAAGGGAATACATCCAACAGAAACTGAAAACAGAGAACAAATGCATAAAGCTGATACAATCAACCGACTGAAATGAAAAACAACCAACTCAAATTGAAAAATCACAAACACAATGATGCAATGCCTGATCCTAAACAACGACCACACTCAGTCATCCCGAGGATCATTTCTAGTCTGAAATGAGTGGAGCATATCATGGATATCATGAATTTGGCCATCCAATGCATTTAACCTCTCATTGCAATAGTTATGATGTTCATATTGGGGCACATTGAGCTCATGCAGTTGGTTCAGCACCATCCTTTCAAAATGTGAGTACACAGGGCCTCTATCCTCTGGAGGGTTGTAGGGAATTAAGTCCATGGGCCTAGCAGTTGGTTCTTCCTCTTGATTTACACCACTTGGGCCAGCTTCATGGTCCTATGCACCACCAACTACAACTCCAGCAATTGTCCATGCATTTCCCACCTTGAGAAAGCCCATTTGTGCAGATTTTGATTAGAGGTTTGGTTCAGCAATCCAGTTGACTCTTCTAGCTCATCCTCTACATCAATTCCAAAGTATTCTATGAATTTGGACACCAAAACCACATATGGCAGCCTAAAATCCGTGAGCCTCTTGGCCTTCAGCATGTTATCACGAAACACATAGATCCAATCCACTTGGATGTTGTTTTGAATGCAGTACATGAGTATCAAATCTCCCTCATTCAATGTTGAATGGTTGCTACCACGTGGAACAAGGATTTTTATGACAATCATATCAAGCAACCTTTGATCCACCTTGAGACCACCAACATGGAAGTGCTTGATTTCAGCAGCAAGATTCCTCAAGCATTGGCCATAGTATTGCATCTTGTTGAATTCTGGAACAGCCCCAGTTTCACCTTTCCTCACTTACACACCCCTTGATTTGAGTCCAACCACATCTTTCCAAGCTCTCTTGTTGATCTCCATTTGAATACCCTTGATGTTTGACAGCAGCACATCATTTTTGAACTCCAAGTTGGTGAAAAACACCTTCACCAAGTCTGGATAGATGCTCCCTAAAAGTTCAAGAAATGTCTTCAACTTTTGATGCTTGAGTTGTTGAAATAGGCTCTCAAAGCCTTCAGCCCTTAGCCATGACAACCTCAGCACCTTAGGAATGTTGATTTGCTTCCTATTCATCTCAATGAGGAACACTTGAATGTTGTCCTCATGATCCTCAAACAATGCTTCAATTCTTCCATGACTTTCTTGATTTGGAGACCTTGGGGTAGGAGGAGTGAAGTGCTCATCATCAGATTGGATAGCCCTTTGGGAACGACGAGGCATGATGAGTGTTGATATGGCTGTTTCTAAGAGATGTATGATGCAAATGCAGCAATACAAGTGCAGTATTTATAATTGAACAAGCTGATTTTCAGAAATAGTTGATTAAATGGTGTAGATTTTTCTATTTAATTCGTTTTAGGTTACCCAAATCAGTTTAATGCAGTCCAAAGCAGTATCTCATGCATTCATGATGTTTTCAATGTGTTTTTATGATAGAATCAATCAATTCAGATCATGTGAGCTGCATGCACATTGGAATTGTACACTAAAATGCTTTTTGGTCAAATAAATCAGTAAAAGTAACACATGGCTGATGAAATGAGCAGTTAAGAGCAGATAGTACCTGACAAAAAGATGTTTTCTTTGACTGGGTCAACTTAACAATTCAATTTGTGAGTAAATGCATAGTTTAAGTAAAATCAACACGTTGAAAAATAGAATCAGTCGACTAAAATAACATCAGAGCATCAGAGATTACAAACAGAATCTGGTTAAGTGAAATCAGCTGACTGATTTTGAAAATCAATCGATTGAAAATCGTAAAATTTAACTCCATTTTTCCAGATTCAATTTTAATGAAATCAACATACTGAATTGTGCAAACAACAGATTGAAAATCATACCAAATCAACATTTCATCATTCAGTGGCAGTTTAAGTGAAATAAACATATTGAAATACAGAAACAACAAGTTGACAGATCATGTTTTTGCAAACAAAGGCATATTTTAAGTGAAATAAACACGTTGAAATGCAAAATCAACAGGTTGAATATGACAGTTTTCAACTTTTGCATACAACAACAATTTTTATGAAACCAATGCATGAATACATAAGATTAACATGCTACAAACACATCATACCACATTCTTGATGTCTAATATGCCTAGTTCAGTTCTTAACTTGTTAAATCTATCCCTAGCCAAAGGTTTTGTAAACAAATCCGCCAATTGATCTTCAGTTTTAACAAATTTGATTTCACAATATCCCTTTTGAACATGATCACGAATGAAATGATGTCTAATCTCTATATGCTTGGTTTTAGAATGTTGTATTGGATTCTTGGTTAAGTTGATTGCACTAGTATTATCACAATACAAAGGTACCTTGCTTAGTCTTACACCATAGTCCAAAAGTTGATGTTTCAACCATATGATTTGTGCATAGCCATGTCCAGCAGCAATATATTCAGCTTCAGCTGTGGAAAGTATCACACAAGCTTGCCTTTTGCTATTCCATGAGATTAGACTTTATCCAAGCAAATGGCAAGTACCACTTGTGCTTTTCCTATCCAATTTGCACCCTGCATAGTCTAAATCTAAAAAGCCACTAAGAGATATGTTAGAATCACATGGATACCATAAACCAACATTGGTTGTTCCTTTAAGGTACTTTAGAATCCTTTTTGCAGCCTTAAAGTGTGATTCCTTTGGATTTGCTTGAAACCTAGCACATAAGCATACTCCAAACTGAATATTTGGCCTACTTGTTGTAAGATAGAGCAAAGACCCAATCAACCCTCTATATTTGGTTGAATCCACTGGTTGGCCAGCCTCATCTGCATCCATAAGACAATTTGTTGCAATTGGAGTGGCAGCTTCCTTGTAATCCTCCGTTTTGAACTTTTTCAACAAGTCAAAATAGTATTTTGATTGATTTAAAAATGTTCCATACTTGAGTTGCTTGACTTGCAGCCCTAGAAAGTAGGTAAGCTCACCCATCATGGACATCTCAAATTCTCCCTGCATAGCTGCAACAAACTCTTCACATAATGTGTTATTATTTGAACCAAAGATGATATCATCAGCATACACTTGAACAAGTATAACATCATTATCATGTTTTCTAATGAAGAGTGTTTTCTCCACTGCACCTCTAGCATAACCTTTTGATAATAAAAAATTGCTTAGCATTTCATACCATTGACTTGGTGCTTGTTTCAAACCATATAAGGCCTTTTTCAATTTGAAAACATGGTTAGGATAGAGATGATCCTCAAATCTAGGAGGTTGTGATACATACACTTCTTCATTTAGGAAACCATTCAAGAATGCACTTTTCACATCCATTTGATGCAATTTAAAGTTACACATGCAAGCATATGCTAAGAGTAATCTCACAACTTCTAGCCTAGCTACAGGTGCATAAGTTTCATCAAAATCAATACCTTCTTCTTGATTATAACCTTTAGCAACTAGTCTAGCTTTGTTTCTTACAATATTACCATCTTCATCCATTTTGTTTCTAAAAACTCATTTGGTTCCAATTATATTCATATCATTAGTTTTAGGCAGTAGAAACCACACATCATTTCTTGTGAATTGATTGAGTTCATCTTGCATAGCCACAATCCAATTACTATCATTCAAAGCATCATTCATATTCTTAGGTTCAATTTGAGATACAAAAGCAACATGTTCACAAAATACAATCCCACGTCTAGTAGAAACTCCCTGTTTGATATCACCTAGGATGTTGTCCTATAATAAACCTCTAGGCTGGATCCAATCCTTGGGCAAGTTGTTGTCTGCAGCTTTTTCAGTCGACTGTTTTGCCTTTTCCGCCAATTGATTTCCTGTAGCAGTAGACTTTTCTGTAGCATAAATCTGTTTCTAAAGTAGATCTTCTTCATCTGCATTCTTTGGCACTTGATCTTGCAACTTTGGGTTAGTTTCATCAAATACAACATGCATAGACTCTTTAATAGTCATCAATCTCTTATTATAGACTCTATATGCATGACTTTGTGTAGCATAGCCTAGAAAAACATTTCTTTTATAAGAAAGCAATGTATGCTATATATGCATGATGCAGATCAATTAAGTATATATTGTTGACTCTTTTTCCTATTAATATAATACTACTACATGCATCATAGATAAGACAATGATTTGGTTCAAATACAACTTTAAAACCTTTGTCACTAAGTTGGCCAAGGTACCATAAGTCTTTCTTTTCACTTTTGATAACCTACAAAACAAATATTCATTACATGGTACCCTTTGATAGGTTGGGTCCAACATGGTTAAGCCTTTCTTGATCTTTTTGGGATCCATTTCATAATCCCTTTAGGAACATCATATTTTCTAGCATGACAATTCTTAATAACATGACCTTTTTGCATACAGTAGTTGCATGAAATGAATGTCATGTCACTTGGCATACTTTTTGAAAAGAAACTAGAGAACTTCTTGGTTTTCTTTTGAAAAGAAGGATTGAAACCAAGTCCAGCTTTGCCAAACACACAATTTTGAGAACCAAGAACAACCTCTAAGTTTGCTTCCCCTCTTGTGAACCTTGCACAGGTCTTTATAAGGTATTTCACTTGATTTTTCAAAATTGTGCAGTTTTCACAGGGTTTTTCAGCCGGTTAATTTCTAAAACAGTCGATTGAATTATTGTCAATCATTTCTAAATGCTCAAAATCAGTTTTTAAATCAGCTGTTTCTTTTTCTAGTTGGCTAACTTTGTTTTCCAACAAGTTGTTTAAGCCTTTCAACCGATTGTTTAATGTAGAAATCTTGTTTGCTTCATTGTGCAATTCTTCAAAATCATGCAACAATTGACTATAGTCATTTATGATTAGAGAACTTACTTGGCTCGAGGAAGATGACTCATACCAGCCATAAAGCACAAGTTGGCTTCTTCACTCTCATTTTATGAGGAGCTACTTGTAGTTGAATCATCATTATCCTCCCATGCAATGTATACACGTTTCTCCTTTGGCTTCTTCTCCTTTTTCCTATCAACACTCTTCTCCTTTTCTTTGTTAGCATTTGGACATTCAATTTTGATATGTCCTTGTTTTCCATAATTATAACATGTAAAATTAGAAGAGTTTGATTCATTGTGTTTGGAAGTATACCTCTTGGGATTACCTTTGATACCTTTCCTTTTGAGATACCTACCAAACCTCTTGACAAGGAGATTCAAGTTCTCACTTTCACTTGATTTAGCCACCTCATCCTCGAGTTCCTCATTCTTCTTGGTGCTAGTCTTCAAGGCTATGTTCTTAACCTTTTTCTCACTTGACTCAAGCTCATTAAGCCTTTGCATCTCAATCTTATGCTCCCTAAGCTTACCAAACAATGCAACTGTAGTCAAAGTGGATAAATCTCTTGTTTATGAGATGGTTGTGACCTTTGGTTGCCAAGATCTATCAAGACACTTTAGCACCTTGATGTTTAGCTCTTCCTTGTCATATTCCTTACCCAAACCTATGAGATGGTTGACTATGCGAGTGAATCTTTTTTGCACATCCGCTATTGATTCTCCTTGTTTCATCTTGAATAGCTCATACTCTTGAAGCAAGACATGCTTTCTTGCTCTCTTAACATCATTGGTTCCTTCATGAGTCACTTGAAGAACCTCCCACATTTCCTTGGAACTCTTGCATTGTGAAACACGAAAAAACTCATCCATGTTGAGAGATGAAGCGAGGATATTCTTTGCATTGCAATCATATTGGATTCTCCTCCTTTCTTCCTCATTCCATTGAGTCCATGGCTTATTAACCTGCACATCATCAACAATATGCTTAGGAGTATATGGTCCATTTATGATTGCATCCCATATCCCTTGATCTATTGACTCAATA
>Ga0214543_1013509_pt1 | contig 10209 bp, 2 predicted proteins | sample CNSS2metaG_FD_160094 | JGI IMG/M metagenome (GOLD analysis project Ga0214543, IMG submission 160094) | Root nodule microbial communities from cowpea collected in UCLA plant growth center, Los Angeles, California, USA - CNSS2 | ecosystem: Host-associated > Plants > Roots > Nodule | place: USA...
TATATATATATATATATATTTAAAATCACACACGGCAATAAAAACATTTAGTTTAATTTAATTTATCAATGTATTAAATATTTATCACCATTAATATTTTAAAAAATTAATTTTATATCAAACACAAATACTTATCATTTTTAATATGGGTAAATACACAAAAACAGATCTGGTATAAAAATTATAATTTGAAATAACTTTTTTACGTTGGTGTTTTTTATATTAAGTACCTAATACTTATTTTTCTATTAGGGATTTGCCATTACTTTGTTTCCTTATATTAAAAACACATGTTTGTTAATTTGATACATAATTAGTCCATGTGCACCCACTCTTTGTCCGGTTTATCCGCTCTTCAACTCCATTAACTTCAACTTCTCTCACCATCCCACCTACCAACACCTTCTATATTGTCTCCACCTTCTCTATTACTAATCTAATCTAATCTCAGTTATTATGATTCTTAATTAGGTTAACAATTTGATCTTGTCTTCTTCTTCCACTCAAAATTATTGACTAGAGATTAAGTGTAGAGCTATATATTCTAGAAAGTTCATATAGAAACAACATGCTAATCAAACATCAACGACAAAAAAAAAAAAAGAGGAAAACAAGTGAATTAGAAAAAATGAAGTTACACACTTCTATTTCGAATAAGAATATATATAAAATTCGTAAATCGTGTATGATACTGACGATCATGGAAAAATATATTAAAAAATTAAAATAACTTTACACTTAAAGATCTTATTAAAATATTATTTCTTTCTAAAGATTAAGTATGCTAAACTCAAGAAACACTTACTAAAAAAATGTATATAGATTAACTATAAGATGTTGATGAGTAAAGAAATTTAAACTCTTGAAATGCGGGAGCATGGTTTTACTATGGGACCTTTGGTGTAATTTTGCATATCTTAGTCATTGTTGTACTTGGCGATATGAATAATAGAAGATAAGAGAAATAAAAAGCATTTTAGGTCACTTTTTTAAATTCATTGTACATATATAGTCACATAAAGACACATATAAAGGGTGTAGAGTAAGAATGAAATATGTTTAATATATTTTAAATGTAAAAAGTAAGTTAGATCAAACACATAAAATCTAGATTAATTATTTACAGCACATGTAAAGAAGAAGCACATGAGAATAATTTAAATATTCCTCTCTTTTGGTTCAACCCATACATGAAAATTTATTTATATAAAATCCAATAATATCATTAAAGTTGGTTTAAAATTAACTTGAAAAGTATTTAATAAAAAAGTAATTTTAATATAAATACAAGCATAATGTTAAAAAATTAATAAATTTGATTTCAATTTGAAAAGAAGTTACATTAATCCATTTTAAAAAATAAATTGAATAATATATATATATATATATATATATATATATATTAGATTAAATATAAGACAATGACACTTGACACTCTCACACTAACATGTGATATTTTATTATATGATATTGACAATATTGCATATCATGTCACGAACTTGACACTTAAATAATAAAAATTTGTAAGAAAAAAATTAAAAAAATTAAAAATATTTAAAAAACAATTACAAAACGTATGAATCGTCATATAATATGTCTTTAACGGTGTTCATATAATAATAACTAAAAATATTTAATTGAATTGAAAAGTTAGACATAATTAAAATAAAATCAATAACGATGAGTATTTTCTTTAAAATTAATGTCTACCTATATAGTTTATCTATTATTTGTTATTTCACATTGAATTTGAATAAAGATAAGTATTATAAATTTTCTAAGAGAAAAAAAAAATCTCTTTTCATCTTATAATGTTACACCGATTCAAATTGCAATTACAACTTTCCTTTTTACTATTTTTATCTATTCTTTTTAATTTAAAGTATATGATTTTTTTAGGTGATAAGTTTCCTCCTTGACACAAACATGTACATTTTACTTAATGCATTTGAATTTGCTTTTCCTTCCAATCTAAGAAATTCAAAATTAACTTCAAAACAATTTAAAAGCAAAATTTTATGGTGAATATAAGAAGATGAATTTAATTTGAACAAAATTACTGGCCGGTATTTCATTTAAACTTTATTTTAGATCAACGAGTAATTAAGATCCTAAATTTCTAATACTTAAACTATTAAAAACAAATTTAATCAAAGTAACCGAAGAGCTTAATAAAATTATTGAGGCTAATTAAACAATAGAAAGTATGAAAAAAATATTTTTTATTGGAAAATAAAAAAAATAACTTTCTTAAAAAGTAAAATAAAAAATTATAATGCATTCCACATTATTTCCACTTCTATCAATTAACTAATATTATTTTGCACCATGTGTATTCATTCTCCCCCTCCAATTTCTATCCAACCAAACAGGTCATATGAAAAAGGCATGCATCCTGGTACATTGTTCCATTTCTTTCAAAAACATTTTCCATGGCGTTTCAGCTTCACCCAAAGCTCAACCATCTTTTATGCTTATTCATCATTACCCTTTCGTTTGCCCACGCTCAAGCTACTACCTTTGGATACTGCGGTACTTCCTCTCTTTCCGTTTTATTCTCTTTGAAATTTTATCCTGCAATTCTGATTTTTTATTTTTAGCTCACCACATTGATCCTCCACATTAAAATCATGAACTCAATTTTTGGGGATTAAATTGTAATCGGATCCAATTTGTTGATAAATTCTGCTCTGTCTTTGATGCCACGCACAGGTTATGCATAATGAATTCACGGCTAATCGCGCCCAGTTTACTCATGATATGGTCTCGTTGAACTTTATTCACTTTCTTTTATGTTTAATTTTCCATGAAAATTTATGCAGCTGATGTGAACTATTCTGTGAAAGTTTCTGGAGTTGAAATCACACCAGACCCTGTTGTGCGTGCCAGGCCTGTCACCTTTAAAATTTCTGCTGCTACTGGTAATTCCTATCTTCTGTATCTCCATTTCATTATGCTTTCCCTCGAATTCGATTTTTCTTTTTTTCATGCAGGGATCATGTCAGTAGCCTTATTTATTTATTTCTTCTGTAGCATTTTAATATGTCACTTAATTATTTGAGTAAACCATCAATGCAGTTTCTCAAGGATTTCTGCAAAAGACAAAAGGTTTTTCTCAAGGATTAGCCTATATAATCCTTAACATAATGAAGTTAATTATATGTGTTTAATATCCACTAGTTTATTCCCTAAGTTGATATACTTTACTAAACTAATTTGAAAAAGTTGTTGATACTTAGGAGACTATTATTTAGTATTATTGCTATGGAGTTGATGGTTTATTATTGTAATTATTTTTAGTCATTATGAACAGATTTGTTGAATGCAGGTGAAGCTATTTATGGAGGAAAGTGGGAAATTGCAGTTTCATACTTCGGATTCGTTGTCCATAAAGAAATCCATGATTTTTGTGAGCAAGTATCTTGTCCTGTTGCTACTGGCAGTTTTGTGGTTGCTCACACCCAGATGTTGCCTGCATTTGCCCCACCGGTTAGTTTCAATTTTCCAAATATATGATCTTTTAGATTAAATATGTTTTTGCTCTCTTAATTTTCTCGGTGAAAATTGGAATTTATCTCTTTTCAAAACTTTGATCCAGTTTAGTTTTCTAACTTTAGAACTATGTGGATTTAGTCCTTTTAAACAAGTTTTGTTAAGTTTATTTAATGTTTTAAACGCATTTCATAATAGCATTTGAGTTGTTTACACATTTTGACATATCTTTGTTTCAACGTTAGTTAAGAAACTATCATGAAATATGTTTGAAACGTCAAATAAACTTAATAAAAGTTGGTTAAAATGACTAAATTCACGCAGTTTTAAAGTTGGGAGACCAAATTGGATCAAAGTTTCAAAGAGAGACTAATTCCAATTTTCACTAAAAAGTTAAGGGACCCAAACCATATTTAATCCTAATCTTTTAGTTAGGAAGCCTGTGAAAAACCTTACCCTATCATGAATGAAGTCTCCATTGACATCTTTGAAGAGGTCCTTAACATATAACTCAGTAATTATAGAGTAAGACAAAGAATAATCTTGTGTTGAGCAATAGAGATAATATTATGGATTGTTTAGCAGCAATGCGTGTTCTTGGTCTCTCCTCTCTTCCACACACATTTTGCACTCTTTAGAGCTATGTATTTGATGTGCCGTTACATGTAGGTTTACATACGCTGAAAAATTTAACATGTGATTACATTTCAATTATCTGATTAAAGATATTTGATGGTCTATTATTCTGTACTTCTGTTCTATCTAATAAGCTTTTGAGTCTTTTATAATTTATGGAATTTCAAGTCATTTAAACTCTTAAAGGCAAAATCAATCCAGTAAAATGGACACTTTGAAGTTGATGTCTCTGTGTGTGTAAGGCCTCGTTTACATTTGAGGAAAAGATTGTCAAGGATTTCAAGTGCAGAGTTAGGAGTCCTATAATTGAATAATAGATTTAATTACTCGTTTAGTTTCAACTTTCACCCAAAAACTTAAAAAATAGGTCTCCATTTAGATTTTTGTTCAATTGAATTCCAAATTTAGTTAAAATACTTCGATCAGTTCCTTTCCTTTTTGATAGTCTCTATAAACGACGATAAGAAGGTTGTGATTTGATAAAGTGTAACGGATATGTTGATACGTATCAAAGTTTTTAAAATTGATGTGCAGATGCATATGTTTACATGCCAACTTTTGACATATATTTATGTATCCATAACACTTTGTCACATCACCACCTTTTTTTAGAAATTTAATGAGAAGATCTAATTGAAATATTTAAAAAAAAAATGATATTCAATTAAAACAAAAAATATGTAGGAGATCCACTTAAAACTTTCGAACCAAACTTGAGAGAGAAAGTAATGAAGCCTAAATAGTATGTAAAGAGAAAAATATACAAATTTATTACTTTCAGATTTTGAAGGCAAAGTGGCGTGAGATGAGATCTCTTTTACACTCAATTACTAATTATGATATGTCGCTACCCTAATTTTAAGGACGAATTTGTCTATTTATCCGTTGGCTTGATATTGTCTTCCTTGATGTTGGACTTGGCTGTTCATCAATTTTATTACCTGTTTTGTTGATGTGAAAATTTCATGCACTCCTGTTTTTGTTTCAAGCATGCTTTTTTCTATTTCTATTATAACAGTTGATGGGGATGTAATCCTTTTCTACTTTCTTGAAATTTGGAACATTATAACGATACGTGAGATCAATTCCTTGTCTGTTATGTTTACTTACAGGGCACCTACACCGTGGAGATGACACTAAAAAACGAAAAGAACAAGCCATTAACTTGCATCACCTTCAATTTAAAAATCGGTTTGGGATCTTTAACAACTATCTAAATGATCTGTGGATAATAAATTATTTATATGATGTTTGAGTTATATTTGAAAATACCTTGTAAAAATTGAGAAAAAGCAATACATAAGAAACATAGTTATTGTTATAGACAGAAAAAAAAGCACAATTATTATTGTTTAACCATTCTTATGAGATATCAAATGCGGTTCCACCACAAAATAAAATGGTTTGCTATGTATGAGTAATATAAAAGTGATTTTGTAATGAAAAAGCTTCAACTAGGATTTAAGCTGACTTTTAGTAATTGTATCAAAGTCATGAAACTTTTCCTTGTAACACATCATCACTCAAACAATGACTACTTTACTAATTATCCATTTAATTCTAATGAGTTCACACATATTTGTTAGAGTTCATATAAATCGATTTATATTGAAGTTTCCAACATCATCCTTCAAATAATTAATCCTTTAATTAAATATTGTTAAAGCTTTATTTTAAGAACAAGTATTTATATTTATTATCTAATTTTGTCTTCTCTAAATGCTCAACCATAAACTCTGATTATCAAAGGCTTCTATAGTGTGAAGAAAAAATGGGCCTTTGAATAATAGGGACTTCACCAAAATTGGATTTCTATGCACATTAGACTAAGAAAAAGGCTTTTTCTTCTTCTACCTTGCCAAAATATTTAAATTGTTAAATATAATTCATAATAGTCCAAATTTATATTGTTTTAAGTGTATTTAAATAGAATTTTTTTTAAAATTCAAATCTATATTTTTCGATTTAAAATCTACCTGTTCACTTAATAGGATTTTGATCAAATTCGAATAACATCATTAGATTTTGAGCCTAAAATTAAGGTGTGTGGTTAAGTTGACCCAAAGCGTCGGAGCTCTAGGTTGGGTCAAATCGGTCTAGGTCCAAGGTCAAGTAAAGTCGATCCAAGTCGTAGGTTGAGTCGAAGCAACCAAAAACGAAGATCGAACCAAATTAGCTTAGGTTGAGTTGATTATGCTTGTACCAAAGATCAAACCGAGCTAACACGAATTAAAAGACCAAGTCAAGTTGGTATGGGTTGAAGGTTAGACTAAGTCAACCCAAACCAAATGGTTGAAGGTTGAGCTAACTGAGTTTAGGTCGAAGAATAAAGATGAGTCATCCTTGTATGAAGGTCAAGATGAATTGCTCTAGGTTGGAGGTCGAAACAAGTAGGTCCAGGTCGAAAGTAGAGTCAAGTAGATATTGACAAAAGGTCGAGTTGAGTTGCCTAGGTCAAAGGTCGAGCTGAGTCGGTTCGGATAAAGAATTAAGTCGAGTTAGTCCAATATGAAGATTAAGCTAATTCCCCCTTAACCAAAGGTCGAGGCAAGGCGATTCAATTTGAAAATCGAGCCAAGTTGACCCTAATTGAAAGTTGAGTCGAGTCGAGTAGGTTTGGATCAAAAAATCAAGACGTCTCAACCAAATATGAAGGTCAATATGACTCGACCAAACCTGAAGAATTGAGATAAATTGGTTTGAACCAAGTCAATTCAGACCGAAGAATCAAGATGAGTCAAACCGATATCAAGGTCAAAAGGAGTCAGCCTAAGTCAAATAATCGATTTGAGTCAACTTGAATCGAAGGTTGAGTCGAACCAACCTAAGCCAAAAGTGGAAGTGAGATCAATCGGGGCTAAAAGTAGAGTCGAGTCGGTCCAGATCGAAGGTTGAGCCAAGTCAACCAAGATCGAAGTTCAAATAACAACTTGGACTAAAGGTCAAGCTAAGACAATTTAGGCCAAAAGTCAAGCTGAGTCAGTCTGTGCCAAAAGTCAATTTGAGTCAATCTGTGTCGAAGGTCGAGCTGAGTTGGCAGACCAAAGGTCGAGTCTAGTTGACCAAGACTGAAGGTCATGTTGAGTTGGCCCGTGTCGGAGGTCAAGTCAAGTAAACTTGTGTTGAAGGTTAAGACGAGTCAACCCCAAATAAAAGTCAAGACAAGTTGGTAAGGTCGTGACGAGTCATAACAGGTTCAAGTCAAGAAAAAATGGTCTGAATCCATGTTGACTCAAGTCAACTTTGGCTAATGTTGAGGTAAGACAACCCAAACCCAAGTCGAGACAAATAAACTAGACTTAAGTCAGTAGGAGTCAATCGAGATATAAGTTGAGTTGAATTAGCCTAGTCAATCTCTAATAGACTTAATAATAAAATATATTACATCGACCTCATTGAAATTCATTTAGTTGTTAAAATGAATTTGATCTAAATTTAATCAAATTTAAATTGAATTGAAAAAAATGAATCTACTAAATCTGATTAAAATGGATATCGAACATCGGCCTAATATATTTTATTGGATCTAGAGTGAATTTTGAAAAAGTCAACTCATACCCACCTTTATATTTTATTCATGTATTTTCATGAAAGGTTGGAAAAGTCTAAATTATTCATATTTTAGATTTTTAAAATTATAGATCTGTAAACATTTCTATTTCTGTATAGAACACTATATAGTGCACTTTTAATCCTAAAATATATTTTGACTTGAATAATATAAAAATATATTTCATATTATATAATTTGAAATAAATTTTTATTTTAAATATTTGCATTACGAAATTTAAAATACATTTTTGGATTATGCAATTAGACAATCCATGAATGTATGTATTTTGTATTATACAATTTCAATTAAGTTTTTGAGTATATAATAAAAAATATATCTTTGAATTTTATGATATATAATTTAAGATATATTTTAATTTATGTAATCAGTAATATATATTTTCAATTTTTTACTACACAAACAAAAATAAATTTTTGGATTAGTGAATTATAATGTTTGACTTATAGATGATTTGTACTAAAGGATAATTATGTGAGACATCGACTAAAAAATTTGACTAACATATATTAGAAAATAATCTCGCAATTTGATTGAGAAAATTCTTAGTATTAATAATTGAGAAAAGTAGACAATAAAATAACCCTAATTTACACAGATAGAAAATTAACTTTAAAAACTAACTGAAAATAACCCTTATTGATATTACTTAAAAAACAAAAAAAGACAAGAAGATAAATAGTTATAAATTAGAGCTGTCAAAAGGGTAACCCCGTCTGACCCGACTCGACCCACCACGGGTTGGCGGGTTAAACGGGTTGACTCACGGGTTCACTTAATTAAAAAAATTATTTTTTTATTCTTTTTTCAGTCAAAAGTAAATTGTAATTCTAATTAAAATCTAAATAAACTTTAATACAATCCAAATACAAACCAAAATAAAAAAATTACAAATTATTTATGTATTCGATAAAAAAAAAAACCTAACATGACCCAAATGTAAAACCCAACTTAATAAAAAAAAATAAAACACTTGTGTGATCCTTTTATCTGCGGATTGGTGAACCAATCCGGCTCACTACGGGTTCAACCCGAATCGGGTTCTAAATGAGCTGGGTCAAAAATTAACCCATATTAAAATTTGTAAAAAAATTTCAACCCAACCCGAACCTATGATGAGCCGAGTTAACTCGCGGATTCCAATCCATTTTTACAGCTCTATTATAAATATTAGAAACTAAAGGTTTCTATTTGAAAGCTTAATTAGAATGATGATATTTTTATTTTATAATGATTGAGAGATATGGTCTACTCTTATTATTATTATTTTTATTATTATTTTTCATTTCTCTTCTTATCACTTCACAGTAACTTATAATTTTATTATTTCTGATTTCTTTTAAGTGTATACTAAATGTTAATATACCTCTTTGATATTCATTCATTACTTTGTCATGACTTTTGTATACTTTTCTTTAACTATCCATATTTTTCAATTTTACTCTTTAAATAAAAGTTTTTTAAATTAAAATAATTATTTTATTAATTTTATTTTTCAAGTAACTGATTTTTTTAAATTTATTTGTCTTTTAAATTTAATTATTTTTCAATTATAAAATTACCTATAAATAAATAAAATTTATTTATAATAAAATTAATAATATATATATATATAATTATACAATTATAATAATAATAATTTTATTATTTTTTATTATAAAAAGTAAACACATACATACAGTAAATATAAAAAAAATTAATTTATAAATAAAGCAAAATTGTTTTAAAATATTTTGGTTGATTGTATTGATGAATGCATTGAACCATTAACATCAAGGTTGAAAGACCAAGACCAAAACTTTGATTTTCAAAGTGCATGATAATTAGGCATTGTTATAGGAATAAGATGCGAATAACATAAGAGACACAAGAGAGGCACGTGATGAAAAGTGGATGCACATGAAATTGGTTCATCACGTGAATAGGTGAGTGAAGCACCAGCTTTACAGTGATAAAATAGTGCGAGCTGCTGTTAGGGTTTTCTTCAGGCCCACAACCATCATTTTATGTGTCATAGCCTCGTGCCAGAGGATTTTTCGGATCTGTTTTCTTTTTTCAAAACTTTAATTTCTATTTTAAATATTTATTAAACTTTATGCATGATAACATCCTAAGTGAACTTAATAGTATGTTTGATATATTTATTAAATTTTATGCATGATAACACCTTAGGTGAACCTAGTCCCATTCACAACATCCAAAAAAAAAAAAATACTATTTTTGTTCCTATGTTAATTAGGGTAGTTTGTATTATGATAACTCTTATTTTCTGATTCATAATTGAGTATTTATCCAATTGAATAAATTTTATTATTATACCTGATCAATGATGTGAACTTCTTTTCACCAACCATACATAATAATTAACTTCAGAATTAGAATGGTTTTTTTTTTTTTTTATGTGTTTACTGTTCCTTTTATTTATTTTATCATTGGAAAAAAGTGGTGATTTTTCTTTCAATATATTTAAAACAAGTATAAGTTATAACAAATTAAATAATAATGTATTA
>Ga0214543_1013515_pt1 | contig 10195 bp, 6 predicted proteins | sample CNSS2metaG_FD_160094 | JGI IMG/M metagenome (GOLD analysis project Ga0214543, IMG submission 160094) | Root nodule microbial communities from cowpea collected in UCLA plant growth center, Los Angeles, California, USA - CNSS2 | ecosystem: Host-associated > Plants > Roots > Nodule | place: USA...
CTCATTGTTGATAGTGGTTCATGTTGCAATTGTTGTAGTACAAGGTTGGTTGATAAGTTGGCTTTGACTATCATTCCCCATCCAAAACCTTACAAATTGCATTGGCTTAATGAAAGTGGGGATTTGATAGTCCAACATCAAGTGAAGGTCAAGTTATCCATAGGGAAATATGAAGATAGTGTGCTATGTGATGTAGTACCTATGGAAGCTTGCCATGTTTTATTGGGAAGACCTTGGCAATTTGACAAGAAAACCATGCATAATGGTCTTACCAATGAAATCACCTTCACTCACAAGGATAGAAAATTTGTCTTGCATCCTTTATCACCATCCCAAGTGGTAGAGGATCAAATCCAAATGAGAAAGAAATTGGAAAAGGAGATAAAAGAGGATAAAAAAAAGTCTTCCCTCTCTCCCAAAAAAGTAACTAAAGATGAATCTGAGGTGGGAGAGATTGGTGTTCCTTCTCCAAGGTCATTCAACATGAGAACATTTTGACTATAAAATCTTTGAACCAAGTTCTCAATGATGAACAACCTTCATGCCTCTTGTTGTGTAAAGGAACACTCACATGCACTACCACATTTCTTGAACTTAAGAGTCTACCTTCTAAAATTGAAAATCTTTTGAAAGAGTTTAAGGATATATTCCCTAAGGAAGGGCCAATTGGGCTTCCTCCTTTTAGAGGAATTGAGCATCAAATAGATTTAGTGCTTGGGGCAAGTCTTCCAAATAGACCAGCCTATAGGAAAAATTCTCAAGAAACAAAGGAGATAGAGTCTCAAGTGCAAGAATTGTTGGAGAAGGGTTGGGTTCAAAAGAGCCTTAGTCCTTGTGATGTGCCTGTTTTGTTAGTGCCTAAAAAGGATGGAAACTGGAGAATGTGTTGTAATTGTAGGGCTATAAATAATATCACCATCAAATATAGGCATCCAATCCCTAGGCTTGATGACATGCTTGATGAGTTGCATGGGTTCCTCATGTTTTCTAAAATTGATCTAAAGAGTGGTTATCATCAAATAAGAATCAAAGAAGTTGATGAGTGGAAAACTGCTTTTAAGACCAAATTTGGACTATATGAGTGGTTGGTGATGCCCTTTGGGCTTACTAATGCACCTAGCACATTCATGAGGCTAATGAATCACGTTCTTAGAGAGTGCATAGGAAAGTTTGTGGTTTTTTACTTTGATGACATTTTGATCTATAGCAAGAGCTTGCATGAGCACATAGACCATCTGAGGTCTATCCTTACCATCCTTAGGATAAATAGTTTGTTTGCAAATAAAGAGAAATGCACTTTTTGTGTAGATAGTGTTATTTTCTTAGGTTTTGTAGTAAATAAAATTGGGGTCCATGTTGACCCTACAAAAATAAAGGCCATCCAAGAATGGCCTACTCCTAAAAATGTTGGAGAGGTTAGGAGCTTCCATGGTTTGTCAAGCTTTTATAGGAGGTTTGTTCCTAACTTCTCTACTTTGGCTTCACCCCTTAATGAACTTGTCAAGAAAGATGTATCTTTTAATTGGGGTGAAAAGCAAGAGTCTGCTTTTCAACAACTCAAGGAAAAGCTCACCAATGCACCCATCCTAGCTTTACCAAACTTTTCAAAAACCTTTGAGCTAGAGTGTGATGCATCCGATGTAGGAATAGGTGTTGTGTTGTTGCAAGGAGGGCACCAAATTGCTTATTTCAGTGAAAAACTTCATGGTGCCTCCCTCAACTATCCCACCTATGATAAGGAATTATATGCCTTAGTTAAGGCCCTTCAAACTTGGGAACACTACCTTGTGTCCAAAGAGTTTGTCATTCATAGTGACCATGAGTACCTAAAATATTTGAAGGGCCAACACAAGCTGAATAAAAGACATGCTAAGTGGATGGAATTCTTAGAACAATTTCCTTATGTGATAAAGTACAAGAAGGGCAAAAGTAATTTGGTGGCTGATGCCTTGTCTAGAAGGCATACCTTGTTTTCAAAATTGGGAGCCCAAATTCTTGGATTTGATCACATTCCAGAAATGTATAATCAAGATTATGAGTTTTCCTCTACTTATGCTGAATGTATGCTAAGACCTCAAGGAGGTTTCTATGTGAATGGAGGGTATTTGTTTAAAGAAGGAAAAATTTGTATTCCCCAAGGTTCACAAAGAAAACCCCTTGTTCAAGAAACACATGAAGGGGGATTAATGGGTCATTTTGGGGTAGAAAAAATCCTAGGTCTTTTAAAAGAGAAATTCTTTTGGCCCCATATAAGGAAGGATGTCCAAAGGCATTGTAATATATGTATTTCATGCTTACAATCTAAGTCTAAAACAATGCCTCATGGATTATACACCCCTTTGCCTGTTGCTTCAGCCCCTTGGGAAGATATAAGTATGGATTTTGTCATAGGACTCCCAAGAACACAAAGGGGTTTTGATTCCATTTTTGTAGTGGTAGATCGTTTTAGCAAAATGACACACTTTATACCCTGCCATAAAGTGGATGATGCTAGTAACATTGCTAGGCTTTTCTTTAGATATGTGGTCAAGCATCATGGTATACCCCGCACCATAGTTTCTGATAGAGACACCAAGTTCCTTAGCCACTTTTGAAAACACTTTGGTCAAGGTTAGCAACTAAGCTTAATTTCTCTACTTCATGTCACCCACAAACTGATGGGCAAACTGAAGTTGTTAATAGGTCTTTGTCTACTATGTTAAGGGCAATTTTGAAAGGGAACCATAAATCTTGGGATAAATGCCTTCCTCATATTGAGTTTGCCTACAATAGAGTAGTTCATAGGACTACTAAAATCTCTCCATTTGAAGTTGTTTATGGCTTTAATCCTCTCACTCCCATGGACTTGCTATCACTTCCTACATCTTTTGATTTTATTCATAAAGAAGGGGTGGCAAAATCTGATTTTGTTAAGAAAATGCATGAAAAGATTAAAAGCCAAATCCATCAACAAACAGAGAGGTATGCTAAGTACAACAATAAGGGGAAGAGGAAAATAATTTTTGAAGAAGGGGATTGGGTGTGGCTACACCTTAGAAAAGATAGATTTCCTAAGCAAAAGGAAATCTAAAGTTAGCCCTCGAGGTGATGGTCCCTTTAAAGTGCTGAAAAGGGTAAATGATAATGCGTATAGGCTCGAGTTGCCTGAAGGCTATGATATGCATGCCACCTTTAATGTTGCTGACTTAATACCTTTTGAAGGTGGTACAGATGATGAGGCAGAGACTGCAGATTTGAGGACAAATCCTTCTCAAGAGGGAGGGGATGATGAGATGCCTCGAGCCAAGGGACCTACAACAAGAGCCATGGCTAGGAGAATACAAAAGGAATGGGCCTTAAATGCGCATGCAAGGCCCAAGATGAACTTCACATGGGCCAAGGAAGATGTGAAGACCTAGCCTAGGACATTTTGCTTGTAAATACAAGATTAGGATTTTATTTTGGGCTTTGTATTTTGGGCCCAGTAGAATAGGGTTTTCTTTGGGCCATGTATTGGGCCTTAGAGGAAATTGCGCTTTAGAAGTAATTTTGGACCAAAAAGGGGAATTGGGCCAAATGGGCCAAGAGTAGTGTGTCTACTCTAGAAAAGCCTAGAAGCTTCTCAAACTTGCTCTCCAAGGATGAGTGTTAGCTTCCCATGGCAAGACAAGTGTGACTTGCTTAGGTGGTAAGTCACACCTCCCACATGCTCCTTTTTGGCTCCAAAATTCAACTTTCTAGACTCCTTTTTCCCTCCAATTTTTGGAGACTCCTTGGTCTCATTTTAGCCTATAAATAGAAGGCTCAGGAGATGTATTTTTCAGCTTGAAATTGAGTAATGAATTGCTGCCCAAATTTGTGCACAAATCTCTTTTGGGTTCACCTTAGAGTAAACTCTTCTCTAGTTTACTCTAGTCTTCTTCCTTAGGAGTTGGCCTGACCTCTCTTAAGAATCCTTCCACCTACACCAAACCAAACACCTTAAGCTTCTTTCCTTCATGCTTCCGCATCCAACACCATCCATGGAGCCTCCATTCTTCATGCTAGCTTCAATGGAGACAAGAAGAAGCTTATATATATATATATATATATATATATATATATATATATATTGGATGTCCACATCATTCCAGCTTCAAGTAGCTTTGCCATTTCCTTTCTTACCACCTCTTTCATATTGCAGTTGAAATGTCTTTGGGGTTGAGCCGCAAGTTTATACTCATCCTCCATCAAGATTTTGTGCATACAATAAGATGTACTAATACCTTTCATGTCATATAAGGCCTAGTCTATTGCACCTTTGTTGGCCTTCACCACCTTCACTAGCTTGTTTCTTTTTCACTTATGAGTGTACTGCTCAGAATCACAGGTTGACCACGATCTTCTCTAAGGAAAACATATTTAAGATGACCTGGTAGCTACTTCAACTCTAATTTTGGTTACTACTCTTGTTCTTCATTTTTGGGCTTGAGCTCCAATTTTGGGGCCACAAAAGAGGAAACTTCTTTGGTTTTATTCAGATCTTCCAAGCACTTTTGAACTTCCTCTTTCAACTTGGCAGTCCACACTTCTAGTTGATTTGTTAAAACTATCTCAAGTGGGTCTATTACTATAACTTTTTCTTTAATCTCTAAGAATACTTCATCAAGTACATCCATTCTAAAGCAATCCTTTTGGTCATGGGGATGCTTCATGGCTTCAAATACATTGAATATGATCTCCTCATCATGCACTCTCACTTTTAATTTGTCATTGTCAACATCAATGATGACCTTTGCTATTTTGATGAAAGGCCTTCCAAGGATGAGAGGTACTTCTAAATCTTCTGCCATATCCATGATTACAAAATCTACTGGAAAGTAGAATCTATCTACTTTGACCAGTAAGTCTTCTACAATTCCATATGGATATTAACAGATCTATCAACCAATTGAACTGTTATTCTGGTTGGCTGAACATCTACATTTCCAACTCTTTTCAACATGGACAATGGCATTAAATTGATACTTGCTCCTAGGTCTAGCAATTTTTTGCCCACTATTAAGCCGCCAATAGCTATTGGTAGTGTGAAACTTCCTGGATCCTTAGATTTTGAAGGCAAGGAATTTTGAATAATGGCATTGCAGCCAGCTTCCAATTTCTCTCATCCTCTTGAATTCTCCTTTTCTTTGTAAGCAGATCTTTCATGAATTTTGCATAGGTAGACATTTGCTCCATTGCCTTTGTGAAAGGTATATTGATATGCAATCTCTTAATCATATCCAAGAATGTAGTGAATTAAATTTCTCTATCCTTTCTAGTTAGCGCATGAGGATAAGGAAAACTTGTCACAAGGATATTTTTCATCTCAACATCTCTCTTTCCTTTTTCTTTTCTTTTCCCCCTTTTTCTCTCCTTTTTTTCTATTTTTGCATTTACTTTAGTATTTACATCTGATATATCTTTTTTTACATTGTTTTGTTCACCTTCACCGTTTAGTGGAATTTTTTCTATTAGTTTTATTTTCTCTTTTTTTCATTCAAACTTATTCTTTCCCTACTTTCTTTTGAATTTTGTCTACTCAAATGGTCTCCAATTCCCACTCCTATCACAGTACCTTGTCTAGTTGTGATAAATTTGCAGTGCTCCTTAGGATTTACTTCAGTGTTGGTTGAAAATTGACTTTCTTGTGGTCAACAAGCTCCTTGGCTATTTGTCTAACTTGCACCTTCAAATTTCTTATAGAGGCCTCTGTGTTATTCTAATTTGTTGTTGAAACCTGAATGAATTGAGCTAGAGCATCCTCCAATTTGTTCAATTTATCCTGCTAGAATGGTTGTTGGCTTTGGTAAGGTGCTTCCTTATTATGCCTTTGTGGATTTCTAGCTTCTTGCCTCCATCCAAAATTGTGGTATTGATTATTCCTCCAATTTGAATTCTACTGGAAGTTAAAACTTTCTTATTTTCTTGAATAAACTTTGTTTTTGAACATTGGCCATTAGGGTTCTCACCAGTACAGAAATCACACCTCAGAACTTGCTAAGATGTGCCAATTGTTATTGCTCCAACCTGCATCTTAGTCATTTGCTTTTTAATTTCCTCCACTTATTGTAGGTTAAGATAACATTTTGTGCGTCTAATTCCAAAATCTCTCTCTTATTGTGTTGGCTCCTATCATGCTGCACTTAGTGGTCACTAGCTAACAAGGATTCTATGATTTTGTTTGCTTTAGCCACATCTTTTCTCATCACAGATCCTTCTGCAAAAGCATTCAAAAGCATTTTGATGTGTGGCCTTAATCAACTATAGAACATGTTAAGTTCAGCCACATCATCAAATCCATAGTTTGGACACTTTTTGAGAAGTGATTTGAATCTCTCCCATGCTTCACATAAAGGTTCATCTATTCCTCATGAAAAAATTACAATTGTTGACCTGCACCTACGTATCTTGATGGTACGAATAATATGGTCAAGAACTTCCTTTCCACGTCTTCCTAATTCAACAGACTTTGATTTGGTTGAGATTACAACCAAATTTTTGCTTTTCTAGTTAAGGGAAAGGGAAACAATCTGAGGTAAGTTGCCGCTTCATCCCCTCTTGATATTCCCATGGTGCCACACAATTCATATAAGGTTGTTAGATGATTCTAGGGGGTCTTCATTGTCCAACCCTACAAGTTGGTTTGTAGTTATAAGTGACAGCAAGGCAAGTTTCATTTCCACACCCATGGTAGGTTTGACCATGCTTGAAAACTTCCTTGGCCCTTGTTGTTGAACATAAAATCTCCTTTGTTTACTGTGTTCTTCCATTTGTTCATCCAAATTTTGCTGAATTGAGTTAGGAAAAGGTGAATTTTCTTCAATCTAATGGTGTTACTACTCAAGTTATGCCTATTGCTTCATCTTTCTATTTTTGTTGTTACTTCTCCTTCCAGTTGTCTCTATTTCTATATTGATGAGGCCGGTATCACGGTTAATCGGCGAAAATTGGCTCCAATCGACGATGAACGTCCGGAACGGCCTCCATAGGTTGATTCATTCGGTGGAATCAACTGAAAATGCAGCGAAATACTCTATTAAGATTAGATCTCTCTCGTTCCAGTGGGGAACTCTCGTTTCTCACTGGTTTGGGCAACCCAACGAGGTTAACAACCTAATTTAAGGTTTTTGGTTGAGCTAAGACGAAATGGGGGGAAAATCAACCACTCTCATTCATCCAAGTTGGCTTATAATGAAATGGCCTACACCTTTTATAGTGTAAGGGTAGCCGAAAGCAAACGAAAAAGAATCCTAACGGCAAAGCTGTCGTGAACGATGTGAACAACAATAGTTTAACGGAAAGCTAACAAAAGAACTAGGAGCAAAAGAGAGGTTGGTCGTCTAACAACAAATCCTAACGGCAAAAACCCTAGACGCTAAAGGAGGGAGATCGTGAACGAAAGCCCTAGTCTGATACGTTCTAACGCGTGAGTGGAACTAGGCGTGAAAAGAACCAAGCAGATGTGGAAGTAATGTAGGTTGGATCCGTGTGAGGCTTGGAAGAAAAGATACCCTAGCAAAGGATGGCCGAGGGTTGGCACGCATGAAAGAAGAAACGTAACGCTACTGACTCGGTGATAAGAAAAGTGGAAAATGCGTGAATAACCCTAGTTGAGACATTGGTTTCAATGGGATGTCTTTGAAGAAGCGAGACTCTCGACCCATACTGGAATCAATTAGAAAAAAACATGGTGGTGCGTTGGACGTTGGGTCGTAGGTGGAGTTTGATGTTACCCGTGATGTTGAAATTGGGTTGTCCAAGTATGTGGTCCACAACGCATGGAGCAAGTTAAAGCAATGGGTTGCATAATTAAAACGAGCCCAATTATTATGCTGAAAATAAAATATTCAAAATAACATGTATTTATTTAAAACAAAGATAAAAGAAATGGGTCTTGTCAATGGCCCAAACTATGAGCTTTAATGGGATCACATCATAGATCAAACAACAAAGTTTCTTTCTGTTCTCTTATTGGCATGCACAACAACTCAAGATCAAGTGAGCAAAGCAATGTGATATTTCAAAACAAAATTAAATAACTAACTACTATAATGATTTACATAAATATACAATAAATCAAGGTGATTACAAACTATTAATTTAACTTAGTGCAAATCCTTGACAACGATGCCAAAAACATGTCGAGACCTAGTTTAGGGTCTGTAAATTTGTCCAACAAGTTCACTTGGTTTATTGTAGCACAACAAGGTCGTATCCACAAGGATTTGGTAAATAAATCAATGATTTATAATCTTTTCAAGTTTGGCAATGAAACGGTAGAAAAGGTTTGATTTAATATCTTAAAAATATATTGAAATTAGAACTTAGAGAAGTAATGTTGACTAAAGACGATGGGATTGGACTTGGCTTCTTTCACTCAATTGCATTGCCCTTAATTATCTACAAATTATGTTCTTTATCTTAGTGTTCCTCGAAGTACACTTACTTGTAATTCTAACCTCGTGTCTAAGCGTTATAACCTAAGGGTGTCAGACGCAAGATGTCCCGATCCAGGGGGAGGAACCCTTGCATTAAGAACAAGACTCTTTAAACCAACTAAAGTCGCATATCCATGTTTGGTATAGGTCAAGCATTAGGAAATTTGATTAGATCTAAACATTATACAAGATGTCTCTACATCTAGTACTGATCAGGTATGATGATTGGCCAAGTCACCAAAGTAATAAAACCAAATCATATAAAACAAGAACATAATAAATACATAATCAAGGGTAGTGCAAAGAGTTTAGAAGTTATATCCAATCCCAACTATAGAAGATGTTAATTGCTCATGATGATGTATACAATAAGAACATGAAGTAGCCTTCTTCCTTCCATAGCTTTTCAAAGATATACAATAATAACTAAAGCTAACTATGGAGTTTCTCTCTATAAAATGATTTATAAAATCAACATGAAAATAACATAGGCATGCCCTATATTCATATAATTTCTTAGTGTTGCTCTAGCTTCCATCCTTGAAGATCAACCCTAAAGGTTTCCTTCTCCTCAATCTGTATTTATATGCAAAAAGGGGCTATTTTAATGATTTTTATTTCGAATTAATGCAAGATAAGTGTCCAAATGATATGCAATTTAACTAATACTTGACACTTATCAACACCCAAGTCTTCCCCACGAGCTCCTCACAACTTTGCATCTCCACTAGCATATGCATCAACATCTATTCCCATATAACAAAAGTTATACAATCATCACAGGTGGAAACTTCAACCACAAACATCTACAAATTCATTTGTTCTCGTTGAATGTTATTGATATAGATTGTTTGAAATTCCATAATTTGATGATACTTTGATGATTTGATGATTGCACAAACATGAAGGTTAATTTTGGGGCTTAGGGATGGCTTGAAAACATGATGTCAAGGTTAAAATTGTTGGGGTTTTGTGTTCGTCTAAGTCTAATTGAACATGTATAAAAGCTAGAAGCATGCTTGAATGTGTTTTTCGTGCAATTGGATGAATGAGTTGAGCCTCTGGGTTTTGGGGTTCTCACAGACAAAGGGATTTTGGACTCTACACCTGAATCTTGGTGCACCACTAGGCGGCAGCTAGGCTTCGCCAGGTGATGCTTAGTGTGTAGTAGAAAATATGTGGTTGTTTGTGTGTTGGTGCAAATTGGATTGCTATGGGAGTCCATCTTTTGGGATGGATGTTCTATTGACATAAAATGAACCTAAGGAATATGTGTTGAGTCTAATGTACAAATATATGACTATCTGATTATGTTTAACTTGGATTGGAATTTAAGGGTTTAGTGCAGGCGCTATTTGAGATAATTTTTATGACTTTGCATGAATTGGGTGCATTATTTGGTTGTTGGCTTTGAGTCCCCTAAGAGCATGATTGATTCCTTGTTAAATTCAAGTGTTGGCATGGTCTTAATTGGGAATTGATATCGTTGTCGTTAGGCGATCAAATTACCACTACTTAACTTTAGCAACTTCAGTACTGCCAAGTTAGTAGTGAACAAAATAGTTAGGGTTAAGATAACCTTGAGTCGTCTCACAACGAATACGGAATTGATCTCAAATATTTGATTCTTAAAAATGCAATTTAAACTAGCAACTATAAAAATAGGGGGTTTTGATATGCAAAGAAAATGACACGGAAGATTGTAAACACAGTAATAGTAAATAGGTCAATTCCACTGCTTTTTCTAAATAAGATTC
>Ga0214543_1013517_pt1 | contig 10193 bp, 2 predicted proteins | sample CNSS2metaG_FD_160094 | JGI IMG/M metagenome (GOLD analysis project Ga0214543, IMG submission 160094) | Root nodule microbial communities from cowpea collected in UCLA plant growth center, Los Angeles, California, USA - CNSS2 | ecosystem: Host-associated > Plants > Roots > Nodule | place: USA...
ACCTCGACCTCAAAGACGAAACCTTGTTATACACCGTCGCCATTGATGCCTTGTTCTTGTTGAATTTCTTCCACAACTATCTCAACGAGAAACTATCTGGTTCTTTCATGAGGGGACTTGGAGACCAAATTCAGTTGCGTGGTCTCACACTAACCAAGGATGCCATCGTAAGGGACATCCTCATGGTGGAGAACCAAATTCCGATCTACTCCTTGTTGAAGATCTTGCTGTTTGAAAGCTCCGAACCTCCTCATTCAGTTCAAGAATACTTGGGTTCGATGCTCTTGTCTTTCTGTCAACAACATTCTCCACTTAAGATAACTCACAGCCCCACATGTTCTGAAGCTGTATCAAATCATTGCCATCTGTTGGATCTCATGTACCATTTGGTCGTCTCTGATGCTGTAAAGTCTGAAACACCCATACCTGATAAAAGCGAAGAAGGTATGTGTAAACTCAGTCTCTATTTTAATCTTAACATAACATGAATGTTGTTATTGTTATTCCTTTTTTTTGTTATAAAAGTTTTCGAGAGTCATGGAGACATAAGTGGTAATTAACATTAACTCTACCGCAGGTAGTTCTGCAGTCCAGAAAAGCGCGAATTCTGAAGCCATAGCAATTTCCTTTAACAAAGTTAAAGGTGTATTGTGTTGGACAGTGGGCTCTATAAAGAAGCTGAAGGACGTGAATATTCCTCTTGCGAAACCCTTTAAACGACAACTAGATCGAGTAATAAAAGTGTCCTCTCAACTTGATGATCTTTCGTCAAATCCAAATCTTTCCGAAGAAGAAGAAGAAGAAGAAACTCAAATGATTATGAACATCCCTTGCGTGCGTGAACTTGATTCAGTCGGGGTCCGTTTCCAACCTTTGGAAGGTGGGAACATGGCCATAGAATTTGACGAAAATAAGGGCATATTTTACCTTCCTGTGGTGAAACTGGATGTGAACTCCGAAGTGATAATTAGAAACCTTGTGGCTTATGAGGCCCTGACCCAACCAGATTTTCTGATCTTCACACGGTACACAGAACTGATGAAGGGAATCGTAGACACTGTAGAGGATGTGAAGCTGCTGGTGAAGGCAGGGATCATAGGGTCAAGTAGCACTCTGAGTGTGGAAGAAACTGAGGAACTCTTCAACGGAATGAACAAATCCATTGCACCCACGAAAACTCAGAAGTTAGATGAAACGATTACAAAAGTGAACAAGTACTACGATTATAAGAGGAAGAGCAACTTCTTCAGGGTCTCAATAGATTATGTTTACAGATCGTGGAAGCAACTCACACTTCTTGCCACCTTTTTTCTCTTGGCCATGACTGCTATTGAAACGGTTTGCTCCGCCTATGATTGTAAAGGGTATTTTGATACCAAATGAGGTTTTCAAATCTTTTCTACTTTTGCTAGCATAGTTTTGAGTGTGTAATGTTTCTGTAAAATTAAGTACAGCTTAAGTTGATGTTATATGTGTTATTCAAACCATATGTTTCAATTGTATAATGCATCCATAAAATTAAGTACAGTTTAAGATATAATGTTCTTAAAATAGTCTCTAATATTATTACGTGCTGTCACAAGTCTTTTAATGACATCATTCAACTTCTATACTTAAACACATTACTACCAAGACATAATTAATCAACTCCACAGTCATTACATAGAATCACTCCTAACATTTGCAATTCTCTAACACAATTAATGATAACAATACTTAGTGACCAACTTATTGTTTGCTTTGGTCAACTTCTTTTTAACCTTGACCGACTTATCCTTAAATGAGTTTTTTATTGTTTTTATGGCCAACTTTTCATAACTATTTATAGACTTTAAACTTGTCTTTCAACTTCTAGTACCTACCTTAACAGATATTATAATGTGTGTTTTACCTTTCTACCCCTACTTTTAGTTACCTTTGTATTCTAGAGTATTTAAACTCAATATGTAGAGTTTTCTCGTCAGTTTTAGTCAATGAATAAAACTTTCTTTCTTTTCTCTGCTATTCTGTTTCTCTGATCTAATAAAACCATATGTTATATGATTTATATTTTCTGTCTTTCTTATTGTACTCCAGATGTACAAGATTTTCGCCAATTGCAATCCATTATAGTATGTTAATATGCAACTGAACCCTGAACTAAGGTTGGAAGTAGGCTGAAAAGCTTAATTAGTTTGGGTTGTCTATGGCTTCAACAAACTTGATTCATAAAACAATGTGTTAAAGTCAAACAAAAGTATGTTAATTAAATAAATGAGCTAAATTTGGGCCATCAAAAATATATCACTTTCTGTTGCGAGAGTTTAAAATATACAAATATTTTTATTAAAAGCGTAAAACTTAATATGGCTAAAATTTACCTTTGATTTGGTTTTGTTGTGAGTTATTTGGGGTAGTATACTACACTACCTACACAAACTACCTAGAATCTCCTTTTTATTACTTCTGGGAGGAATATGTGGACCACATCAAGCTAAGAAACAGAAATGGTATTTTCACGATAGGGAGAGTTGTACCAGGAAACAAAGAAATGATGTCAAAGAGGTTAACGCGTTAAGTTATATTTAAATTTATGCAGCCAAACAAAGTGTTGTCACAACCATTATGTCGACATTTTTTTCCTTCACAAACTAATGGAAAATATTTCTTTTATCACAACTGTCAAAATTGGTTGAAATCCGAGAGTCAAATCGGCTTCCACGCTTTAGGTCAGATCGGATTGATAATTTTTTACAAATTTCAATACAGGTTTATTTTTGACCCGGTCCACCTATAATCTGACTCACCCGAGTTGAACACGTGGTGAGCCGTGTTGACTCACAAACCTGCAAACAAAGGGTCGCACAATTTTTTTTTTTTTTTTGTAAGTTGGACTTTGCATTTGGGTCATGTTATATTATTTTTTTAGCCAACACATAGATAATTTGTATTTTTATGATTTTGGTTTGTATTTGGATTGCATTGAAATTCATTTATATTTTAAATAGAATTATAATTTAGTTTTGACCCCAACAAAATAAAGAAAATGTATTTCTTTTTAATTAAGTGAGTCTGTGAGTCAACCCATTTAACCCACCAACCCGTGGTGGGCCAGACCGGGTTTGAATTTTTTCGACTCGCTAATAATTGAGTCAAGTTGGGTTGACTCATTAAGTGATCAATCTTGATGGATCGAGTCAGACCGGATCAGGTTACCAATTTTGACAACTCTACTTTTTATAGACCAACTTTTTTACAAACAATTATTCACCTTAATAAAACATTATATTAAACTTAATTGATAAGTAAATTAATTAAAATTTAAATAAATTGAATAATAATTATATAAAATAAATTCATTTTGAAAATATCATAACCCTTTTTAACTTTTCCAATAAATATTTTATCAAGAAGTTGAAGAATAGAGATAAGAAATATGAGTACATACAAACATCGTACAAGACATCCTATCTATTTGTAATAAGGGGACCAACCAGCCGTTGGAAAGGAACTTGTGATATATATATATATATATATATATATATATATATATATATATATATATATATATATATTATTATATGGTTAAAGTGGATTGTGAAGTGAGAGTAATTATTTTTGAAGAGTGTCAAAATACATTTTTCCTTTGCACATTATAAGAATGTTTCTTAGTGCTAATTAAATATGAAAGCAGGAGACAACTAAAAGGTGTTATAAAAAATATATTTATATGAAATTATTTGATATTTTGTTTATATGTATATCAAAATCATCACGTAATGTATATGTTCTTTAAGATACATTAAAATGTGAATATTTTTGTTACTGTTATTCATTTTAAATAAAATTAACGTAGATATGACTTTATAATTAAATACGTAAATCAAGAAACTTTATTTTTTATATAAAGTTATTAATAATGTAATTTCATCTCTTCATTAAATAATGTGCTAATTAAAAAGAAGTTGAAGTCAATTTTTAGGGCAATATAAGATGATCTCATTAAGTTGTGCATTTTTTGTATGATTGTGAAATTTGTAAATTAGGTAAAATGGTTTTAGTTTTGCAAAGCAATTATATGGTAATTTGTTTTTAAATTGATTTTGAAAATTTGGTTGAAGAATATATACTATTTGAGTTTTAATATTGCCTGTAATCACAATACATATAAAAATGAAATTTTAAATAGGTTGAAATAATAATGAATGTGATTGTGATTGAATCGAAGTGAAGAAATTAATAGAGGAATTGGATGGAGGGAGTTAACTACAACGACGTGTTTGAAGATAAAGGCAATTAATATACGCATTAATAATATAGGCTTTTTGTCTGCATGACTTCTTCGAATATATGCTTATAATGTCACTATTACTGCGTTGTTGACACTATTAATTATGTGTTAAATGCTATTAGCTTTTCTTATTTGAAATATTTTGTATGGTGTTTGAAGATTTTTTTTTATATATATAAATTATCTTCAGTAGAACAAATAAAAAATTTATCTGTAAAGTAAACTTTTATTAACTCTAGTTTATTTTATTTTATGATTATTCCACAATATCTAACCGGTTGATATTTAAGTCAAAAATAGTTTAAATATATTTTTTTATTAAATTTTTCAAAATACATTTTTCATGAACCAAAACTGCTATATTAGTCATTTAAAGATATTTGGAATGCATTCCGATTCACAAAACTAAAAAATTATGGCTTTCAATTTTTCACCAATTTTGACACCGAGAATCAAGTTAACCAAGACAAACCATTAAACTTGACTAAGTTTAAAATCCATTAAGATGACTACTTTTATGAACCAAAATTTTTGTAGTAATTATTTGGAGACATTTGAAGTTCGCTAATCCATTCATTTACATCACTAATTAGATGATAAGGCGTTTGATTATTTTAGAAGAGTCGTAATTACTTCCGCCATTTATCATGATTGAATTTCTTCACTTTAACATTGAGAACGTTGAACAAAAATTACATTACATTAACATTAAAGACAATATTGTGATAATAATTTCAAACTTTAAACTAGACAATATATTAAATAATCACATTACATTAACATTAAAGACAATATTGTGATAATAATTTCAAACTTTAAACTAGACAATACAGTAAATGTGATAGTCAATCGAAGATCTTTATTGTCCATGAGGAGATTTTAGTCTCTCATCTTTTTTTATACAATGATTAATAATGTTTTTATCCCTATTTTGATTTTTATGTCTATTTCAAAGTTTGATTTGTTTAAATTTTCATATTTAAAAATACATAGATTCAATTCTTTTTATCGAACACTATTTACTTTTTTTTTGAGGTGACAAATAATGAATCATGTTATTCTTTTGGTTTTTAATGTCAGTTACGAAACTGGTTTGACATTAATATACATATTTTTTAGAAAAAGTTAAAAATACTTAGCGTAGCTTCATAACTAACTTAGTCAACTTTATTGACGTCCAATATTAGGAAGACTCCATTAGCATCGTCTCCATCATTACCACATAATTATTTATTAAAATTAGTTCAAAATAGTTAGTGTGAACATAGAATGTGCTATTAACAAGTAAATTATATAAAATTTATTTTACGTTTTTTAAATTTAAGAGAAAGTTAACATTTTGGGTCGGGTTTGAGTTGGAAAAACTGACTTTAATAAAGTTGAAATTTAGTCGACATTAACATTTGAAAACTACTTTGATATTTTTCTTGTTGTGATCAATTATCTTATTTTAGGATAAATTCACCAACTGGTTTATTTGGGAACTAACTATGAATCACATGTTCATGAATTTGTACTATTTCTTACATGATTATGAAAAACATGTTTTTATGACTCACTCACTCACTGCACGCTAACACAAAATTTAAATTTTAAACTTTTGTAGATGTTTTTATTATTTTCTTTATATGCATGCATTTGAGCTTTAAAAACAGACGTCTTAACTGTTTAATATGCAAAAAGTTAAAAACACGTTTTAACAAATAAAACATGTTTTTTTTTCTCACAAACAAATTCTTCTTCTATAGAAGCATTCCGTTGTCTACTTCATCTTTTTTATTGTCAAAAGTATAATATAAGAAAGAAATTAGGGTGCTCCAACCCTTAGTATAAAGACCTACTACTATATGCATAAAGATAGTAACCACTTTTGTTATTCTTTGTCAATTATTGGGTTAATCTTCTTCAAATTTGATGGAAGAGAAGTTCATCCCAATTACATCCAACACTCATAAGTTATAAAGATTATTTCGATGTTGAAAATAATTCAATTGAGTTTAAATTTTATATTGAATATGAATAATAAAGTTAATAATATAAGAAAAAAAAACTTATAAACTCAATATCTTGATGTTTTAAATTAAAAATGGTGTAAATTTTTATATGAATTGACTTTATATATATATATATATATATATATATATATATATATATATATATATATATATATATATATATAATCACTTCCTAATGATCTCTTAAAAAGAAAAAGAAAAAATCCATCATCTATAAATTTATCTATCTAATACATACAAAGATCTAAAATATTTGAGTTTGAAATACATACAAGATCACATATGAAGTTAATGTTGGGAATTCAAGTATGAGTTTAAGTCTCACATTCAGTAAAAATGACAAAGTTGAGTACCATATAAGGATGAAGATTCATAAATCTATCACCTTTAAGGTTTTAAGTTAAGAGTGGTGTCAATCTTTTATGTGTAGGTTAGGCCCATGCTCATTGATGTTGTATTCCCGCGATGATCCTCTCTTGAAAGACCCAACAATTAAAATCCATATTACATCATTTTAGTATTATTATTTTTTAAAAGATTTATTTAATCAATATTTAGGATAATACAAAAATACATATGAAGGTGAGTACAAGTATAGCGACTATCCAAAAATAACGCGTACAAGGTACGTATTTCATATCTAACAAATGATGGAAATAAAGATAAATATATTTGGGCTCTATTTTCATCCATGGTTTTAACCATATTAATATGGAAACTAAACGAACACGAGAAAAAAAAAAGAATTTCTGTTTTATTCATCTGAATCGACCAATACAAAAAAGAAAAATTAACAAAATCACAGTTCAATGTTTCCCATTTAAATACCTAAAATATTTAGTAAATATTTATTGAAATTGGAAAAAAAAAACATTTTGTCAATTTGCTTCATTCTTGAAGTTGTGAAAGGAGATAAAATGTTGTGTCTACAATCTGCTTTGAATTTGAGAGTTGGATCTATGATGAGGAAGTTCCAAATACTCCAAATCCTCGTCGTCAACATTTCTCAAACACTGATCCACCATTTCATCGCTAACCAATTCTAACTTCGATGGTTCCCACTAATTAATAAACCAAATAGGAAGGTAAAATTATTCATTAACACAGCATAATAATCAAAATAAATCTATATAATTAAAATAACACATTATACAAGTTAGTCTTACCTTTGGTTTGTTGTCTTTGCTAAACAGTCTTGCTCTTGAACCCTAAATTGTGTTTCAGTTCAATAAAATCAAGAAACAAAGAAAAAAGAGTTAATAAATTTAAGGGTTAAATATGTTTTTGGTCTTTCACGTTGGAGAGAAATTTGAAATTAGTCCATCTTCAAAAATTTTGACCAATTTAGTCATTCATCTTTATAAATGCATTGCTTTAGTCCTTTTAACCAAATTTTGTTAAGTTTATTTGATGTTTCAAGCGCATTTCATGATAGTATTTGAATTATTTATATTGTTTGACACATTTTTGCTTCAATGTTAATTCAAATATTATCATAAAACGCGTTTGAAATGTCAAATAAACTTAACAAAATTATATTAGAAGGATTAAATTCACGCATTTTTAAAGATGAAGAACTAAATTGGTCAAAAATTTTAAAAAGAGACTAATTTTAAATTTCACTGAAACTTGAGAGACCAAAAACATATTTAACTCTAAATTTGAATACGAACCCTATTTTGTACACTGAAAATCAGAAAAAATTAACTTCCAAATCATTAAATGGAGATGTTCCAAAATAATTACCTCATAAAAATCATTGCTAACTGTTCTTCTAAGCATGTGAGCACCAATGGTATAATCCCGATGAAGGCATTGTTTAAAGTTTTGAACACGCCCCAGTCTTATCTAATTAGACAAAAGAAAAAAGAACAACGTATTTAATCGATTGATCATACATAATTAATAGTTTTTTTTTTTTCCAAAGATCATAATTAAGCATATTAATTTCATTTTTCTTCTGATCATACTTACCGATTTCAGAAATATTTTGAGGCTCAAGGGACAAGATGAACTCATGGAACTTAATGCATCTTTTATCCACTTTTCTCCTCCATTTTCCAATTCCTTTTCCTATACATAATTCAAATGATATCCCACACTTATATATTCAACTTAGAAACTACACAAATTAGAAAAAAAATATAAAAGAAAAGAAAATCACATCTTAATATTTTTACATACCAAGCATATAATAATTTCCTCCACTGTCCCTTTTGAGAAACATTTGTTTATAACTTCCAATCTATTTTCAGTGACAATTCAGCTTTGATTAGTTGTCAATTATATTATATGTCTCAAGTCTTAAAGTGCACAAATTTAATCTTAAGAAGATGATTAATTATAATTTCATAATCATCACTTACCTTTTAAATGAACTGTCTTCCTTCAGAACTGCTTTATCTGTGAATGTTTCTATAAGTGTCGCCATTGTTACATCCGAAGTAACGCTTTGTAGAACACTTTCTAGTGTATTTAGCTTCTGTTACACAGAAAAGAAGAAAATAAAATCACAAATTTATTTGGCTAAAGAATACACACTTCAAAATAACCCAAGGAATTCAATTTTACCATTTGAATAGATGGGTTGGGAACAGTAATTATTTAATGGATGTTAAAACATAACTCTATTAATGTATTCTATTAATGTATTTATCGATGAATGTTTGGTCATTAAAAGTTTGTTGTAAAACATTATTAACGAATTATGATTATTATCGACGGATTCTGATCTTCTGATCTCAATAATAAATATTTTTCTTATAGTGTAAATAATGTGTTTTTCTATTTAAAAGCATGAGAATTTATAAAATAAAGAAGTATTAAATATAGTTTTACCAGTGAATGGACAAAATGAGTGGCTAAACCACATGCTACCATTTCTGCACCATCTAGCTTTGCACCAGTCAGCCCAATGTACTCACCTAAAAAATCAACCAAAAGTAATTATATATTATTTAATTTTATTTCTAATTGATCTAAATTTTTCAGCATAATATAATTAATTTCTTCCTAATTTGTTTAGTCTAAAAATAAAAATTAATTAACAAACAACATATTTAGTTACCAAAATAGCCAGGTAGTCTAGAAAGAAAGTAGGATGCACCAACATCTGGGACATGTCCAATGAATGTTTCTGGCATCGCAAATATCTACAAACATATAATGAACAAATATATAATTTTTTTTTAGAATTATATAATATATATATATATATATACATATATATATATATATATATATATATATATATTTAAGAAGAGAAGTTGTACCGTTTTTTCAGTGACAACCCTAAAATTCGTGTTCATGGATAGACCTGCTCCAGCTCCCATGACTATTCCATTGATGAGAGAGACCTAATTTCAAAACCGTGTAGATTTTGTATTAATTAACGAAACAAAAAAAAATTACATTATATATGTAAGATATGGATTAGTAGAGATAAATTCTAAAATGATGAAATTTAATTTTTTTATTTTTTATTTTTACTTAACATAAAATTTAGACTCAAACTTAGATATGTTGGATGAGTCTTTTGAGAGGGGAAATTACATATACATCCTCTAATGCATAACAATGAATTACATATAAAATTTAGACTCAAACTTAGATATGTTGTCCCTTATGTTGCTGGGTAAGTCATTTTTGTTAACTTATGAATATAATCAGTCATTTTAATGCATAACAATGAATTTATTTTCTTATCATGCGTCATTGGCAGTTATTTGTGGTTTCCTTAATGGAGAACCTTGTTGTGTGGTTTTGCTCTTTGCATAGCCTTCCCCCAACCATCTTAGACAAGTGATAGATTGGTAAGAACCTTAATATCAATCTTATGAATATGACATGTTATATAAAAATATCCTAACTTATTCCCTATATCATAGTTCAATTGCTGCACATAACAT
>Ga0214543_1013523_pt1 | contig 10188 bp, 4 predicted proteins | sample CNSS2metaG_FD_160094 | JGI IMG/M metagenome (GOLD analysis project Ga0214543, IMG submission 160094) | Root nodule microbial communities from cowpea collected in UCLA plant growth center, Los Angeles, California, USA - CNSS2 | ecosystem: Host-associated > Plants > Roots > Nodule | place: USA...
ATAAATGTAACCCAAAATGTATTTATTTACAAAAGTAAGGTAAAATTGAGGATTAAGTAGGTTAAAAGCTTTGGAAGAGATGATTTTGCTAATGAAATATAGCTTGGATAATGGTAAAAATTAACATCCGATATTCCAAGCCACAACTCAAGGAATACCACGTGTTTACCCTTCATCCCGAGCCACAACTCAAGGGATGTCATTTTGAGCCACAACTCAAGGAATGCTCTAGCAAAGTCCGACCTTAAGGTATGCATCCAAAGCCTTATAGGTCATGCACCACACTAAGAACAAACCATTGCTCCTGCATAATCACTTGGCGCTGCTTGAGCATCGCTAGGTGAAAAGCAATTGCAAACTGCCTGGTGGAGCCCATCTGCCACCAAGCGCCAAGCGTCTCAGAAGTCACTGTCTCTATAGGTATTGCCTGGCGGGACGAACCTCATCGATAGGCACCACATGCTCCCAGTGTCACTATCCACATAGTTGTCGCCTGGTGGAACGTCAACATTCCTAGGCGCTAAGCGTTTCAGTAGTCCTTTGTATTTGTAGCTATCATCTGGTGGTTAAGACCCCACCGTCAAGCGCTACACCAATAGACAAGTTTTACTGAGTTAATAACCCAACAAAACCCAATCTCACACTTTCCAAGTCGGGGTAGCATTACCTTAGATATCCAATCTGACTCATCTTACCAATTACTATTATTCATATTGTATCCACAATACTTATGCCAAATTGTGAACACTTCACTCATACCATTAAACAATTGGCCCCAAACTCACCATTGAACTCTACCATAGAATACAACTATCTAATAATTCAGATTTTAGCAACCCATAATACATCTCTCAATTAAAATAAGGTCTTACTCAGTACCTACCATCACCACTTCCCCACAACCCTCTGGAAAATCCCATTATCAAACCTTAACCCTTAACCTTGTAATTCCATCATCCACTCAACTTAACTTCTCCAAAGATATATCCAAACCTAAGCCTCATTCTCCTATCATTGTTCTACCTAGCACAAAAATAAGATCCCACACGCAACTTGTACCTCATAGCCACGCATTGCCATTCTTCACTACGCTTGTGCTTGGTGGCCAGGTTAGTACTGCCAGGTGGTGCATACCATTCTTTGGAAAATCCTAGAATTTCCTTGCACCTTTGAAGCCTAAAAAAAATCCCCAAATGTGTTTCTAGGTATATCTCCACAATTCTACAACCAATCAGGTTCCCCATGGTACCTAATATCAATTTAAGTACGCACATACAACATCCCTAATGAAATTCAGGCATCAATCATTCCTATGCTTTTAACCCCAAATATTGTCAAACCCTAAACATTTTTATACCAATTTCATTCATTTATCTTAATTAACAACACATTTCAATATTTATTGACCTCTAATGTACAACCAATAGATATAATTCAATTTTTCCCCGATCACAACAACCTAAAATCCCCAAAATACCAAAAAATCGAGCCAATCTTGCTCATGTTGCTTGGCGAGTGTTCATCGCCACCAAGCGATTCATCCAAAAACCTAGAAAATGGGTTAGATTAATTGCGTCGCTTGGCGGCCAATTCATGTCGCCAGACGGTTCCTCGTAGGAACCTAGAATTATAGGGAAATTCATATAAACAGCCTAGTAGACCTTCAAGGCCGCCAAGCGGTTTCTAAAAATTTTCCACAAACACAAATGAAAAAAAAAACAGAACAACCAGAGGAGAAATATCACAGCTCCCCTAACCTAATTTCCTTGCTCAAGTTTGTAAAATTCTTGGAGTTTTGAGCCCCAATTTGCCTTAGCTTTTGCTTTCTCCTCCAAGGATCCTTCTCATCTCTCACTATTCTTAGAGTTTTGAGCCCCAATTTGCCTTAACTTTTGCTTTCTCCTCTAAGGATCCTTCTCATCTCTCACTTCTCTCTCTTTTCACGTTCCCAAAATAGTGCTCAAACCTCACCTTCCAATCACTCTATAATTTCTCTAAAACCCTAATCTAACTTCCACTTTAATCCTTTAATTAATTGAATTAACAATAATTTTGTCAAAAAGGAACCTTATTTCGCACAAGCCAAGATTCAAACACACAACCACACCATTGGCACGTTAATGCACAATCGTTCAACCAATTCATGTTTTGTGATAATTCCTATACATTCAGGATTATATTATCACTCATCATGATCAAGCATATTATTATTAAAAATAATAACAATTAAAATAACACAAATGGCATACACAAGACTTGAACCCAAGTCATCTCACACAACCAAGTACTCTCAACCACTTGAGCCAGTATTGTTCTACGTCATAAATCCCAGCATTAAATGCCACAAAGGTTCCCACTACTCGCATTTCTTAAATAATTATTTATTTAATTACTTAATTTTCTCGGTTCTTACAATAGCTCCAAATCCAGAGAGCTACTAAAACGCTTGGCACCTGGCGCCTGGTGGTGAGGTTCATCCCACCAAACGATACTTGTAAGGGCAGGGACTTCAGGTGCACGTGGCGTGTGGTGGCTTGTGGCTTTCGCCAAGATGTCTTTAATTGGTTTTCGCTTGGTTGCACTTAGGCAGCGCCAGACGATGATGCAGGGGTAGTGGCTTGTTTCCTTTGGTTGTACATTGTCTACAAGGCTTTAGATGAATACCTAAAGGATGGACCTTGCTGGAGCATTCCTTGAGTTGTGGCTCAGAATGGCATCCCTTAAGTTGTGGCTCGGGATAGAGGGTTAACACGTGGTATTCCTTGAGTTGTGGTTCAGAATGACAGATGGTACCGGTGTGAGTGTGCAAGTTGTGACTCGTATGAAGAGTCTCCACTCGATTTAGCAATCACAGGTTGTGGCCAGTGATTTGTTCGTCTTGTGTCAAGAATATGAATTTTGGTTCGTATTGGGAACTCCACTTGGCGTTACGAAGTGTGGTCCGTAGCATGATATTCCTGCATGTGTTTCTACGAGTTGTGGCTTATAGATTGTGGAAACCACAAGTTATAACTTGTGGCAACAAAGGATATCTTAATGTCATCATGTAAAGATGTAGAACATGGATAAACATGGTGGTGGCCATGCTTTGTGGAATAAGAGGATGGAGTTTCTCTTATGAGAGTGTGTGTAATTTTGAGTTGTAATTCGTGTGTGTGCGTGTGTATATATATATATATATATATGTATATCTATATGTATATGTATATCTATATGTATACATATACATATACATATACATTTATATACATATACATTTATATGTATATGTATATGTATACATATAGATATACATATACATATGTATATGTATATGTATATATATATATATATATATATATATATATATATATATATATATATATATATATATGTGTTTTTATATACACATATATATATATATATATATATATATATATATATATATATATATATACATATATATATGTATATGTATGTGTTTTTATGCACACATACATATACATATATATGTATATATATACATATACATATACATATGTATATGTATATGTATATGTATATGTATACATATACATATATATATATATATATATATATATATATATATATATATATATATATATATATATATATATATGTTAGCTCACCCTATTTGTTTGTGATTGGTGATGATCGTGTAATTTGTTACACGGGAGCAGATGATGTTGCAGGTAGTGTTGGTGAGGTATAACATTGGAGAGGAGCAACATGGGGATTTTATTTTAAAGTTATTTCCATCATTATGTAACTCGGATTTCAATATAGTTTTTGGAGATGTAAACTTGGAGTTTAATTTATGTTTATTATAACTCGTTAATAAATGTTTTAATTTTCTCGCGTTTTGGGAAGGTCATTATAATAAATGCAATTTTGATTTTCTTATTTATTTATTTAATTTAAAACTAGTAATATCTGACTGGGATCTTACAAACACGATGCAATAATTCTTAAAAGAAATAAGTCCTATCTTTCCTTTTCAAGCGACCAAGGCTCTAAAAATGAATGTGTTAAAGTTTGTAGTGAAGATCATGCTTAATCAAGAATTAACTTATTCAAGATGTAATGGTCCTTATCAATAATGTTATATATAAAGTGATCAAATCGAAGTTGGAGAACACATCAACGACAAACATTTTCTAGGTCTTATAGTTATCAAGAGTGTTTTTTATATGGGTTGTGAGATATTCTATAAATTCTTTACATTGTGAAGTTTTCTCTAGTGATCTTAAATTACACTCTTTGTGAAAGTGTTTTCTTTCTATTTAAGAGTTCTTAATCTTAGGAAGAGACTAAGAATGTTAATCATCACTGGTTTATGCACTTGAGAATTGGGAGTGGTTGGTGTACTTGTAACCCAAAGTCTCTTATGTACTTGGTTTTGTAATTTCTTTTATTAGCGAAACCTCTTAAGCTAAATGCTTAAGGGAGGACTAGACGTAATCCATGTGGTTAGAGAGAACTAGTATAAAAATTTGCATTTTGTTTGATTTCTTCTCTTTAGATGGCATATTCTAGTGGAGGAAAGCAACACAATATTCTATATTCTATGATTGATAGCTTATAGACTTTTTTTAATAGTCTACATCTCTGAGAAGCGCGATCAATAAGTATGACATCAATGACAAGGTGTTGTGGACTCTTCCACCTTATGGGAAGCACTCAGAATTGGATGTATGATTGCTAGAATCCGAACTAGTATAACTTTGTGTGTGTTCTTCATCTTTCTTTATCTCTTTTTATTGCTCTCTCAATTCTTGCATCAATTAGAGTTAAAGAAAGTTGCATTTTGTTTTCTCTAAGTTGAAAAGTATTTAAAGAAAATAGTTTTATTCGGAAAAGGTTTTAAAACAAAGTAATTTTCCCTTCTAGTTTAACGAAGTCATCTGCATTTTTCTAAAAAAAATTTATTTTGTGGGTCATGTGTAAAAGGCAAGCAAATTAAGAGTTCTTTTGAAGGAAAATAAAATGATATTTCAACCCAAAGTCCTCTTAAGCTATACACTTGGACCATTTTGGACCAAAAGGAATTGATTCTCTAAGTGGTAAATGATGTGGTCTTATAATTGTTGATGATTATATCATATGGACATGAGTTGTGTTTTGGAACCACAAGGATGAATCTTCAAAATCTTTTGTGAATTTATGAGAAATATTCAAAATGAAAAGGGTTTACCAATTTTTTTTTGTTAGAAGTGACCATATGAATGAAGTTGAAAACGAAAAATTTTGAGACTTTTTTGAAAACTACGGTATCAACCATAACTATTCTGCTCTTAGGACACCACAAAAAAAATGGTGATGTTGAGAGGAAGCTTTGTGTTTTACAAGAAATGGCTTAAACAATGTTAAATGTTAACTTCACCCTTACGTGCTTTTTGTGCATAAGCAGTAGTTAACAGAGCCTATTATTTACAAAATTGAATTTACATCAAACCCTTATTAAACAAGACTCCCTATAAATTGTGAGAAAACAAAAAACCCTCATTTTCATCCTTTTGGAATTTAATTTTTCATACTGAACACGAAAAACTATTTGATTCTAGAAGCGATAAAGGAATCTAACTGGGTTATTCTAGTGTATAACTCTAGAACGTTTGTTGTCGAAGATGCAATCCATGTGAGGTCTAATAACCATAAGCTTAATAAAAAATAGTTAAAGCAAGATGGTTCTCTTGATTTTGACATGCAGGTCACATCATCAACACTAAAGGGTCAATCCAATAAAGATAACCAAATGAAGGAGATCTAAATAATGAAAGAGTGACTACAAGATTCAAACTCAAAGATAGCCAACCAAATAAATGTAAATGAAGCTTTGGAAGATGAAAGTTGAGTGAAAGCGATTCAAGAAAAATTGGATTAATTTGAAAAGAATGGAATTTAGATAATTGCGAAAAGAACTATGATTGGTAACAAGTGAGTATTCGATGAGTCATGTAAGAAAACGTTTTTAATTGAAAATGTTTTTTGTTAAATGGACACTACTTGATTTCACAAAAATTCATTATAATGATTTCATTATAGTAAAATATATCTAGATTATATAATTTTCTATTCTATTAATGATTTGTCTTTTAAGAAATTCAATTCTCTAGTACGATGCAGAGTGAAATGTTATAGCTTAACATTTATGTTGAAATATTATAACTTAACAAGTTGGTTCTCAATTTAGTGATAAATTAGTTATTAAAATAGACAGAATAGTTTTGCCAAACATAAATTATTAGACTTTTTTATTATTCAATAACTAATTCATGTTATCTATTCTTTTAAGTACTAAATTGCTAATTTATCCTTTTAAGAATTAACGAATTGATTTTTAATAATAAAGAAATTAAATTCAACCAACTACATGAATTGAGTGAATAAGTCATTAACTTAATAAAAACTTAATTAAATCAAATAAGTAATGGTAATTACAAGTGGACTTTAAAATGTAGAAGTTACTTTATCTTTTACAGTTCACAGAAGCATCAAGCAACAACTGTACCATTCTGAGAAGGTTTAGTTTTCAGTTTATGCCGACATCACCTTAGCACGAACACTCTCAGCAATTCTCGTAACTTCCCTTTGCTCTCTCTGAATTTCCCATATTTGGGGGTTTAATGTTTTCATCAAGACGTTGTCTTTTTTGTTTTTCATGGATTTTTAGTTTTTTTTTTGTTATGCTTGTCTATTTGTTGTTCTATGTGGGAAAGGCATGTTCTAGGTTGAGGCTGGCCCCAGTTTTGTTTTGAAAATGCTGTGATCACTTTATGTTCTTCAGTGCATTGTTTCTCATCTAAAATGTGAAAAACTCAGATGTGAGAATAAATTGTTGCTATACTAAATCTACATATTTGGTTATAATTGTTGTTTCTGGAACATAATCCACAGCTTACCGATGAATTGATATTCTGATGTAAATGCTAGGGAATAAAGTAGCAATCGTTTATTTTACCTTCCAATTTTCCTTCTTCAGAAACCCTAACCGTGGTTTTCAGCACACTTTCCCAGTCTCAGAATCTGCATTAGGGTGTGTGAAAGAACCATGTCGAGCGCCTTAAGCTGGAGACACCATGTCGTGATTCAATCTCTTTTGTCGCGGGGCCCACTCTGCGAGAAGGACATGAACGCCATGTTTGAACAGCTCACCAAGAGAAACCCAGGTTTCTAAATGTTTTCTCAACCCAAATGCTGCTTTATTCACTTTTGGTAAAGTTTTTGTTTCTTTTTTTTTTTTTCTGTTATAAAATGTTTGTTTACACTTGATTTAGGTTTTGAATTATGATTGGTTGTAGAGTAGAATTGCGGCATCATGAGTACTGAGGGTGAAATTTGTCTTGGTTTGATTTTAAATGCTGGTAGCAGACGCTTTTCTTTTAAATTAGAACTTGGAGTTTGTGTTTCATGTGTCCTTGATGGGTATTATTGCGACCTTGACATGGGTGAGGTTGTTTTTATTAGGTACTGAGCGGCAACTGTTCGATGGTTTCATTCTGAAAATCAACAAGGCGCTTAGTTGTGCTAATTTTGAGTTGCGTGCCTGCATAAATCAATATGATGGCCAAGTTTATTATGGTGTGGTCAATACCGTTGCTGACGAACATTCCAAGTTAGGGACGAAGTATAGTGTTCCGCAAATTGCCTTTTACAAGGCCATTGTAAGTTTTGCTCAACTTGATTGTGTTTTTCTGTCTGTGTTCATTTGTGTAATGTGTAGTATTTAGTATTTGCGGTTCTGTGTGTTTCCCTCTTGGGCATTGTGTTTGTGTCATTGGATGCATAGTGTGGTTTCTTTGAAATGGGAACTATTTTTTCGTGCCTGGTATTCGACATCTGAAGCAACTAATCTTGTGTCTTTCTTTGGCTAACAACAGATTGAAGCAATTGTACAGGATGCCTCTGCAAAAGGTGTTATCTTCAGCATCCATGCTCTCAATCTTAGTTTGGATGGCCAGGTTATAAACTTTTTCACCCGGTTGCATATTTCCAATTGTAAGAAAATTAATGTTGTTTCAGCCTGGCTGCTAGCCAAACGTTGTTAAACGATTGTAAGAGGATTGAAAATGGTAAAAGATTGAAACTCAAGGATCATAGTAAACTACTTGTAAGAGTTATGCAAACATGCAAAATTTCCACAATTTTTTTCTGAATCTCCATAGAGATTATGTTAGGACATTAAAAGTGTATGTTAGGAGAAATAAAATAGGGAGTTAGTTAGTTAGGAGGGCAGGTTGTTAGTAGGTGGTTGAAGGGTGTGAGTCTTCTGTTAGGAAGACTATAAATAAGAGAGGGTGCTGTTTGGTTGGGGTTAGCTTTTATTTTTGGAAGAATTGGTGTAAACAGGAATCAATAACTGATCCTATGAGAAGGGATTTGTCTTCCCTGGACGTGTTCAGTTTTCAAAGAGGAATACTACGAGGTTTTTGCTCGTGTTCTGTGTGTTGTTTGTGTGTGTGTGGGGTGTGATCAGGTTTCTAGCATCAAGAAACCTATCAGATTATCTACCCTACGTGTTCTTATGGGTTCTCATCTCAAAGTGATCCTAAAACACATGCATAGGTACGTCAGTAACTTAGAACAACATAGGAATTTTAATTGGGAGCAATCAGTAGAGAAATATTTGTCTAGAAAAACTATTAAACACATGATTATACTATCCCAAAACACTACCTGATAAATACAAACAAAAATACATAATTGTCCCCACAGACATTAAACCTGCAATTTTTATTTTAACTAAGTCTTAATATAAGAGCTATTAAAACTGCAGTAATTATTAAAATTAATTCCTATATTTCCTAGAATAGACTTTTCAAATTTTTGTTCTTTGTGGGTGGTTTGACATCTTATCAGACAATTTGATTATAAATACTCTATTTAGTGCATAAGCTTAGAATTTGCTCAAAATTCACATCAATAAGGACTATGACATTTTAAACATGCATGCTTTGAGGAACTACTTCTTGTTCGGTGTTCTGAAGCCAAATAAAATGGTGCAAGCCTACTCTTATAAGAGAATCTTCTGCTCAACTTCATTAATTTGCTTACATGTCTTTAATAGTTCATATTCACACAATACACATTTTGGATTGCAGGGTGATTATTTTTGGGTACCAAATCATGTACTCATGGAGAACAAGATACTCTGCACAAAGATTTGCCCCTTCCATTTGATGGGAATGCTTTAGGATATTTTTTGGGACAGTTGTAACGGATCTCAAAATGCAAATGTTTTTATTCTTCTATCCATTGCAAATTTAAAATAAAATGTATAATTTTCATGGTATATATTCAGGTTACAATTATGACAGATCCACAATCTCAAGGAAGCCAGTCAGATGTGCCATCTACTTTGAAAACTTTTAGTTTGTCTCAAAAGGAGAAAACCCTGAATGAACTTGTGCAGGACCAGTGGCTTAATTTGACAACAGAGGGTGTTATTAAACTTGGTCTGAAGTCATTTCTTGATCTTCGCAGTTGGTTTCGAAATAATGATGTTCCATCCTGTCATGTTTGCAATGAAGCTGGAATAAAGGTTGTTCTTGTTGCGTTGTTACAGCTCTTTTTTGTTATTCTTTTCCCATCAATAGTTGTGATTACTTTGAATCATTGTCAGGCTTTCCTTACGTTTTTTATTGGGATTTAAATGTTCTGTTTTGTTTATCGTACATAAATTTGTAGTAGATTTTTGAAAAAAGGTTACTTATTGATCTGATTAGAAGATCTTTAACAAATTGGGTGGTTCCTCTTAAATTATATGCACACCAATAATCCTTGTTCATATATTAAAATTTCTCTAAATATTATGAGGAATTCCTACTGTCTACTTACCTGGTTTGTGGAGGCAGTGACAACCGAAAACAATAAAGTCACTAATTTTGTTTCTTTTAGAAGAACAGAAAAGGAAGTTGAAATATGCTGATAGTACCAAATATACTTACAACACATTGCTGCTTTGCTTGAGTCTGATAATTCATTCGGCAATGTCTGACAGGCAGAGGTGTGCCAAAACGAAAATTGTACTGTGCGAATTCATCGGTATTGCCTGAAGCAACTTTTCTTGCAGGGCAAGGTATTGATTGGTATTATTAGTCTTATTTCATTTTTACACTAGAAAGGTGAAAAGCTTTTGATCATCTTGCTATAACTAACTCGTGATTAGGTTGCCAAAGTTTGCCCAAG
>Ga0214543_1013525_pt1 | contig 10187 bp, 6 predicted proteins | sample CNSS2metaG_FD_160094 | JGI IMG/M metagenome (GOLD analysis project Ga0214543, IMG submission 160094) | Root nodule microbial communities from cowpea collected in UCLA plant growth center, Los Angeles, California, USA - CNSS2 | ecosystem: Host-associated > Plants > Roots > Nodule | place: USA...
TATATATATATATATATATATATCATATTTTATATATCTATATCTATATTAAGAATAGTTTTTTTGTCTATATTTATTTTTCAATTTTATCTTTTAAATATTTTTTAATAAAAATAATTATTTTATTAATATTATCTTTTAAGTGATTATTTATTTAATTTAATCAATTTTTTATTTAATTATTTTTTTAAACTTAATTATTACAAATAAAAATTAATTATAGTAAAATTATAAAAATTATTTATATTTAATTTTATAATTATAATAATAATAATTTTATTATTTTTTATTATCATAAAAAAAAATACAATGTCTATACTAGTTTATATAAAAATTTTGTAATTATTCTTTTGTTTTTTATTTTCATTTAAAGATATCAAATTGGTCTTCTAGTTTTTTTTAATCTCAATTTGGTCCTGATTTTTTAGAAAGTGAATGCAATTTGATCATTTTTCCGTTAAATTTCTTGAATCGGATTAATGTTTTCTCATCAAAATTGAAGTTGAGTAAAATTGATTTCCTTTGTTGGTCTAATTGACATAATGCTAATGTCAATTATGATGAAAAAATCTTACTCTTCTTCAAATAATTTAACGAAACTAATCAAATTGCATCAATTTTTAAAAAATCGAAATCAAATATATATATATATATATATATATATATATATATATATATATATATATATTAAGCAGATGCAATTGTTTTTAAGTGCTACAAATTTCATTTATCTTGTAGACATTAAAGATATCTCTTGGCTATTTATTGATAGTTAAAGACCAAGTCTTTTATAATTAATGTGAAAAAGATATTGAAAAAAAGCTTCAAATGTTTATAATTATGATAGTTTTTTTTTTTTTATTACTATATATCAAAGATACTAGCTTGACAAAAAACGAAAATATGTTTTTAGGTATCGTTAATGTTACTATTTTTATACGTATTAAAAATGTTGTAGCCATTGTGCGCCTGAATAACTAATGTTAGTTATCATGTAAAAAAACTTAGTTCAATCATTGTCGACAGCTCATTCCAACTGCAACTGCTTCGAAATATTTGTCCAAACAATAATTACTTTTTTTATAAAATATCTTCAATCTTTTCAGTACTTTGTGGTAGGGGAGTGCTTCAATAATTTCTCAAACAAAACATCTCTTAGATATGCCAAAAAAAATTATAGACCTATGAATAGTTTGATACGCCTAAATAAAAACTTATGGTAAAGAGTGATTTTTCTCATAGTTACAGAGATATAGAAAATTTATTGAAAAATTTATGTATTATTTCATTTTTAGTATATTTTGTATTGTGGCTATCAGACCATTGGTCAGGCGGACCAATTATAGGCCGCCCGTTACAGGCGGACCTTTTCCTAGGACGTTGATGTAACAATTTTTCCTGAGTGCTTTAAGAGAGCTCGCGACCAAAAGTCTCCCGCGTTCTCCGGATGAACTCTCAGCTCTAAACACGCCAAATCGGCTACCTGGAAGGTCCCATCGCCGGCCCGTCGGTCAGGCGGACTAAACGCCCCTGCGTTCATTTTCAATTGCACTTTGTCTCCACTTCTGTGGAGACCCTCATTCATGAGAACAACCGACAGAACGCACGACCCTTCGATTTGGCGACCACACCAAAACTTGGATCAGTAAGTTAGAAATAAATTAAGATAATACAAGTCAATAATCAAGTTTAAAAAGTGATTGAGCCATGATTAAGAAACTCTAATCACATGTCATATCGAAAACTATAAATAGAGGCCTAAGGTAGGTTGGTAAGAACCTTTTAACTCGCATTTATTATAACATTTATTGCTATCCACCGATCAAACTTAAACTGACTTAAGCATCAAAGTCTTTTATACAGGTTCATCGATCGTCCGATTAGCCGAGAGGAGGAAAAAAAAAGACTTTGAACTAAAAAGAGAAGACAAGTTAAATGAGGAGAACATCAGACAAAAAAATTAAAGGAATACTGAAAATAGGTGTTTACTCCCTACACCCGAAACATATTTAATTTTTCTTTTGTTCTTGAACTGGTTAATCACTTTATGGAAGTTTCGTGTCTTATTTAAGAAAATGTTGTCATTCATCTGAATCCTCATATATTGCAAAAAGACTTAAGATAAACACTTATATGTTGATGAATACATATGAATTAGCTCGAGCTTTTTTCTCATATTTTCATTATCAAATCTACACTTTAGCAGCATAACAAAATTTAATGGACCCAACTAATGCCATGCCAGGGCCATAAAATATCTATCAGGATTCACACTATTCAGGATCGGCTTCTGGGCGCGGAGTATGATTATTCCCATTTCATATCTTATGCTGGAACAACATTGTATTTTATATAAAATTGTTATCTCTATTTTGTTATTAACATGAATTAATATTAATCAATAAATTATATTATTAATTAATAAATTATATTATTTATTAGTATAATTACATTGCATAATATTTATTAATTTTATGAATAATATATACTAAATTAATATATACTAAATTAATATCAATAAATAGATATTTCATTAAGTTGTTGACAGATTTTTATATCGGTCAGTAAAAATATAAAACTGATTCAATTAATTTTAAATAAAAGTAAATAAAACCCTAGATACTTGATTTTGTTGTGTTGAGCATTCGATCTACAGGAAATATCTTACTAGAAAGAAAGTATCATCGTCTCACACAGGTATGTTTCCGCATTATACTGTTTAGGGTATTGGGGAATGTTCAATTAACCTAGGGTTGATTGTTTTATGATTGTGTTTTCTGATGCAAAATCTAACACAACCTTCTTCTACTTGAAAAGGCATGAAGTATTTGATCTTCGTTGTGAGATGGGAATAGAAGAAGCTAGATAGTGACAGTTCTGTTCGCTTTCGCCGACTATCTTTAGCAGCATGCAGGACAAGCCAGGACCATGCCTCATCGTCATGGTATTGCTGCCTCAACCTTAACTTTAGACATTGCGTTTGGCTCATACTGAATATTCAATTCCCTGAAAGGGAATAATAAAAACCAGAATCATACTCTTGATAATAGTAGATTCGTTTTAAACTGTTTGATGGGAATCGAGATGTCATTTACTCTTCAAACAAATACTTTGGTTTGGTGCATTACCCTAAATGGAAATTAGTTCCTTATTGAACATGTATGATTGTATGTATTTCATTTAGTATAATTTGAATGGTGTAGCCTATCTTAGTTTACTGCAGCAGCATGATGTGTTATTATTTGACGGAGTAATTAGAATGGACAGGGCTTTTCTATGAAAGATGTGTTTGCTACGTAACTTGCGTGGTTATATGATGTAGGCATTTCTATCAAAGATGTATTTGTCTATGAATGGACAAGGCATTTTAATCTGAAAATATATCACAGAATCTGGTATCAACCACTTAATTATGAACGGTGAAGCAGCTTCTGGAGTTTGAATCTTGTGTAAAAATAAGAAAGTTAGAAGATTATATAAAAATACCTAATCTTTTTGGTGTATTTCTTTGAGAAGTATCTTACTGTAGTATACAGAAAACATGTCTCATAAAGTGGGACAAGTAAAGGTCAATGTAGAAGGACAGTATATGGAAAAATACAAGAGAGATTTCAGTAGTGAGAGTGAAAACGAAACGGCAACTTTGGATTGCACAACATGGAAAATTGAAAACATCCTGGTTCTGTGTTAGAACTGATTAACGTTTTTATACACAGAAGAGTGCAATATTTCCTAGAGGTTGTAGAGTGAAGACAATGAGATTTGCAGGTTTGAAAAGAGAAATCAAAATAAAAGGAAAAATTGAGGAGGTGATACAGGGTTTTTAATTTTGCATGCTGCAATGTACTGGTGGTGAGTGCACCTTTTTCTAGCAGAGCCAAGCGTGAACAAGTAAGCCAGAGGTTATGACATTCACGGACAACTTGTTATAACATTTGATTAGGACGTGTTATTATTGCGTTAAGCTCGAGCCAACTTCAAAATTGTTTGTATTGTATTTTATCAATCTCTGTCTTGGTCAATCTCTGTCTTGGGTAGGGTCATTATGACTATCAGTTGCTTGCACGAAACTACCAGTGATTATGGAGTTATATATATATATATATATATATATATATATATATATATATATATATATATATATATATATATATATTGATTTATTTATTTATTGGACAAGATTACAGTAGATTGAAGGCCAAAAGTCTAAAGAAAACAATTACAATATACACACTTTAACTTCTTCAGCCCATTAATTTCTTGACTCACCTGTATATATTTCAGAAAGTAAGTGAGAGTGAGCCAAAACATTAACGAGGTACAGGAAGATATATCAGAATATAAAAAGGAATTATATACCATTCCATTGATTCTTTGTCATTCTTGAGTATGTGAAGGTTTCGTGGCATGAAGAGCAATGAAATCTTTGTACCAAGAAGCAGACATTCTTGGAGTCCTGTCAAGAGTGTCATAGTCCACACGATGAAGTCCAAACCTTATAGAGGATCCATGAGTCCACTCAAAGTTGTCAAGAAAAGACCACAAAAAGTACCCTCTCACGTCTGCTCCTTTCCTGTTCATGCATCAAACAATTTTTTAATCAACAAGACTTATCATGCATGTTATTTTAAGTTTAACTTCGAATCGGCGTGTAAAGTATATATTATAAAATTGTTTTATCTTTAATTATCTGGAATCTTTCTGTACTTTCTAATTAATTATCTCGTAATATTTTATCAAGAGAAAAAAAATGTGCAAAGTTTGGTGTGTGTATGTACACTTTTCAAAGTAAGATAGGTATGTCAACACCTTATTGCTGTGGCCAAGGAATCCAAGTAAGCACGCAAGTACTCCACTCTTTCCAGGTCATTGATCATTTCTTTAGTGGTGAGGTTGGAGTTCTCTTTCATCCCAACTCCTATGCAAGACAATGTATACAATTCAAAATCAATATTTCCAAAAACTACTTTTACTCAGTTATTCTCCATGTAACTCAACTTTTTCTAAAAGGTTAAAAAACTCCAAATAGATTATGGAAGTGTTTTGTATTAAAGATTGGAGGGAAGAACGATGGGTATTTCCACTCACCATTTTCAGTAATGAACATTGGTATATTGTTGTACCTCTCCTTAATGTAAGTCACAATCTTCTCTATGCCTTGTGGGTAAACATACAACCACTCAAGTTGAGTCTGCATGCATGAACTCCATATGATTAACATTATTTCCCGAATTGAAGGTGCGTGATCTTCGATCTAGAAAAGTTATTACAGGGTTTTATAGATACACACCGGTTCTCCAATGCTAAGGCCATTCATTTTGGCCGATGTGAGAGCAAAACCTTCTGTCCTTGTAGACCCTTCTCCCGGTTCACACACTGAGTGGATGCAGTCCTTTACAAAGTAACTAGTATAGTGGTTTACTCCAATGAAATCTATTGCAGGTTTCATTCTTTTTAGGCTTTCTGGAACTGGTGGAAGGTCTTCTCCCAATATTTCACGCATTTCCCTTGGATACTCCCCTAGGATAATTGGGTCCAGAAACCTGCACGTTTTCACGAGCATAGTTTTGAAGAATTCATGCATGCATTATTCAGTGACAAAATTTAACAAAGGCATTTACCAGTTCATGTAAAATGATTGAGCTCGCTCCGCAGCTTTCTTGTCTTCTGAGGAGTTGGTGAAGGGTTCAAACCATTTAGTATTCATGGCAACTCCAATTCTCCCTCCTTGATTTTTCTGCCATTCAAACCTTTCTCGTAAGATTATTGCTCATATCTGGACACCTATAAACTCTATACACATTGAGTAGATAAGAAAACTCATGTCTTACCTGATATTTGGTTCTGTAGAGATGAACAGCAGTGGCATGGGATAAAAGAAGGTTAGAACCTGCAATGAAAGGTTCCCTTTCTGAGTCCCCACCACTGGTGCAATTCCCAAATGAACCGGAACAACGACCAGGAGGCCATAACCCTTTTCTATAGCCACAAATAAATGCAACATTTGGTTCATTAAATGTGATCCAGTATTTCACTCTGTCACCGAAGTTCTTGAAGCATATGTCTGCATAATACTTGAAATCCTTCCTACAGAAATCAACGTATATTTGTGAGCATACTCTTTTACTCTACTTTTATTATGTGTTGATATCAGAAGTACTTACTCAATCTCACGACTTAGCCAACCTTTGTATCTTTCCTGAAGTTCTTGAGGAATATCATAATGTGATATTGTGACAAAAGGTTCTATTCCTAAATCAAAATCAGAAAAGGAAGAGTGTTAGAGATAGAAAAACTACAGAATTAATGATATAGAAAAAAATGAAACCTCTGGAGAGAAGTGTGTCAATGAGACTGTTATAGTAATCAATGCCAGCCCAATTCACTTTGCCGAATCTCCCCTCTGGATCAAATTTATAATGTAATAGTCAGAGATAAAAAAAGTAATTGCATTTTGTTATTTTTAAGAATTCAAAAATAATTAAATTAACTAATGTTTTGGGCTTTTGATGTAACATTAATTATTGTATTTATAATTTATTTTCAAATAAGTTAATCAGTTCAATATTTGTATTTTCAACTGATAATAAAACTAATACATTTACTGTTTGAGAAGGTTATTTAATGTGATCAAAGTTCACAATTATGATATGTGAGGATGAAATTGTTGAATTAAAATTTAAAAATAAAAATTAAACATTTAAGAATTTAAATGAAAAGTGTAATTATTTTTTAATTAAAAAGAAAGCTTACTGGGCAGAATTCTGGCCCATGATATTGAGAAGCGATAACTGTTGATTCCAATGCCTTCCATAAGATCCACATCTTCCTGTTTTTCAAGTCATATATCCATAAAAAAAAACATTCCATCAAACAATTAGTTGGAGGCCCTCCATATATTTTTCTCTGCAGCTTATATAAAAAAGTTTTGATTTTTCTCCTCTTTTGAATTTTACAATTTAAAAATTATAAATGACTTCTGACTCATATGATTTATAGGTAAAAAATATTCATAGATTCCTGGAGTGTACAATTCAAAAGTAAAAAATAATTTTGAATGTATATTATAAAAATTAAATAACTTTTTTTAATTGTATTCTGAAAACCATTTCTTTTGAAAAAAATTAATTATATAATTTAAAGTCATTTTTGTTTTTCAAATAAACAATCCAAAATTAAATAATTTATATATATATATATATATATATATATATATATATATATATATATAATATAAGAGAAAAAATATGGAGGTGGAGGAAAGTGCCTTAGTTAGATTGTATCACTAAAATTAAGATCGACAAAAACAATCATGCATATTTAGATACCCATACTTGAACAGTTAATCTTAATTTCTTTTATCAATAGTAAATTATCTACTTATAAAAATATGCATAATCAAAGATGTAAAAACTAATTCAGTGGAATAAGTATCAAGAAAAAAGTCTCAACAAGTTTAAGAATATTCTGATTATACGAAACTGTTGAAAACTACCAACAAATTCAATGCGTGACCCTACTTACAACCAGAATATCATTTTTAGTGACTAAATTAAATGTTGAATGTCTCAAACTGAACTAAATTTCTATTTTACTCCAGGACTTGTCTAATGGACTCAAGCAAACAAGGCTCAAACTATATATATATATAACAAAAAGAAAATCATATTATTAAGTTATATTAAAGGTTATACATTCTATATTTGTCAATTATATAATTTTTTTATTAAATTGAGAAAATTAATAGTTTTATATAATAAGTTACTCTGTTGTAATTTTTAATTAGAATTTAAATAGTAAATAGTCATCATTTATATTAAAAAGTTATCATATATATAATCTTCTAAATAATATTAAGCATATTTTATTTTTTAAATTAATTTTAACTAAAAAATAGACGAAATCATAAGTTAATGCTGGTTGGCCCACTATCACCATCTTACTTTAGACTTAACTAAAGATGCGTTGACAAAAATAGATATCTGCTGCCACTAAGATCTCATCTTCCTGTTTTTAGAATTTAATATCTACGTACATACTTCTTTATTGGTCCAAAAAATTACAATAATTTACATTTTTTAAACAAATTAAATTCTTTAATACTCTCACTTTATTAAAATGTTTGATGTTTATAAATTATTTCTCTTTAAATTAATCTTTTACGTGCTAATATAAATAATATATTTATTATAAAAAATATTTATTGCTATTTTTAATTGGATTTTTTATTATTGAATGAATAATAATATTTTGCTGTATTTCTTTTACTCACTTTTAATCTAATACACAATGAATTAAAAATGTGTCAAAAAAAAGTGAATCAAAATAGACCATTCTGTCTTTCTGTCTTTCGTGTTTAAATTTGTTTTCTATCCATTCCAGATAATGCAGTGTTTTATTTTTAATTATTATTTGGGCTATATTTTATATATATTATTTTAGAGTTGGTCTAGTAACTTAATATAAATAGTAAATTCATAAAAAGCATTGTATAGTAATTAAATTGATTAATAAGGAAAAATTATGACACCAACAATGATTTGTAGTCATGAAATATAAAATATGATAGATGAAAGAAAATGACATCTTATCTTAAAGATGAATCTAAACCCTCAACCAATCCTCAATATTGAAGTGGACTTAGATTCATTTCAACTTGTTTAAGTACTCTATTCATTGAAATGGAATTCACAAGTAAAATATCTTATCCATAAAGTGTTAAATAGCTTTACCTCAACCCACATTTCCTACCGATTAGAATTTTTTTTTTGTGCTCAAACTAGTTTTATATAAAATCATTAGGCCCATTCTAAAATAAATAAATAAATAAAGATAATTTAGATACAATAAATGAAAATTTAAAATCTTGTTCTAAAATTTGTTTCTTATAAATAAAACTAAATTTATTATTACATATAAATTTAATACATAAAATATAAAATATGTACACATATTTAATAAAATAATATTATTTTAATTGCTTTTAATTTAAATTATTTTTTCTCATGCACCTACCCAAATTCATTTGATTCGACATACTAAATAATCAAACTAAATTTGAATGGTGTTTTTTTACCGTCCAACCTAATTTTATTTGATCAAGAATAAAATATAAATACAATCAAACTCAGTAAAAATTACAAAAAAAAAATATTAGTTTCTCCCATAGTTAATTAACTAATTTCATAGATAGGATAAAGTACAAAAAAGAAAAAAAATGTTGAATTGGAAATGATTGACACCATTTAGGCTCTATTTTAAGGCTCCCACCAGTCTCTATTTGAAAGCTGCAAGATCGATGCAAGTTGGTACTTTGTATTTATTTATACTATTATTTTGAGAAGAAGGTTTATATTTTTTTTTTTAAATTAAAATAATTATTTCATTAATTTTTTTTAAATTTAACTGTTTTTTTCATTTTGACTATTTATTTAAATTAAATTATTTTAAAACTAAAATAACTATTTATAATAAAAACGATACTTATAAAATAAATATCTAGTAAAATATTTATATTTATATTTATAATTAAATTAAATATATTATTTTTATTATTATAAAAAAAGAAAACGACATCTATTTTCAATGGTACATGAAAATAACTTATTGAAAATTCGATTCATTATAACCAAATAGAAATAATATAGTGAAGAAAAAATTGATTCATTAATATTAAAATCATAATTATTGCGAGTACTTTCTCAGTTTTTCCTTATTTTAATTTACAATCACTTAAAGTAAAACGTTATAAATATTTTATGATTGATAAAGTAAAGTTTACTCTATTAGTTTTAATTACTTTACTTTTATATTTCTCTTCAACAATAATTTCCTAACGTCATTCTTTCTACACCCATGGTGGATATTTATTTCAGTAATAACAGGTTAATTTCAAATTAACTTTTAACTTATATTTTCTTATCACCCCTTCGTCTACTATTATTTTCAGTCAGAAAAGCTTTATGATTAAAATTAGGGTGTGCAATTTATTTTATACTAAAGAAAGCAACTTGAAAAACGATGGATAACATGAACCACGTACAAATATAGAATACATGTTACATAAACAAAAACATGCTATATATATATATATATATATATATATATATATATATATATATATATATATATATATATATATATATATATATATATATATAAAATAAATATATTTTTAATATTTTTTT
>Ga0214543_1013532_pt1 | contig 10183 bp, 8 predicted proteins | sample CNSS2metaG_FD_160094 | JGI IMG/M metagenome (GOLD analysis project Ga0214543, IMG submission 160094) | Root nodule microbial communities from cowpea collected in UCLA plant growth center, Los Angeles, California, USA - CNSS2 | ecosystem: Host-associated > Plants > Roots > Nodule | place: USA...
AAGATTGGGAAGTTAAATTTGGAAATATAATAACAACACTTAATGTAATAAGATCCCTATGATTTAGACTTTAATTATAATTTGATAAATATGGAATAATAATTCAGGGATATAATCAGGTTCCTATTATATACATTTTCCATCCCCAGCTTGGAAAAAGTTCTTTCGAAGTTGTTGCCATTCAGCCCTTTGTTTGGTCTCCAAGGTTGTTTTGAGAGGAGACATATGGAATGCAGATTTGATCATTGTCCAAATTTTCTTTGATAAAATGTTGATCAATTTCAATGTGTTTGGTTCTATCATGTTGCACTAAATTATGGGCTATGCTAATAGCAAATTTATTATCATAGTAAAGTTTCATTGGTTTATCCCACTTTATTCTTGAGTCTACCAAGATAATTTTCAGCCATAGTAGTTCATGTTCCCTTGTGCCATGCCCTGAACTCTGCATCAACACTGGATCCTTCTACCACATTTTTCTTTTTACCATTCCAAGTTACAAGAGTCCCACCAAGGAAAGTACAATATCAAGTAGTTGATCTCCTATCCACAATTGATCCGGCATATTCAACATCTGTATATACTTCAAGATTTGCATTCACATTTTGTTTGAAGAAAATTCCCTTGCCTGCAGTCCCTTTCAAATATTGTACAATTCTTAGCGTAGCCCGTGAAAGAACCTCCTTTGACTGGTGCATGACTGGTTGACTAGACTCATTGCAAATGCAGCATCAGGTCTAGTGTGAGACAAAAATATGAAACTGCCAACTAATCTTTGGTACATTTCCTTTTCAAAAGCATTATCTTCTACATTTCCCAACTTCAAATTTGGATCAATTCGTGTACTTCAATTTTAGAATGAAATATGAAAATATCCTTTTTAGAATGAGCTACTTTAATTCCCAAAAAGTACTTCAATTTTCCTAAGGTCTTGATTTCAAATTCCTTGGCTAGATGTTGGCTTAATAGTTGTTGCTTCTCTTCATCATCACCTATCACTATAATATCATCCACATTTACTAGTGACACTGTTAGTCCCCTTGGCTCAGTGTGTTTAATAAATAGTGTAGTCTCCTTGACTTTGTTTAAAGTCCAAAATATCATAACTTTGGTAAACCTTCCAAACCATGCTTGTGGTGATTATCTGAATGCCTACAATACATTTTTCAGTTTGCAAACAGTATCAGCAGCAATTTTCTCACCATATCCAGGGGCCAATTCCATGTAAATCTCCCTTCAAGTTTCCTACAAAGGAATACATGTTTTACATCAAATTGTTGCAAGTTCCAACCATAATTAGTCGTTAGAGATTATATCACCTTGACTGTATTCATTTTTGCAATTTGAGCAAATGTTTCCAAGTAATCCACTGCATAAGTTTGAATGAATCCCTTGGCTACTAACCTTGTCTTGTACCTTTTAGTGGATCTTTCAGCCTTGTATTTTATAGAATATACCCATTTGCATCTTACTAGTTTATTTTCCTTTTGGTAGAGTAACCAATTCCCAAGTCCTATTCTTTTCTAGTGCTTCCATTTCTAGGTCCATGGCATGTTTTCATTTTTTTGTTGGTCAATGTCTTAAATAGAGAAGTGTTTGTTGTGGTATTGATAGAACACTTGAGGAGGGGTTGATACAGCACGAGAAAGATGGTGAAGAAGGCCGTGTTAGTGGAAGGCCCAAGATATGGAAGGTTTACTCTAGGAGGAAGAAAATAGGCCCAGAGAATATTAATTAGTTAGGAAGGGTAATGACGTGGAAAAAGAAGACAAGTATTTGATAAGGGAGGAAAGAGAGAGGGGGAGGGAGGTTTGTTATGAAATAGGGTAAGGAGACTGATCTCTCTGGAGGAGTCATAGACTCTGGAAATATACTATACTGTCGTACACCTGTTTGCTCATTTTCACATATTCAATAATACAGTTTTTATACACTATCATTTGCTGTGCTGTTTTGATTTGCTTTTGCGGTCATAGTTCTATCATTGGTCCGACCTGCCGGATATTTGCTAGGAGAGCTAGCGGAGTTACCCTTTTTTCCATGCCAGCAAAGATGGCAGATAGAGTGGAAGCATTGGAGGAGCGTTTGACAGCAATGGAAGCTTCAATGCGCCAATCGTTGGTGGAGTTTCGTCAATTTATGTTGGAGGAATTTGCCAGATTGCATATTGCAAGAAGTGAAGAGTGGGTTTCATCGTCTCCAGAAATGGAAGCGTCACCTGAGGAAAGGATGACGGTAAAGAAGGTAGAATTGTCTTTATTCGACGGAACTGACCCGGTGGGATGGATTACGCACGCAAAGACATATTTCGAGGTTCAGGGGTTGAAGGAGGAAATGAAGGTGCGATTGGCTAAGTTAAGCATGGATGGGGCCACTATCCATTGGTTCAATCTTCTCCACGACTCTGGTGAGGGGTTGACCTGGACGAAGTTAAAACGGGTGTACGACAGTATAGTATATTTCCAGAGTCTATGACTCCTCCATAGAGATCACTCTCCTTACCCTATTTCATAACAAACCTCCCTCCCCCTCTCTCTTTCCTCCCTTATCTAATACTTGTCTTCTTTTTCCATGTCATTACCCTTCCTAACTAATTAATATTCTCTGGGCCTGTTTTCTTCCTCCTAGAGTAAACCTTCCATATCTTGGGCCTTCCACTAACACGACCTTCTTCACCATCTTTCTTGTGCTGTATCTGGAGGAGTCATGGACTCTGGAAATATACTATACTGTCGTACACCCGTTTGCTCATTTTCACATATTCAATAATACAGTTTCCATGCACTATCATTTGCTAGTTCTATCAGGTATTGTTTAAGCTTGTAAGGAATTATGAGTAGGTGAGAGGTGTTTAAAGGATAGAGAATTCGCTAAAGGGTATTGTCGCGTGGTTGTACATTTTCTTGTAAGGGAAATTGGAATGTCCACGTCCTCATAGGTTGGTGTCAAATTGGATTCAAGTTCCTGTGTAGTTGAGAAATCAGAGATTGATTCACTAGAGATTACAGGATTAGAAAAAACAATTACCTTATGTAATGCTGTATAGGATTCATGGACATGGGCAGATTCTAGAATGACCTTTGTCTTCCTTCTATAAACGAGATTTTTCCCCAATCTTACATCATTCTCATCTTGAGTGGATTTAGTAGGTTCAGTGGGTTGAACTTCTTTCTCATAGTTTGTTTCTTTTTCAGTCCTTATTTCTTTCTCGGAATCAATGTCCTTTTCAGTCCCTGTTTTTGTTGTTTCTGGTCCAAGTCTGATATGATCTTAAGGGTTTTTTTGAGTTTTCTCATAATTTGTTTCTTTTACAGTCCTAATTTCTTTCTCAGAATTGATGTCTTATTCAGTCCCTGTTTTTGTTGTTTCTGGTCTAAGTCTGAAATGATCTTAAAGGGTTTTTTGAGTTTTCTTTGTAAATTTATCTTTTAATTAAATATAGGGAATAATGATTCATATAATAGGGATTAAATGAAATATTATTGAGTATTAAAACAATACTTATTGAGAATTAATGCGGAATATAGAGGGTCTTGTCTAATTTATCCATTAAAAAGATACACTAGTAATACAATCAAGATATATGAATTATGACAAAAAATGAGATTTCTCTTTGTGAGAACCTTTTGGAATTCTGAGTTATAAGAACTCAATTTTGATTTTATCAGATCAATCCCATGACTTATCACTCACCTTCTCATCTTTTTTAAGTGTGACATTATCAAATATCAAAATGATCCCTCCTATGGTTTCTCATCAAAGTCTAAGTAGAGGAGAATCATCTTTCTTTCTTATAGTCTTCCCTTGAAGATGATGAAGGTGAAAGTTACTTTGTTGCCCCAAAAAAGTGACATCTCTAGAGACAAAAAATTTGTCTGGATGGTGGGTGATAACATTTATATCCCTTTTGTGTGGGTGGAGTATTATCCTACAAAGACACATTTTAAGGCTCTATGATCAACCCTAATGTGGACTTGGACAAACAATAGAAATATTCTTGGAATGGGTTTATTTGATGTACATTGGGATAGAAAGAAGACAACCTCCATAGGACTTTTTGAGGCTAGAACACTAGAAGGTAGTCTATTAATTAGATAACATGTAGTAAGAACAACTTCTTCGCAAAGAATTAGGAACCTTATGTTGAAAAAGAAGAGTGTGGGTGTTTGGTCAAGTAAGTGTCCAGTTTTCCTTTTAGCAATTCCATTTTGTTGGAGTGTTTTGACACAAGATGATTCATGAATGATACCCTCCTTACTACAAAAGGAATTAAGTTCATGATTGAAATAATCTTTGGCATTACTAGATCTAATCCTCTTATTAATGCTAAGACCAAACTAATTTTTACTTTTGAGAAAAAAACGTTGAACAAAGCTGAGTTTGGATTTTTGTTTTAGAAGGAAGACCTGTGTAATCGTGGTAGGATCATCTATGAAGGTAATGAACCAATGACACCAGATACATTCGGGATATTTGAGGGACTCCACACATATTTTAATATTGACAGGAAGAGGTAGATGGTTGTGTTTGGCAAGTTCACACGCTTCACAATGAAGACTCCACATCTAATTTATTGAAAAGGGAAAGAAATAACAATTTTATGACTCTAAAAGAAGGATGACCGAGCCGACAATGTTGTATAAGGACCTTCTCTTTGTTGGTGTTTATTAAAGTTGAAGAGAAAAAATTGCTGCTGTTGTTTTGTAATTTTGGGAACAAATTCTAGTTGTCCAAATGATAGAGGTCATTCCATTCTCTAGGTTGGATATTTTATAGATATAATCTGAAAATGTTTTAGATATATTCTGACAATCTACATGATGCTTCTATTGTAGGTTGGCTATGTGACAACCATATGTTTCTTATGTTTCCTTGTCAGATGCATTATGGTGAGCCCCTTTTTATTTTTAATTCTTAGTTATTTCTGTGTGCTTGCTTTCGAAGTTTAGTTTGATTATATTTTTGTTGTTTCAGATGTGCTTTAATGCATTTAATAAAGATGCGAACCTTGATGTCTTGGATCACCCTATTCTAAACTTCATATATTACCTGGTAAGTTATTTGTTACTTCCTTTATTGTGGTATTTATATTACCATACTCCTTACCGTTTCTTTTTTAATTGCTAAGGAAGATAGGAGGGAAATATAGGTGGGCAAATGGTGTTTGAGGTGATTGATTGAACCTTTGAACATTATCTCCTCCCCTTCCTCCAACATAGATGCCACTTGGCTCCGAGGCCATTGGCTCCTACTGTTTCTAATTATTATATTAATGCTTATATACCATTTATCATTGTTTTAGTTGTGTCTAGTTTATACTCGTCGGGTTTCCTTTTCTTTAAGCTGTGTGATGAAGGCTGATATATCCTGTGCCTATATTTTTTCAAACCTGAACTGTTAGAACCTTTCTCTACTTTTCTACTCTTTCTGGTACTTGTAGAAAGCGTCTCTCCCACAATACCTCTTACTGTTTTCCTATTTTTTGTTGCAGGTGGTGGAAATAGTGCCTTCTTCTTTGGTCCTTTTCATCTTGAGGAAGCTTCCACCAAAGCGTGGTATCACGCAATATCACCCAATTCGCTGAAAAAGGGTATTATCAGTATTCACTATTTTATTGGCTGATTATAAAAGTCCTAGGTAATTTTTTAGAGTAGAGACAAGTCAGTCCTCAATGTACCGGTGTCAAAGCTTGTATCATGAACGTGATATATATATATATATATATATATATATATATATATATATATATATATATATATATATTTATTGTATTCTCAACCTTATTGATCTGTGTTATCACTTATCTTAGATTTTAAGCTTTGGCTCTAGGACAGTGTTAGTTTTGTGATCCAGCTTTTTTATACCATGATAGTTGGGAGAAGGTGATACTGAGATATCTTGTATAAATAGAGTTTTTAACCCCTACGAGTTCGTAAAATATCCCGTTCCATCCTTTCATGTTCTTTAGTGAAGCTTTGTTTTTTTGCGGAGTCGATTCTTAATATGTTTGACCTTTCAATTTTCACTTGGAATCGGAGTCTCCCTAAAAAAATTGAGTGGTGAAAACGGTTTCCCCGTGAAATCACCTTGTTTGAATACTACCATTACAATTACTAAAGATAAAAAGGAAAAGAAAAAGCAAGCTTACCTGTTCAGTACTTGCTTTCTACGTATTATTGCATTTGAAGATCGAGAATGCATACCTGGGTCACTTAGTGTTTGATGAAGTGATTAGTTTAAACCCTCTTGCTTGATTCCGAAATTTGCTTCTTCATAACCAATGATTCCTATAGACCTTCTTCAAGTGATATTATGATGAACTACCGGTCACTTAGTGTTTGAATGTTTGGTTTGACTCACCTTCTATGAGGAATGATAGTTTTGAATTGTTATTCATCAAGGTCACAAAAATAAACATCAACAAACTTTTGAGGGAAATACAATTAGAGGAAATAATTATGTCCATCCAATCCCTCGTGTATTTTTTTTTTTTTTTGTAAATGAGACGTTACGATTTAAATCTTTCTATTGCCAAATAAGAAATAAAGTAAAATAAGATGCACCTGGGATGCAACATTGTTTCATGTCATTGTCTTTACTGAGTTGAAATGTCATTGAATTATATTTTAAAACAATAGTAATTACTATACTGAATTGACATATACACACATATGGTAAAAAAATAGTTTCAAAATGTGTCAGTTGATTAACCGTTTTTTAAAAGAATAAATAACAAAAGAATACAAGAAATGAAAAGGCTATTGAGTACCTTCAAGTTGATTATAATTACATTTAATTGAACTGTTCCCATGTTCCGTTAATATTATTTAATTTGTTAATACATATGAAGAGAAAACGATAACATTAAAGGAAAAAATATTCTCTTACCACTAGTATTTTTTTTTTCTGCATTCTTAAAACAAAATATTCTATTAATGTTTAGAATTTATTAAATATAAATCAATAAATAAGTGACCATTCATAAAGACACTGATGTCATTCTCTGCTGCACAAAATAGTGCAACATGGGTATGGCTAGGAAAGATTGACGTGGCATTATGAAATCCGAGATTAAACATTTGCGGTTGTTCCACACCACACGTTTTTACTTTGTGGCTAACTTGCTCCACATGTTTGAAGATATATCTATTCAGATAATGCCACAACATCTATGTAAGGTACTCATAACTCAACCACAATCTTCAACCAAAGTGTTCGATCTCTTCCAACATGGCCATTTCCTGTTCTGCAGAATGGTCTCTTGCTTGCACAAATTGTTGCAGAGCAACCCAGCACCTGCATGCAGTGATCCCCACGTGCCACTTCCCTTCCTGGTGCACTGTCTCACCTTCTCACCCACGCTTCTTCCATGTCAATTTCTCAGCTTCCCCCACACCCATTTTGGAAGAAGAACCTTCCAACACTCCCATCATTCATTTTGACGTTAACTTTGCTGGTGTTCAACAATATTCCAAGCCAGAAGCTGAGAACTTGAACGAGTTTTTATGTGGGTTGTTTGAGGATCCAAAAACAAGGGAACTTGCGTTTGACTACTACCAAAGGTTGAAAGAGAGGCCAGAGTTTAGGCCTAACAAATCAACACTGAGGTATGTGATCAGGTACTTGATGAGTTTGAAGGAATGGGATTTGATTTTATCAGTTTCAGAAGACTTTAAGGTTTACCATGTATTGCCTGATAGGGCTACTTGCTCTAGCTTGATTAAATTTTGCATTAAGCGTAGGAAATTCAGAATTGCTGATGTTCTGCTCGATGCTTTTAACTCTGATACTAAGGTTGCTTTCTTAGCTTGTAGTTCCGCCATGGGAAGTTATAATAAGCTGCATATGTTTAGGAATACTGTTTTGCTCTATGAACGAATGAAATCCACTGGTATTCTTCTGGATTCTGTAGGTTATCTACACATTATGGAAGCTTACTCTAAGCTTAATGAATGTGACAAAGTGGTTCAGTTGTTTCACGAATTCAAAAGTAGGAAGTTAAGAACTTCAGCCAGATATTTATCTCAAATTTATGGAATTCTATGCGAGTCACTGGGGAAATTTGGAAGGGCTTTTGAAGCACTTGATTACTTCAGAGAGATGACTAGGAAGGGGATTTCTGAACACTCAATTTACTCCACCTTGATCTACTCTTTTGCGAGTTTGCGCAAGGTTGATGTGGCAGAGGAACTTTTCAGAGAAGCTAAAAGCAAAACAGTGATAAAGGACCCTGAGGTGTATCTAAGGCTTATGCTTATGTACATCGATGAAGGTTTGTTGGAGAAGACTTTGGAGATTTTGAAGGCAATGGATGATGCAGATGTGAAGGTTTCTGATAGTATAATATGTACTATTGTGAATGGGTTTAGCAAGAAAAGAGGGTTTTCAGCAGCAGTAAATGTTTTTGAGGATCTAGTTTCGAAGGGCTATGAACCAGGTCAAGTGACCTATGCTTCGGTTATAAATGCATATTGGCGTCTTGGGCAATGCAGCAAAGCAGAGGAGGTGTTTGTGGAAATGGAGCAAAGGGGGTTTGACAAATGTGTTTATGCTTATTCAAGCATGATTGTGATGTATGGGAGAACTGGGAAGGTGGGAAGTGCAACTAGGTTGATGGCTAAGATGAAAGAAAGAGGGTGCAAACCAAATGTGTGGATCTATAACTCCTTGATAGACATGCATGGGAGGGAGAAGGATTTGAAGCAGCTTGAGAAGCTGTGGAGAGAGATGAAGAGAAGAAAGGTGGCACCAGATAAGGTGACTTACACTACCATCATCAGTGCTTATAACAAAGCAGGAGAGTTTGAAAGTTGTGTGAAAGTGTTTGATGAGTACAGAATGAATGGTGGGCTTATTGATAGGGCCATGGCGGGTATAATGGTTGGTGTGTACACGAAAATTGGTCAGGTTGATGATCTGGTGAAACTGTTGCAGGACATGAAAACAGAAGGGACAAGACTGGATCAGAGGCTGTATCAGTCTGCTTGGAATGCTTTTAAGGATGCTGGGTTGCAACTGCAGGCAAAATGGATGAAAGAGAGCTTTCTTGTGGCATAGTGTTCTTTGTATTTTTCAAACAGTGGCCAAATCTGAAGCACAAATATGTGAAACCGGTTAGTAATGTGATGCTTAATTGCTTCTTTTGTTACTCCAAATATTCTACTATATATGTTTATACACAATGTATAGTCTCTTGCTTGTACAATTATTTATTAGCCCTTTTCTGTTGTATCCTTGCAAAATCAAATTGTGATCTATAACACAAGATGGAACTGGATATAGGTTGCTGTAAAGTTTTTTTTTTTTTAACCAAACATGAACACAACTCAGCAGAAATTATATTTTATCCTCAAATTTCACGGATTTATAAATCTTGCGTTAAAGTTTTTATTTTTTTTTTTCGATGTGAGAGTTAGATTCGTAATTGAATTCTTAAGAATCAAACAGCATGAACACATATTTTTCCATACTATTTCTCCATCCATTGGTGTAGGCACACTTGTTTTGGCATCCTGGCTTTATATTCTTTATATAATGAAAATACCCTCCCAAAAATGTGTTTATGTGGATCATGATACAAAACAAGAACATGTTTTCATTTTAATTATGGTGGATATTTTCAATTAGAGTTATTAAAATTAGTTTTGATCTGATCTATATCAGACGATTAATATGGTATCCTAAAAAGGATTGAGTCACTTTAGTTCAGTTTAACAGACTAAACTGCTTTAGTCACTAAATCTCTCAGATGAACATACTTATACTATTTAATTTTATATTTTCTCATAAAATTAATATCACTTTAGGAAAATGGGTATTTTTGGATTGCGATTAGAAAAATTAAGTTTGATTAAATTAAATAAAAATCACATTTAATAAAAAAGTTTTATGATTTTTGTTTTGAAATTAATTTATATTTGGGATTCAATGAAACATAACCAAAATTTGTCATAACAAAAATTTGTCAGATAATATTTATGGCTTTTGATAGAAAGTAAATTTGGGATTAAGTTCTCAAATTTACAACCAAGCTCACACTAAGTTGTTCAATTGGAGTTAGGGATGGCAACGGGGCGGGGCGGGTACGGGTATCATGATCCCATCCCCATCCCCATAATAAAAATTCATCCCCATCCCCAAACCCAACGGGTATACAACTTTTGACCCATCCCCATCCCCACCG
>Ga0214543_1013534_pt1 | contig 10179 bp, 7 predicted proteins | sample CNSS2metaG_FD_160094 | JGI IMG/M metagenome (GOLD analysis project Ga0214543, IMG submission 160094) | Root nodule microbial communities from cowpea collected in UCLA plant growth center, Los Angeles, California, USA - CNSS2 | ecosystem: Host-associated > Plants > Roots > Nodule | place: USA...
AAAAAAAATTAAATAAATATATATATATATATATATATATATATATATATATATATATATATATATATATATATATATATATAACAATTATTATAAAAATAATACATATATTATAAATATAAAACTGTGATTAAAGAAATATGTAAATTTTAGTGCAATGCGTTTTTCTTTTATTATTATACCAAATATGTTAAGCTTTACTTTTCTTGTAGGTTAAATGAAACAAAAAAAACCTAGTTAGTAATTAAATATTATTTAATAAGGTGAAATGTTTCATCTTATAAAGAATAATTGTGTATCATTTAGAATTGATTGAAATCGAAGGTGCGCTTCTAGGGTTCCCTTTCGCAGTTGAGATTTGAGAATTGAGATTCGAGAAAATGGCCGGTTTACCAGCGAGACTCCGTATACAACCCGCCGACGTCAAAGCCGCCGCCATGTGGGGCGTGGCTGCCGCCACCGGCGGTCTCTACCTCGTTCAGGTTAGCATCCTTGTTCTCCCTCCGTTAGTTCGACTTTCATTTATTTTTTAGTTTCTGGCTTCCGAATTTGCATTCATATCAAGGATTTGCGCACTATGCCTTGTTTGGCTCCTGACATTTGGCGACTTTAAATACTGATCTGAAATTTTGTTATCGAATTCTTTTGTTTTCTTTGTTTTGTTTTTTTTTTTTTATCAAAACTCATATTTGGATTGCCTTGTATGAATTCGTTTTCTAAATTTAATGGTTTTTGGAGCGTTTTTTAAGTATCTCCGTTGTAGCTGTCTGAAGGGTTGCTTCAACGATCACGTGTTTGAGTTTGGCTAATGTATTTTTATTTGCAATCTCGTGGTAAATTGTGTCAACATTTGGGTATCTGTTTGTGTAACGGTATTGTGCATTCTTAACTTTGAGGTATTTTGTTTGATTTGTTAAATCTCAGGCTGTGAAAAATTCAGGGGTGAGATTTTGAAGTCAATTTCAGTTTATTATCCTCATTAAATGAAGTTTTTCTGAAGAGAAATTAAGGAATGAAATTCATGTACTCAAACATTATATATGAAAAAAGGAAGAATGAAATGAAGAAAGAAAAAATGAAGTAAAAAAAAAAAGAGGATTTTTTCCCTCATTCTTTTTGATTTTCTGTGCTTCCCTCCTCTCCTCTCCTCTCCTCTGGGGTTGGAATGCAAAGAAAGTGGAACAAATTAGGTTGGCATAACCTCTTATCAGAACTTCATTGGTACAATTGGGAAGATTTTAAGCTCTATTTTAACTATGGCTCTTCTCTTGCTGTAATTTTACTAGGTATACAAGTATTTACATCATAGTTTTATAAAATTTATTGCATGTTTGTTCACCATCCAAATCAATTTTACAGTGTGACACACGGTTTAAATTAATTTGTGGTAAAAATAAGTTTGGGCAAATGTATCAATAACATTTAACAGTTTAAAATTGAAACTATCAAACATTAAAACAATTGAATACTTGGTTTATTCAAGATTGATTCACTTTTCGTCGATATTTAATAATTGCCTAATACAATGTTGTTCGTACATTTTAACTTGCTATTTTTTCTTTATGATGGACCAAATGTGTTTGCTAGGTTTTTTGTTTGTGATGAAGTTAGAAATCTTCTCTGTTACAACTTAAAACTGTAGTCTCAAGTTCCAACAAAACTTGGTTCATATATTCTGCTTTGAATTGGTATCTTTTTTAGTTTGTTTCTTTGTCGAATTTGACGTTCTCTTCTCTCCTTGTCACTGTAGAAAAAAATAAAATGAAAATTTTTTCGTCACATATTCCCGTGCTTCATCTTGGAGGATGAAGAGTGTGAAAAACAATGGTGCTTGTGCCAATAAAGTGACCCCAGCTTTTTGAAGATATATTTTCTTGATTGTATTACATGCGTGTCAAATACATTCGATAGAATTATGGACTGATTTTTAGATTCTTACTGCTAAAATTAATGGAGGTACACCTCACTCATAGAAAAATGCAGGAATTTGAATATGCATCTAGAGTTCTGCTGAGTCTCGGAACCTCTTGTCCACACGTATTCCCTTTTCCCTTCAAACCATGGCCACCTGCACTACCTATCCTCCCCCCTACTCTCCTTTCTCTGCTATTTCAAACTTTCCTCTTATATTTCACTGCTCAACCTTTGATTTTGCTCTTAAGACTTAGTGACATGAATATTCCCTTTATTTTCTATTTTGTCATCCTCACCCTATGATTCTCCTGCATTCCTTCCCTTTCTTGTAGTATATTTTTCTTTTCTTCTTTTCTCCGAATAACCTAACATGATGAACTAGACATACATAGTTAAATGTGTAGAAAGGACTGTGATAATGTTTCCAATGAATATAGCCCAATAGGACAGTTTGACGGCCTGTTCCAGTGCTCTTTTGGCCAACTCTCTTTAGGATGTTATAAGAAGTTAGCTCAAATATCTTTCCTTACTGTATTAATATCATGCCTATTCATTGGTTTCTCTATTTTGGTATTTTGTGTCTGTTATTTTGCTTATATATGTGTAGTCATATCTGGATTCTGGTTGATTTTGAGTGAATTATGTTGTTTAAATCATTAACAGCCATGGGGATGGTTGAAGAAGACATTCTTGGAGAAGCCACAACCTGAGCAAAAATGAGTTGGCATCTGAGAAGAATGTTTTGAATTTTGGGATCATGTGAAGAATGACTCAAAGAATAATGTCAGTTTCTGCTGAGGTCTTCTAGCGCCTGTTTTATGTTATACATTTGGATATTAAATTTTAGTATTCTGTGCTGGTGGTTTTACCAGATTTTTTTGTTTTATATCAACTTCCTTCTTACTCCACCATTTCGAATTTTGTGGCAATAACATTCTCTGCCAAAAAAGATGGTACATTTGGAATTTCTAACCTTTCAATTAAAAAGAACTGGGCACACGAGATTCCTGAATAATCTTCAATGCAGGGTCATTCTATTAAGTTTTAATTTAGATTTCTTGGGTTCCATTGTTTGACATTATTTTAAAGACCTTTTGGTGACTTTTACTCTAATGTAAGCATCTAATGCAAGGATATTTTTTTAGGATAAATTTTTCTTTTATTCTTGTGTGACTCAGGTGTTTTTCATGACTTACAGTGTTGAATTTTATGCCATGTTAAGATACTGCAATGAGAAGGTTTTGAATTTATATGATGAGTGTGGTTTCTCTAATGGAGATACCCTTAGAGGAGTAAAGGTGCCCAAGCCGAAAAGGTGGGAATCATTATTTTTGTTAACGATAGTTAGATTTCTATTTAAAAAAATATAAAAAACTGGTAACTATCTTTTTGTTTTTTTTTACCATTTCTGATATATAATTTAATGATTTACATTTATTGTTTTTAGTTTTTCAAATGATTAGTTTTCTTTAGCTAGATATATAACATTTTTTATCGGTTCTGGCATGGTCTTAACGGTATGTTCCGTTGTGAAAATGAATTTGAAGGAGGTGAGAGGATGAATTTGAGAATAAAAGTTTTTATCTTTATTTTAAAAAATTTAAAAGTGAAAGTAGGTGGATTTGAAGGTGAAGTATTTGAATGTTTGTGAGTATTTTGACTGATGAGATCAATTAAGAAAAACTAATAAATTGTACATAAAGATGATCAAATTGGCATCAAAATTAGTATGAAATGATTTTTTGTAAGAGTTATTTTTTTAATTGTTATTCAATAATTTTGAAAAATTAATAATAATAATAATAATAAATAAAGAATATATCCCATTTTTGGTATAAAAATATATTAATTATTAGTGTGGATAAAAAGTTTGTTGACATTTTATAGTAATTTTTAACATTAATAATAAATCTAAAAGTTATTCTTTTTTATTTTAACAAAATAATTGTTATTCTTAAACATGATTAAAGATTATTGTTGTGATTAATTTAAATATAGGTTTAATTACTCGTAAGGTACCCACTTTCAGTCAAAGTGGTACCCTGCGAAAAAAAGTTGTCAATTTGGTCTCCAAATAAGTGTTTAAGAGCATCGAGTAGGTCCATTCTCATTGACGCCGTAATTAAAGTAGTCTGTTGACACAATTATTTGACACATGGTATACCAATTATTTGTTATATGGGATTTGAAATAAGAAATAGAAAATTTTTAAATGAATTAAAAATTGTTTTAATTTTGAAAGGGCCTTACTCGAGCAAAGGAGAGAAGTGTAGTGAGAAGTGAGAAGCTGGTAGAGGCATATGCGATTTGGGGTTTTCTGCAATCCGAAGTGAAATCGTTCTGAGAAAGTGTGATTGAGATTGTAGAACATTGTATTTTCGATCAAAGGTAAGGTACATATGTTTAAGCTTAGCCACCCTTCTTCTTCATTATGTTCATCTCACGATTTTAGGGTTTATTGATTGGTATGCGTTTTTTTTTGGAATTGGTGTGATGTTATGGTTTAGGGTGTTGTTTTTATATGTGTTTGTTGTTTCAATGTGCCTTTTTAGTAATGCGGTTGGGTCTGTAGTTGTTTAATGAATTTGGTGGTCCACCATTTGTGTGAAAGTGACGGTGTTATAGTTGTGGTCCCCCATTTTAAAGTGTTTGTCGGTGTGTAGGTGGTATTGATTGTAAATTTGGTATTATTGTTTGGGCATTTTTATAGTTAACAGATGGATAAGCCATTTGAAGTTGTCTTCCGCCATGGGGGAAGTTTATAAATGATGGGTCACTGAAATATGTGGGTGAGACCAATACCCTTGCATGTGACCCAGACGGTGGAGCTACTTTGAAATATTATCAATTCTGAAGGAAATGGGATATGTGAACGTGAAGGAGACGTGGTATTCAGTGGGTGGAGGTTCCGTTTTGGAAGGAAGGTTAAAGTTGCTAAGTGATGACAAAGGTGCATGCCATATGGTGAATATTGCCATACTATGGGAGATGACTTCTGCCTGTGATGTTTTGCCTCCAACAAAGAGGGTCCTGCCAAGTAGACCGAAAAAGAAATGAAGAATGGAGTCATGGGAATTGAAGAAGGACAACACTCAACTGAGACAAGGTGGTACACGTAAAAAATGTGGGTTATGTAGAGAAGTTGGCCACAAAAGAACTAATTGCCCACATGCTCCTCCTGCACCACAAGAAAGTGCTCCATCTGGAACACAACAAAACACACCACCAGGTTAATACCCTCAAGGAAGTGACCCTACTCAACCAAGTCAGCCTACTCAACTAATTCAGGCTACTCAAGCAAGTCAACCTACTCAAGTCACAAAGCCAAGTCAAATTACTTCCAGTCAACCAACCCTGCCACTTGAAACACAGAATCACACTCTGCCCACACAAATAAGTCAGACTACTGTAGTCCATCAAACACAGTGAACTACAACAGTACACACAAAAATTTTCATACAGGAGGGGCCCAATATTGAATCTGTGATTGCCCAATATTATGTCATTTTGAACTTTATTTGTTGTTGTATTTTGGGGTATCTTAGAGAACCTTTTGTTATTTGTTGTTGTATTTTGGTTAGCATTATGTATTTTGAACATCAATTTGGTACCCACTTCAATTCGCAACTTTTTTGTTTAGGAGAACAATATTGGGATGCATTTTGGATGAATATCATATTGCCTTATTATGCACAGATTGACATTGTTCTCCAATGTAAATTCAGTTTATGTGCTGCCAACTAAAAATATTTCGGTATTGGGTGCATTTTGGATGAATATTAGATTGCCTTATTATGCACAGATTGTCTGTAATGATCCAGGCAATATATTATTGCAACATGAATCATGATGTCTTGATTTAATGATCCATCCACGTGAAACTTCTTCACCAAATTTACTTACAATGTTCATTCATTACGTAATTATACTTGAAATAAAGTGACACGAAAATTTACTGAAACTCTCAATTAATTCCATAATCAAAATCCATTACAATAACATAAACCAAATACATACTTTCAAACCCACTATACTGCATCCAGTTTACAACAAATCAAAAAAATTTGTACAACTTACAAACAAATATTACATTCACCAAACCCAGAAAACATATAACCCCTGTTAAAAAGTTAACCCTCTCTTCAGACACCATAACTGATTTTTCAAGAGCATAGAATTTTCTCTTTTGTCTTCCTATGGTTGCATCTCTTTCATCCCCATTGTCTTCATTGAACCACTTGAAATAATTGCATCCTTTAGATTCTTCATTGCCACCACTTAGCTGGTTACAGAAAATGAAATCCACAAAATTGCTTACCACAAACAAAGATTATGGAAACCAAAAATTAAAACAATAATTCATACCTTGTAGTTAGGACAACCAAGAAATTGCTTTCCACAATTCTTAACTATTTTAGCAACTCTCAACACTGCAATCTTCCTACAATAGTTGATTGATGTTTCACCCACATCCTTATACGAAACAGTAGGGGAGGAGACACTATTCTTTTGTGATGACCACAAAGAACACGCATAACCCTCACTGCGAGACATTGGAAAATTGATTGGAAACCACCTCTTAAGCTACGAACCACACACCATGAAACCACCTCTTCAGGTCTGAACTAGCAACCAAATGGAGAGGAAGAAGAAGATGCTAACGATATGAGTTAGGGCAAATTCACACTTCACCATTCATTAAATAATTTGTACATGTAACACTGTACAATTTTTTTTACACATCTTCTTCTTTCAATGACACGTATCCGTTCTACATTACCACATCACCACAATCTTAATGCCGTTTCTGAGAATCTAACGGGATGGACTTGATTGATGCACTTAAACTTATTTGGGGACCAAATTGACATCTTTTTTTCGTGGGGTACCAATTTGACACCCTTGACCCAAAGTGGGTACCTTACGAGTAATTAAACCTTAAATATAACTATGAAAACAATAAGAACAATATTTATCGTATAAAACTATTTTATACAAATGCATATGAAGTTATATAAAGCTACGTTTATCTTTAATTTCAATATAATTACATAAATGATTTAAATTTATTTTTAAATTAATTAAAATTTCGTAAATAATTCAATCCAAATTTAGATTAATTGTCTAAACTTTTCATACCCATACAAGTCAATCATTAAATAAAACATACAACTTCATAAAAAAAATTCAAAATCAATTTAAACTATCCATTCCTAACCGCTTTAATTTAAATTATTATTACTAGATGACATAAGTATACACTTACGAATTAGTATTATATCACCATGTCCAGGTAAGGTTATAATATAACAAAATGGAGGTATATCCAACAAATAACAAATCATGCATTTTTCACTCACCAACAAAGATGATGTAGGAAGAGTTCATACACAATTGCACATTTTGACCTCCTCCACTAGAATAGCAGCAAGATCCACCATTAGAACAACAACACAACAAATGAAACCAATACAAATGAAGAATAATAACATATCCATGAGCTCTACAACGAGAACAAACCCCCAATCTAGCACCTCTACACATCACCATAAATCAAACCAACACAAGTGAAACACGTTACGAGCTCCATTACGAATCAACTCCACCACCTCCATGAGTACAACATGACGTGAGTTCCACGAACGACCCTAATCATACACGAACACAGTGCCAACCACCTCCTATGTTCGTCGTTGAGCAGCTCCTCAAATCAACAACCACCTCCTATAGGACATAAACACGTTAGAAAGCAACTTGTGAAGCATTGAATCGGTTCCATCAACAAGAGAAGTGATTCCCATTCATTCATGGCATTCTTGGAATCAGTTTCACCCCCCAAAGGCAATTCCCCTTTCCTTTGTGAAGTAATAGAATTGGTTCCGCCCACCTAGAACTGATTCCCACATTGTTTAAAGCTCAACCATGCATTCGTTCCTTGACTACCATGGAATTTCAGAACATCATGACAACACTTTCCACACTTATGGCTATTGGATCTTCACCATCAACCATGCATCCTAAAAAGCATGATACAATGGTGCATGCACGTGATATGAACTTGTGATTTTAACAAGGGTAATTTGGTCATTTCAATATTATTGCCATCAAATCCCCTCATTGATGCAAAGATTAGAAAAATAGTGCATCTCATAAACTTGTTCCTTCACTTGCTCTCAAATCCCTAAAAACGAACAAGAAAAGTAACCACAAATTCACGTTTCACATTCATCTTGAATAGAAAATCCACCCAAGAGAACACAATCTTAGGAAAAATGAATAAATATTTAGTACATAAATATGAGAGGATAAAAAAAATAAGGAAAAAAATGAAAATGAAATTGTCCATCATTATTAACAAAACTATAAAATATATTCAAATTTTGGAAAAGAAAAGACAAAAGCAATGTTTACAAATATACTTAATATTTTAGAAATTTGACTGAAACATGAATATATTTTATCATGTTTTAATGAAGGCTTGTTTTGTAACGTCCCATTTAATTAATGCGCGTAATTAAAGAAACGTCACACAATTATAATATAACCATGCAGTCCTAGAGTTTAAACATAACGCCTTACAAACCAAGACACACCGCAATGCCACCAAAATAAAGGAAACATGTTAAACAGTTTACTGGAATCCTAGAGAGATATAAAGGTGGACAAGTACATGGGTCGTAGCCCTAAAGATAGCCCAAGAAGGACAGAAGGTCCAGCCCAAGAAGGCTAAGCAGCGGATTCGTATCTCCTTTGTTGACCATGGTTACCTCTCGCATCTGCTCCCATCAATAAAATTGATGATCATCGCGAAGATAGAAGAATAACATACAAAGCAACCAATAAGAGAAGGGTAAGCTAGAGCCAACAACATTTTTATCATGCAATCAAATGTACCTTCATAGTTCAGTATACACATATACAATATACATCTATCACCCAAGCATGTTATGACCCTTCAATCAATACACTAAGACCCGACTCATCCGGATACATATAGCTTGGTCGGATTCAGCGAATGCTTGCACTTGTGGTGGATACCTCTACTCACCCCCGAGCTACTCACCTCCGAGCTAAGTGTTACAATGAATCAATTTTCCTCACACACAAGGTTAGCCCTTAATGAATTTCAGGCCTCCTGCTACTCTTACCACAGAAGTCAGTCCGTTCTAAGTGAGACTAACTGACTCCTTAGAGTGTCAGGATGCAACCTTACCTTGAATCCTTACTAGACCATATAGATGGGGCACCACCATGGACACCTACTAACAGGGGCCATGGAATTACATCCCGACCACTGAAGCGCAACCCTGAAAGTCTCACCTAGAGACTCCAAGGGATTACGCACTAACACGGACCAACATATATAAACAGCCAAGGATTTACACATACATTACACATAAAATTTCATACCAACATCCATAACCAATCCTCATTTCTCACGGTTAAATCAACACCAACTCATTTCTCACAATCTCCCACAAATAATCCCCTCCCAATCATGCATACTCATTCCCATTAAGTCATCATACAATAACCCATATAAGCATACTTTAAACATCCAAGCACAGAGAGAACAACAACCCGGGACGCATCCTCGCCCAGCTCTTCGCTCAGACTGGAGGGTCTCGCTCAAGCGAGAATGACTCTCGCTCAGGCGAGCTCCCCTCCGCCTAGGCGAGAGCTCGACAAGGAGGATAGTAGCCCTTGCGCAATCTCGCTTAGGCGAGATCCCCTTCGCCTAGGCGAGACATCTACTCGCTCAAAACGAGTTTTGGTCGCCTGTGTGACAACTGGCGCAGAAAGCCCTGGGTGAGCCTCTGCTTATCTCACATAGGCGAGGCAAGCTCGCTTGGGCGAGATTATCAGTTTTTGCCACTGTTCACGCCTGCAACACACATAAACATATCCCAAACAGGAAAAACCAGCCAGTCCAAACATCCATGGCAGTATATCAAACTCGAAAATCATTAAACTAAAAGGGCACACATCACAATCACACCAGACAAGGGGGTTCTAGCTTCCCTTACCTGGAATATGCTAGTACAGGAACTCAACCGCAACCACGGACACCACGACTCTAGGGGTATGCTTATGAACTGGAAAACAATGGAGCAGATCACAAGATAAGCTCACTACAGAATCCTAGCTGAAAACAAACATGAAGAAACACCGAAGGAAGTACGAGCACGAGTTGGAATGGACTTACGAGAAGCGGAAAAATTGGTTCGAGCTCACTGGATGCGAAAAGGCGGTTGAACCCTACTA
>Ga0214543_1013536_pt1 | contig 10178 bp, 14 predicted proteins | sample CNSS2metaG_FD_160094 | JGI IMG/M metagenome (GOLD analysis project Ga0214543, IMG submission 160094) | Root nodule microbial communities from cowpea collected in UCLA plant growth center, Los Angeles, California, USA - CNSS2 | ecosystem: Host-associated > Plants > Roots > Nodule | place: USA...
TATATATATATATACATATATATATATATATATACATATATATATATATATATATATATATATATTTTGAAGGTTAATTGGAAAGGGGAAGCATCATTATTGTAATAATAATACCATAGGGAACCTTATTAAACAAAAGCATTGTTGGAGTTGGGAGGTATATAACCATTAGGAACAAGAAGTATTAAATGAATATATACTAGTGGGATATGTGATATAGGTTTATTGTATGATAAGGATTTTTTTTTTACGTGGGAAAGACCTCTATTGGAAATGGGCAATTTGTGTGTGCAAGACTAGATAGTAATCTAATAGTGATGAATATGGATCCTATGGTGTAAGGGAATACTTGACTTAAAGCGTTGATAGATAGAAAGATAAGGTGTATCTATGGATTAAGTGTGAAATAATGAAACTGTGTTATATGAGTCACATAGCATGTTGGAATTATCTATTATATAGAGTAAATATGATTGACATGAGTGAAAATGCGTGAAACAGGGGTCTACGGTGCTTAGTAAAAACCAGTACTACGCTAGTCTGGTATAGTGCTTGGCGGTGGTGATTGGCCACCAGGCAAAAGCTACCAATTTAGAAGAGCCCTGTTATGAGTGGCGTTTGGCGGTGAGGTGTGTTTCGCCAGGCGATACATGTAGACAGTGGGTGTAGAGGCGCTTGGTGCCTTGCGGCACGTGTCCCCCGTCAGGCGGTCTGGAAGCGCATTGCATCTGGCGAGTCATGAGCAACGCTAGGCAATATTGGTGAGGCAAAAGTGGTATGCTTGCTTTGTGATGTGACCATATTAAGGCTCATAGCTTGGGCTATTGGCTAGCCCATTCCTTTTAGTTTCTTTTATTTCCCTTTTTATTAATTGAATAAATATTATCTAATTTGGTTTGTTTTTGTTAAATGCAGCCCATTTTCAAGCTGCCAATTAATGAAGCAATTTGGATTGGGCCTGCGGCCCAACTCTTCTCCATACCAACCCGTACACATCCCTCCTAATTGTGTCTCGGGCAACCCATTCAACACACCAAGCAAATTGCAGCTGGATTGGCAGCATACATTAACGTTATTCCTTCTACCACGTTCTATCACTCAGACTATATTGGGCCAAGCCACGCATGGATTGTTTAAAGCCCATTATGTGCTCATTACAACAACCATCAAATGCAATCAGGTTTCTGCCTCGCATTCTATTCCTTTTGCCTAAAACGCATCCACGCCGCAGCTAGGTTTTTTCATCACCAGCCACTAGGGTTCATGAGAGGGCAACACCCCTTTCTTTAGGTTTCTGTCCAAACGCAATTCTATTAGCTGCTACGGTTTTTCCTTTCACCCATCACGCGATCCTTCCACCATTAGATAGGAATGCTTGTCACGTTTTTCCTTTTGTTGCCGTAGGAATCTGTTAGATGGCTTCCTCATTGTCTTTGCTTCTCGGCTGCCTTTCCACCTATATAAATGCAAGCCAACCTCATGTATGGCAGCTTTGATGAATGTTAAAATTGGTTGAGATCACTCCCCCCATTTGTCAGCTCAAACCATAAACACTAGATGGGATTTTATCTCGTCGGGTTGCTCAAACACCGTGAGTGTGTGAGTTCCGTGTGAGAACGAGAGTGAACCGAACCCTAAACGAGTCTTCCGCTGCATTTTAGTTGATTTTCACCGAACAAATCAACAATTGGAGGTCGTTCCGGACGTTATTACTCTAGCATCCACAAGAATTTATTACTCTGGTGTTTTTTCACTATGTTATTTATTACTTTTTCCACAAATATCCAAATAAGCTGATTCTTTTTGGGTTGGAAACTAGGCTTTAAGATATTTCATTTGAATACTCATATGTATATTTTTAAAGGCTAAGTAAGGAAAAATATATGTTACAAGATGACACAAAAATTTACAAAGCCAAAGACAAAAAAAAAAAACTAGTTCAATTAAAACTTGAGGAAGCAATGCATTCGCAAAAATGTTCATATACATCATGCTTCCAAAAAATAACAACAACTAGTTCTAAATGCACACATGATCGACCAAACCTTAAATTGTCAGAACCTATATATGAAACATCATATGATACTACGACAACAACAGACAAATGGAAATTTCTTTCCAATTTGTGAAAGGCACATATCAAACCACCAACACTACCATTCAGAAGAAGAATTTATGTACAACCATGCACAACCTAGAGATATCAACACAAGCTTAGAATAACTATTCAGAAACTCAAGAGCAGCCAAGGTTGGCTCTTCTTACCTTGAGTCCTTGATCAAAAGCTCTTCTTCCATAAAAAGTTTCTTGCTTTACCAAGATGTCCTCTCTTCCATGCTTGCTCTTATCTTGCCTTCTAAGAACCTCTGATTACTATTTCTCTAAACACATGTGCCCTCTTCTCACTCACAAGGTGTCTCTAAAATTCAGCAGTTGTCTCTTGTTCTCTCTCTAAACTCAATTTTGTCTCTCCCTCCTTTAAGGTTTCCACTTTTAAAAAAACAATAATCTGACCTAGCCCATCTAGTGTTTTCTAAAGCCTATTAATTTTATTAAATTAAATAAATAAATTAAACTATTATTTCAAAACAATATTTTACTCTTATTCTTAGCCTATTAATTCAACCCATAATATCCAATGCGACAAAATTCAAATGAAATTAAACCAAAATTTATTACAAGTTCCAATGTTCCAAATAAAACAATGAAAACATAGTAAAAATTCCTAGCTCTAATCCCAGCTAGCCCTTACTCCGTCGTCTGAGCATCCTCAGCATCACCTATATCAACATCTGCTCCCGTGTAATGAATCACACGATCATCGCCAAACACAAACAGAAAGGGTGAGCTGATAAAATTAGAAATAACATATACGATAACACAAGATAAGTAATACACCCATCTAATTCATTCTACTTTGTTCTTGGCCAAGACCTTAACCCCCAAGGCTTTTCAACCTTTTAATCACACAAATACTTAGTCTTGGACTCAAGAATATGAGGCTCACACGAACCTGCCCGCTCGTGGTCCTGCCTCTACGAACCTCCCCGCTTGTAGTCCTGCTCTACGAACCTCCCTGCTCGTAGTCCTACTCTACGGACCTACCTGCCCGTAGTCCAACACATGTGATCCACTAGCCACGTACCTCCCCACACACAACATCTCTCAATTGTGAGCACGGAACATACGAACCTACCTCGCTCGTATCCCCACACGAGAGTAACTGCATATGAACCTCCCCGCTCATATCATCACATGTTCACCACTATCCATGAACCTACCCGCTCATGGCACAACATCTCCTAACCCAAGTATAGCATCATTGTATAAAACAACACTCAAACAAGCCATGTACAACAGCATTATCGCTTAGCGCCGCCAGGCGAAATCTGCCCTAACCGCCTAGCGAAACACCTTAGCCACCAGGCGCCATGTCAGTTTAGCCCCCCTCTGTTGAACATCTTCCGCCTAGAGGGTCACACCTTGCCGCCAAGCGTTGCACAGTGTAGGGACTCCTCACGTTGATTGTATTGCCTGACGCTCACCCCCGTGCCGCCAAGCGCTGTATCAGTAGTGAAATGCAACTAGTTTTTAGCACCCTAAACTGATTGGACTTATGCTAGAATGTACATCCAAGTGTCTAGATATGTCCCTTCGATATAGGAGAACTTCATAGTAGTACAATGCTCCTCTATGATTTACGAACATATGCTTCCGAATTTCCAATTCCTCTATCCAACGTCTCTAGTTCACTAAGTGCAGTATCACTGCTTAAGAATTCAATCAAGTTTGTGACAATGCCTAACAATCCAGTAAGTTTACAATTCACACATCCTAATACTACTGGTCTGGAATAATATCAAACCTTCTCCCAATATACTTAACTCATACTATACAACCATGAATGTTGTCCCACACAATATTTCATAATCCCATATCATCCATCTATGCATATAAGTCACGAATGACACCTAAAGCCAATAAATCATGATCAACAAATACCCAATAACACATATGCAAAGAACTATGCTTCCAAAACCTGAAACTTTTAATTAGAATTATCATTCTCCCTTTCTTTCCTTAACATTCCTACCAACACACCATAACATAGTCATACTTTCAAACCTATTACCATTCACATACTCAATTACTATAGGCATATTGTCCCTTCCCGTGTTACCAATTAATTTCTAGCACCACTCACTCACCTAGGTTTCTCCCTCATTTTCCACTACCCAAAACTCGCAAACCAGTACCTGTGCCTCGCCATCGCCTGGTGACAAGCAAAGCACCGCCAGACGGTGTATCAGAACCCAACCTAAACCTAGGTTTCTCCATCCCTGCAAGTAATTCCACCCCTTTTTAGTATCCATCATTGTTACTAAACGTACCAAGATGTAGCAGTACATATATAATAGACTAGACTTTCTATTCCCCATTCAATTCTTAAAATTTTCTTGACATTTACTCTTAGAAACCAATTCAATTTTTCACTCCCTACCACCATCACATATATGATCATGTATCATGCACGGGTATGTTACAACTCTGCCATACCCCCAATTCGAATCAGTTTCATATCAATAGCATCCAATATGGTATACACACATCAATTCCAGAAATTCACATTGATTTCCACACAAACCGCATCAAAACCACCAAAAGAAACACGAACAATGTCGCGCTGTCTGGCAGGTATTCATCGCCGCCAGGCTGTTCATGACAAAATATAGCAAAACCAGGCATAGACTGATGAGTCTCCTGGTGGCTCAGACTCTACCGCCAGGCATTTTCTGGGCAGAAACCTAGAAATCACGAAAAACAACACTTTTTAAGAGGGTAAAACATGCAACCAGATTCATTCAATATATAGAACATTGTATAAGGTTTAACACATGCAAAAGTAGCTCCCCTTACCTGGATTCCTTGCTTACTCATATTAGTGTGTGTATCCTTCCACCAAAACCTTCCTAGCCTTTGCTTCCACTTTAACCAACGTTTTTCAGCCTCACCACTCCTTTCAATCAACACCACTCCTCTGGAAAAACTTTGCCTATCCTTGACACGAAAATGCAACACTCTTTTCTTCTCCTAATTGCCTTCTCTCTCTTACTTACTACCCTAATTAAGGGTGCTTAATTCTAAAACGAAAATACCATAAAGTCTTATGTTAATGGTTAATCATGGACCATTAGTTGGCTATCTCCAATGCCCCTCTTGGCAGCTAGGGTTTCTATGCCTCTTCATTCCCATGCCCAAATAAAATTAAGCAAAAAGAAAGTTCTAGTTTCGTTCCTAACAAGGTTTGAACCAAAAACCCTTTAATCACAAAGCAAGTGCACAACCAACTCAACCAAATCATGTTTCATGATAATTCCTATAATTTTGGATTACATTATCGGGTCTCGCATTCAAATATATCAACAAAATAATGCACAGATTAAAATAACACATAATTGGCATAATACTCTCAACCACTTGAGTTAGTACTTTCCACGTCATAGCACTCCGCATTAAATGCCTTAAAGGCTTCTATTACACGCATTTATTAAATAATTATTTAATTAACTATTAAATTTTTTCAGGTCTTACACCAACCACTTCATACAAACAAGCTAACACATGTTTCTTGTCAACCACAATCACAAATAAGCACTACAATACCAAACCACACATAAGCATATTTTTAAATTAATTATGTAAAATAAAATGCATAAAACAAGAATTGCACACATGACCCTCAACCTTAACCCAAGGCTTTAAATTAATTGTGCTACATTTTACTACTATTTTTGTCATTACTTACTAATTTAAATAATATTGCTCACGTCCAATTACCACTCTTGGAAATATAATTATTTTTCCCATGTCTTACAATATTTCCTGGCAAACTACTTCCATTATCTAAATTCCAAAACCAAACACATTAGACATAGTTGACATTACTATTGTTTGAATCACTTTAGGAGCAATGTATGTATCCATTGTGCCAACTACTCTTGTTGTGCTAACAACATGTGCATGATGATCATGCGCACGAGCCAATCCAAAATGTCCCAGCCTTGCATTCATGTCCTTGTCAAGGAGAACATTGCATGCTTTAATGTCCCCATGCAAGACTGTCAACACCCAATTTTGTCCGGGTAATACCTTTTATATTTTTATTTATTATTATTATTATTATTTTATTTTAATCATATTTTGTTTTCTTTTTTATTTTTTTATTTTGTTTTATTCCTTTTTCAAAAAATATGTATATAAAAAAAATGTAAAAAAAAAAATGAAATAAAAAAAATAGGAGAAGAGGTTAACGTAAGATCTAAGGTCTCTGATAGGTAGGGATGGTAGCTAGCTGGCTATGGTCATGATGGTTGAACAAGGAAAGAGCAGGAAGTAACATCTGCTTTCAGCCTTATCCCGCGTCTCGAGGTAGGAAATGAACGCAGCAGACACAACAAGTATCATCAAGATCCCTTCATTCAAGAGACCTTCACCATCTTCACTCAGGGGGCTTTCCTTCATTCTGTTCTCTAAAAAATAGAAAAAGAAAACAACACCTTCATCTTCCCCAACCTTCTTCCAACGACTACCATAATCCATCATCCTTTCATTTTCACTCCACCCCAATATTCCTACGCAACACAGATTCTCTCCCATGCATACACTTCATCTTCTACCTACACCAAATAACCAAAAACAGAGAGCCTCCATTCACCTTCCCCAAACACACTTTATTCACATAACCATGCTATCCCATCCCATTGAGCTCTCCATTACCTCCATCGATCATTCAACCCCATCCACGCAAACACAAACGGAAAACAGTGAGACAAACGAAAAATAGTGAGAGGAATGAGTTGGAGTCTCAAACAGAGGCATTCTTGATCCCGACGTCCAGAGGGTTGGCTTTCATGGTGCTCGCGGACCCAGTCACGGTGGCCGGCACGGTGGTTGCGAGTCGCAAATCCTATGGCACCTTTCTCTCTCGCGGAGGAAGAGAATCAACGATTGGAAAACAATGGAGGACCGACAGTGGCTGAAACCGGTGGTGGTAGTCTCCGGCAAGCATGGCCTTGCGACAGGCGGCCACGGTCTCGCACGCAAGAAGAAGAAATGAGAAGGGGGAAGATTTGGGAAGTTGGGTTCTCGCTGGCGACGCCTCCGGTGGTGGCTGGCATCGACGGCGGCGTGCCTCGCCGGCCGCGGGATGTGCAGTGGCAGCACCGCGCTGGAGTTGTGGTGTGCGGAGATGAGGAGGAAGAAGCTGCCAGAAAAGGGGAAGTTTTAGTTTTAATTAGGGTTTTTAAAAGATTTGAACATGTCTTCTTCGTGCACCCCCCATCTTAACCTCTGCACTCCTATTTTCACTTCATACACCTCCATAATTGCTAACCTCGCACCCCTACCACACTTGTTTCACATTTTACTCTACACACCCTTTTTTTTTTCTCTTTATCTCGCACCCCTGTTTTAATTTATTCTACGAGCACCCTCTGATATTTACTAACCTCGCACCCCTGTCACACTTGTTTCATGTTTACTTCATGCACTCTCACATTTACTTCACGCACCCTACTTGCTTACTGTATGCACCTCCCATATCTTATAACTCGCACCCCCTATGTCTTTGTTTTTCATTTTTGGGCTTGTGTTTATGCATTCTTCGTTGCACCTCCCACATTACTCATGCACCCTATTATTGTTGTTTTTTTTACTTTTATCTTTTTGTTATTAGTTTTTTTTTCTTTTCTTTTCCAAAAAAGGAGAAAATGCAAATATTTTAAATTATAAAAAACTATAAAAAATAGAAAAATTTAAAAAACGAAAAATATTCTTTTTGGCTTTATTGTGTGTGTCCGATCGTCCGCACCGTGTGACACTCATTTTCAAAATTACTAAAAATACTTTTTTTTTATCTTTTAGTGTCTGTCCGACCGCTCGTGTCGTATGACACATATTTTCAAGTGATTCAAAAAAAATACCAAAAAATACAAAATTTTCAAAATATAAAAATATCAACATTTTAAAAAAGAGTCTTTCTTAAGAACTACGTGATCCTTGATTCTCCATTGTGAGATACGTAGGAGCAAGGCCAGTCCTTGTCAAGTTTACCTCCAAAAAATCAAATCATTTTCCAAATAGTTTTTTTTTATAATATCTTTTCAAGAACTACGTAACCCTGATTTCTCACTTTAAATGAGAATACGTAGGACCAAGGTCAATTCTTGTCGGGCCCAAAAATCAAAAAAATATTTTTGTTTCTTTTTAGTATTATTTGTGTCATTATTTTTGGGGGAAAATTAATATTTTGAAAATCACATCAAGTTTGCATTTTTAATTAAAGTTACCGCTCTCGGGCGGGCGCGGTAGGGTGTTAACACCTTCCCTACGCGTAACCGACTCCCGGATCCAAAATCTGTTTTTTTGCAGACTTGCTTTATTTCTATGGTTTTCCATAGTTTTCCAAAAATAATTATGGTGGCGACTCCAATCTTTTTTTAAACCCATTTTCTTTTTCGATTCGCCTTCCCGTCGCGATTCCGGTTGCGACAGTTGGCGACTCCACTGGGGAAGCTAGAGAGCCAAGCCATTTAATTTGATATGCAAACTTGATGTGATTTTCCTAATGTTTTCTTTCCCCATTTCTTTCATTTGTGTATTATTGTCTTTATATGTGTTTGTATTTTCTTTTTGGATTAATTGTGTGTGAATTACTTTGCTTATTTTGATATATATGGAATTGCTCTATTTGCCTAGGAAGTTTCTTTTATTCTGCAGGTGGGGTTTGGGTATGCATCATCCTCCCGTCACACACACATTGTGCATATCATGAGTGGGGCCCTATACCCGGGTCTGTGTAACATAGAATTAGAGGGGATTGTGTAGTAGTGCCACAGTGGATGAACTTCCCAAGTGGTCATTGTGAGAACCCCAACTAGAGTTTGCTTGTTTCCTTGGTACTCTCACTCCTTGTTGTATACCAACAGTTGTGGGAAATATCATGAAGTGGGCCATAACTCTAGTGACCTTGATCTTTAAGTTTAGGGAACCATCATAGTGAGCTCATGTACTTCACCCTAGACCTTAAGCGCCAAACCTCTATTGAGCACAAAGGGAGATTGCTTGCTTTAATCATCATCTTGTGGTGTGCATAATGTACATGTGAATAAGTGCCTCTTGAGGCATAAACATGCATTTCATTATGTCACTCTGCATTCATGCATTTCATTATGTCACTCTACATTCATGCATTTCATTATGTCACTCTGCATATCATGCATGATGTTTCCAAATAATTGTATCACATTTCATCATCATATCATGGGAATAAATGCCTCTTGAGGCACATGCATTACATCTCATGTAGGTTTTTTCAATTAGTTGCATATCATGCATGGTACTCTTTAATCACATCGACATACAAGTGAGTAGGTGCCTCTTGGGCACAAACTTGCGTTGCAATTGTTGTTTTTAGTCATAGTGTCATGTACGTAGTTTTTTTAATCCATATCATGCAGACTCTGCAAAAGAAAGGAAGGAAATAAAAAAGGTTGTTACATTTTGAGTCACTTGTTTTTCTCGCAAATCATCAAATTCACTTCTTGAAAAAAAAATAATGGGGTGTCACGCTTTTCTGGAGTCAAATGTTTAATCAAGAATAACGACTTGACTTTTTCTTTTGAGACGTTCATGTGCGCATCGTTTGAAACAGTCCATCCTTCGACTTCCCTACAATGAAGGATTTGCCTTATCAACATTGACATTACCCAAGTTGATAAACATAAACCCTTAGAGTTGGTAGATTTTCTAAGTTTATTCTTGTCTACACTTGTTGGGTGGTCCTTGAATCCATTGAGACAAAAATAAAATGCATTAAAAAAAAGGAAAATGAAAAAAAAAAGTTCGCTAGACTGAAAACCTAAAAAGGCAGTTTTGGCAAAAAAAAATGCTTTGGTTAAATCAATAGGTTGAATGAATAGATAATGTTTGATATCATATCTTTTGAAGCATTTGTCTAATCTACATAACATGAGATTTTCAAACTCATCCTTTTTTCATTACCTTTCCACCACAAAGCCTACTTCTTTTATTCCATGGTGGACCAACATGAAAGGAGCATCCTAACCTAGGTAAATTGCAAGCAAATCTCTTAGCATGAAAATAAAAATAAAAAATGT
>Ga0214543_1013537_pt1 | contig 10177 bp, 3 predicted proteins | sample CNSS2metaG_FD_160094 | JGI IMG/M metagenome (GOLD analysis project Ga0214543, IMG submission 160094) | Root nodule microbial communities from cowpea collected in UCLA plant growth center, Los Angeles, California, USA - CNSS2 | ecosystem: Host-associated > Plants > Roots > Nodule | place: USA...
TTTTATATAGTATCATTAAATTTAAACTAAAAAATTGATATACTCATTAACTATAATATACAGATACAATATAAGTGTTGTATATGATAACTATATGATACGAGGATTCATTTTATTTTAAAAATTACTAGCGTAACACAGGCGCTATCGTGTCTGTGTATGTATTTTTTAAAATGCGTGATATTATATTAGTAAGTGATATTATTATAATGTTATTAAGTTAATATATATTTTAAAATTATATTTATTAAAAATAAAGTGAAATATATCAGAACAGATAAAAGAATAACCATTGATAAATAAAGAAGAACAGAAGAAGCAAAGACATCTGATTTTATAAAAAATTTGTAAAAGTAACGGTCAATTTTTTAAAATTTAATAAATTATTATATTTAAAGGGTAAAATCGGTATTTTGAAAAGTGGACAAAAAGGAGAATCCCCTTTATATATTGTTATAGATATACATTTATATTTATTATTATTATTATTATTATTACTATTATTATTATTATTATTATTATTATTATTATTATTATTATTATTATTATTATTATTATTATTATTATATCATCGGTGGTGTTGTTGTTATCCCATTTTCATCTAAAATAAAATATCATCTTTATCTGTATTTTTATATATGAACATTATATCCTCATTATGTTCTCCATCGGAGGATGGGTAGTGTATTTGTCCTTCTACGATCTAAATATATAAAAATAAATAAATCAGTAAAAATACAGATATTATTATGTATTAAATGTAAAAAAAATACATATTTTTTATGTCAAAATCAAGAAAGAAAGTATCATTGTATTGATATCGAATAAAAGTATAAACAACAAATCGATAAAGGTTAGCTAAAATATTTGAATATTTTTAACTGTAAAATAACCTTTTGAAGAAAAAATTTAAAATTAAAATATTAGATTGAAAACTTGAACTTCATAATCAGTTAGATTATATTTTATTATATAACATTTTTAATCAATAAACTCTTAGACCATATATTATTTAAAGTAAATAATCAGCTGAATATAACAATTATTTATATATTTAGTTTTTAGTAGACTAAAAAAATACAATCTCATTAAAAAAACAATAAGTTTAAGTATGTTAGTTTTGTTTGAACTCTCTTTAACATAATTAAGCATGTACTATTTAAATATTATTATTTCCGTGTGTGTTATTTAAAAAAAATGTTAACAAGCAATTAATTCCGAAGGAATCCTTAAAGATTTCAAAGTTATAAAGCAAAATCTAAAAGGTAAAATTAAAGATTTAACCCAAAATGTATTGGATTAAAAATAAAATATGTTAAAATATTCCTTTCAAATATTTTTCAACACTAAAAATGTTATTATCAAAGATAATTAAAAAAACTTGTTAAATTAATAACAATGTATATGTCACATCTATTTACAAAACCCAACATAATATTTCTTTTATTAAAATACTATTTTATTTTTCATAAAGTCTAAAATTAAAATTATACTTTCTATTGTAAAATATTATTTTTTCTTTATTTTTAAAGTCTTTTCCTCTTTTTTAAAAAGTTGCAAAAAAAATGTAGGTCAAAATTTGTTCATTGAGAAACTGAAATTTAACATGTTTTTTTTTTTTTTTTTGCCAGAAATCACTATTTATAGTTGAGAATTTGACTCTCCATTGCCGAACTTACATAATAAACAAGTGTAGATAAAAAGTGTGTGGGGATCTATTCGTGGATTTATTTATTTAATTTTTGTTAAAAAAACAGGAAAGACCAAGTTATGAGCAATTTTAATAACTTTTTTGTTGTCATGATACACATGAGAGTTAGAAAAAAAAAATAATGGTTAAATATGTTTTTTAACTTTGAGTGAAAATTGAAATTAGTATTTCTTAAAAATCTTAAACCAATTTAGTTTTTCATTTTTAAAAATATATGAATTTAGTCTTTTAAACAAATTTTTTTAAGTTTATTTGACGTTTCAAACACGTTTCTCAAATAACATTGAAGCAAAAATATATAAAAATATATCAAATGATATAAACAAACTAAGATACTATAATAAAATGTGTTTGAAACGTAAAATCAACTTAATAAAATGTGACTAAATTGATTTAAGAGACTAAATTGATTCAAAGTTTCCAAGAAGAACTAATTATAATTTTTTTCTGAAAATTGAATAACCAAAAACATATTTAATCCAAAAATAAAAAAAAATAATTTCAAAAATAAGTCATCCCAACAAAACTACCTAGGCAGTGGATAGAGTTACAACATGATATTCAATTTCACTAGAAGAATAAGAAACAATATGTGTTCATTGTTTTTCCAGGAAATGAGAGTCTCCTGGATGAATGAAAAGAAAAATACTGTTATAGACTTACCACCTCGAGAAGGTCACCAGCCAAATTAGCATTTGAGAAGTCTCTCATTAAGCAATGCAAAGAAGGTAAAAGTAGGAATTTCCTATAAAAAAGAAGAGTGAATTTGACAACTGTTATCACATCTCAATAAATTCCGAGTGTAAAATACTTAGATAGTTGTGTAGTTTACAATTTGGTTCATAAATTATATGATTTGCAGTTTCTGAAAAAAAAAATTGCACAATAGTTTTATAATTTGTCAAAAAGATTTTATAAAAATATTTACAATTTTTACCGGATAAATTGCATCAAGATTTGCACTTTTTTACTCATTAAGTAATAATATTTTTTTATTGAATTGTTTAGTAATTTTTTTTTAATATTTGTGGAGTGTGTCTTGACCTATGATGTACGGATACGATACGTGTATACGTATCCGATATGTCGATACGTTTATTTTGAAAATAATAAAACATGTACACAATATATGGATATTGAAAAGTGTGTACAGTAATTCTTAAAAACATAATAAATATATGATTGTTATTGTGTTAATCCAAATTAAAATTATATGTACTAAAGTTATCAACATAAAAAAATATAAATTATTCTCATCATAAAAGTATCACTATAAGAAAACTATTAAATAATGGCCAATTTTAGTAACAAAAAATATGTTAGAAACCAATTTTCTAATTAGAGACCAATTTATAAACTAATTATTTTGGTAGCCGAAACATTGGTAGCTAATGTTAATGACTAACTTAGAAACCAATTATTTTCGTAGTCAAAATATTGGAATTTAGAAATTATTTTAATGATTAATTTAGAGACTAATTATAACTTTTTGGAACTATTTTAGTTGCCAAAAAATTTTAAAAGATACTTAACTTATAAGTATTGATAAGATATCATAAAGGATCAAATAGAGATACTTGTCGGATACGGATACGTGATCCAAGTTGAAGTATCATTGTAGAGATTAAATGTATGGTGTGTTTTCTTATTTATGATAAGTGTTAAAAGGATCTTCTTCCCATTGCATAATTATCACAATTTCCGTGGACTAGGAATATATAGATTTAATGGAACAGAATCTGCCAAATGATACATAATACTTTCTAAGATCTCACAATATCAAACGTGCCAAATATTACTCTCACTTTCAAATCCACAATTACAATGCAAATTGCTCAACAATTAACACCACACAGATATAGCAGCTAACCAACTGGAGACTGATGATTGAATTTCCATCTCACCATTTTCATATACAGACAAAGGGGTGACAGTAACCTGTTTATCATTCCAAATCGAAACATGGAACAAATTAGCATAATAATATAGAACAATGCTTCATTCCCAAAAACAAGCATAGGGTAGGTACAAAAACACATAAATTATCACTCACAAATCCCTCTTCAAGTGCTCTACGGTCTAAATCATCCTCTTTATTCTCCTGCCTTTTTTCTGTTAACTGCAAATGACAATTCAGACCATCAATGCAATTTGTTGTCACACAAAACCACAACATGAAGAAGAAGAAGAAGAACATATTCTCAAACGTGTGATTTTATCAATCCTCATATTGTACCAAATTTAAACTAGATTCATGTGAGAACCTTGCTTAGCAAATGATGTTAAATGATGTTAATGGTACCTCCATTCTGAAGTATTTCTTTATGCTTTGTTGAGGACTGAATTTCCCAGCAACACCAGTTGATTCAATCTCCACGTTCTTGCGGTTTGAGTTTACACGGCGTGCTGCTGCCTGAAGAGTTGTATATGATACAATGCAAGTTCCATTAAAAAAAAAATGAGACAATTGAAAGAATGTTCCTATGAAGAAGAAAAGTAGATGAGATATTCTTACAGCAGCAGAGGCATCTCGTCCTAGTTTTGCTAACATGATTCCTACACTTTGCTGGTTTGACATGTAATGGCCTGCAGAAGGGTTCCTGTTTGTTGACACAGCTTGCCAATTTAAAGAAGCTCTGTTTGAACTTTGCCTTGTCACTTTCACACCCTATTCACAAAATGTATTGGGAAATTTACAATCTTTAACTAAATGTGTATGATTCATTTCAGAAAATGGAGTTTAAAATTTTTGGCAAACTGTAGAATATGAAAATATGATGACCTTGTTTGAGAGAGGACAACTTGGGATCGCTATATTGAGGAAGCAATTCTTGGGGAAAGTCCCTTTCTGAATATCACTTATGGCTGCGTGAATCAATGGTAAACATACACTAACTGCATCCTTCAAATCACTTTCACAACTCACATTCTTTTCCCTGCAACACGTTGCATAACGTAGTTCACAAGATCATAGGAGGGACAAAAGAAGAATAGGAAAATAAGAATGTGTGACATATACCAGTTCAATGATATACAAAGAGAAGGCACACCACACATCATAGCCTCTCTAGCTCCAGCAATAGCTCCAGAATACAACCTACATCAGTAAAAAAACACCAAATGCCAAAGTTTGAAAGCTGAATTAGAAAAGCAAAATAAAGTTGGATTGTATAAGATACCAAAAGAAGAGTTCATAACACACTTACGTGTCATAACCATAAGTTGCTCCTTTGTTTACTCCACTGATTACCTGGTTTCAGAGTAATGCAATTAAAATGGTGGTGTGAACACTGTACATATATATATATATATATATATATATATATATATATATGCATTTGATAGTTGATGATAGAGTTTGTGCACAGCACCAGAACCTACCAAAACAGGTTTTGACCAAGAAAACAATGCCCCCGATAAAGCCAAAGAGACACAATCTGCTGGGGTTCCTGACACTTCAAAGGCATTGGCACCACCAACTTGTGCTGAACACACAGCTAGTGTCTCCCCAGTGGTGACCGAGTGACCACACATCGATCTATCCCTGCATCACCAAAATCCCATTGTAAAGATCCTTGAGGGTTAAATCAACCTAAACTCACGAAAAATCATGTCTTGAGGAAACTTACGATTGTGGGGCACAGACATGAACATCAAGAAGAGCATCACGAAGGAGTGCCTCGACGAGGAATGCTAGACCTGGAGAATCTATGCCTTCACCATTGGTGACTAGTACCACAGGTTTTGAAGAAGCTTTGGTTGGTTCCTTGGCTTTGCTGTGGTGCTGTTCCTGCACACTGTCCTTTCTTCGGATCAGTGCTTGTTGGAGATTGGAAGCCAGTGCATGGTTCAGGAAGTTGTTCTTCACCGATGTAGCCATTGCAGACAGAAACTTAGTACCAAGTGAGACAAAGCGAGATAGATGCTCTGTGAATTGTACTTTAGTCTCTCTGCCAGATTCAAATTACATGCTTCTGGATGTTTACATTTATAAGGTTGTTCTTTTACTTCTACATGTTCTAGATTATTTTTTATCCATTGTTAAGTAACAGAAGTAACACATTATCTTTGTTCTTTTATGTATTTTAGTTAAAATGGAAGAAAATAGAAAAAAAAAAAAAAACATGTATTTTGTTTTGCTTGACTGTACAGAAAGTTAAAGTAAATTAACTTTCCTAATTTAAATTTCAAAATTTTCACTTTCTTTTCACTTTGCACCATCTAAGTGATAAGGTGTTTTGTTTTCCCTGGAATTTAATGTAAATATCTTGACGGTGTATAGTTTTTTTATAATATGAATTCAATCTCTGTTATAAAGGCATCACACTTCAAATTTTAATATAAATAAAAAAGTTGAAGAATATGTCACTGCAGTAATTTATTCTTTCAGGAACACATTTATGTGTGTTCTGAATCACTCCACATTTACGTTATGATCATATTAAAGTATAATTTATGATCGTGTGTGAAAAGTGGTTGAACATAAACCGGTGCAAGGATCTTCTCGTTCATCAACTTCTTCACATGTCTATCAGTGTGACCATGCTGCTTCTTTCTGTCTGATATGAAAACAGTGTCTGTCAGATTATTAATTTGCACCTGCTCTGCATAACTTTTCAACTGTCATCATAGATTCATAGGTTGAGCCAAGGAAAATCACAGCGGCCAAAAGGCTCTGCATTATTATTATAGAAAAATGATAATTTAACAAATTTTTTGTTTCAAATTTTGATAAGTAAATATTTTTGGTAAAAAAAATTTAAAACTTAGTAATTTTATCAACTTTATCAAAAATTTGTTTGTTAAAAAATTAATATAACTGCTATTGATCTCATTGAGGAGAAAGAAGCAGGCTAATGTACCTATCGACCTAAAACTATAATTAATGAAGAAATCAGAAACTTTTAGTTATGCAGGACTATTTCAGTTACTTTATTTTTCACTTTATTTCAGAGTTTTATGATTTATTTGTTTTCCAATTTTAATGTGTTCAATGCATCTTATATATTTTTTTAAAATAATTTTTTTAAGGATAAATATGATTTTAGTCCTTAAACTTTGATCAAAATTAAAATTCGTATATGTTCGAAATTTTGATACATTTTAGTTCTTAAACTTTAAAAATGAATAAATATAGTCTTTTTAATTCAATTACGTTAACATTTTTTTTAGATGTTAAATGCAATTCCTAGCAAATATTGAACGGAAAATGTAACAAACAATGTAAAACTCCAATATTAACATAAAACGCATTTGATATTCAAAAAAAAAATCACGTAATTAAGTTAAAATGACTATATTCATTTATTTTTAAAGTTTAAGGACTAAAATATATCGAAATTTCAGACAATGACAAATTCTAAGTTTGAGTTAAAGTTTGGAGACTAAAAACATACTTAACCCAATTTTTTACTTAATTTAACCTTATTTTAATCATTCATTCGTATGACACCTGAAATATTTTTTTTATAAATATACTATAAATTTTAAGTTTAAGTTTAACTTAACCTTACAAAATTAAAATTTAAAATAAAATTTATACTTATTTATTATATTATAATAGAAGATATATAAATTTCAATTATAAAAGTAAACATCAAGTGGTTCTATAATAATATGATAGTAAATGAATGAATAAATTCAATAAACAACAAATTTTGTTAGGATAATTCTAATATTATATTAAAATATGAATTTTTAACCTGATAATAAAATTTAGATTCCCTTATATTATAGACGTAAAACTTTAGTTTATGACAAAAAATATCTATTAAAAATCAAACTTATTTTATGAATATAATAATTTTAGAAACGTATTCAATTGAATTAGTATTTTTGTAGATGTAACAAATAACATATTTTATTATAAAATATTTCAAATTTCTTTTATCCTATTGACTTATACCTTAAAAAAAATTCAATCCACGTACAAAGTTAATGTTGATATAGTATAGTTTGTATATAGATCGGAAATAATTTCAACCTAAAACAATGTGCCCTGGATATACTTAAATGTCTGTAGGAAAATGAGAGAAAATAAATTAATTAATAAAGTAAGTGAAAATAAAGTAAAAACTATATTTTTTTAGTTAAAAAAACAAAGAGAGAATTAACATAAATAAATAAATAATAAAATATTATCGGTATAGGTCATTCATTTTTTAACCTTTTCTATAATAGTGTGATTACAAAAAGTTGGTACGTGTAGAAACATTTAAATTAAAAGCGTGAGAATTATAACGTTAGTTCAAAATGTTGAAGTGTGGAAGCAAACCATTTAAGTCCACCATTTCAAATAAATTTGAATCTAAAAAGGCAAAAGTTTTTCCGTTAACAACGGAAAAGGTTCCCCAACTTATTTTCAATAAAGCATGGCCTTGTTAATTTTAATGTATAAAGATGTTTATTTCATATTTTCTTATTTTTATGAAATAAAAATATTCTTAAAAAAATTTCAACTTCCGTATTACAAATACAAACATAACTATATTCATGCATTTAAATGACCTCCCATTAAAAGTGGTACTCATGAATAATGATGCGATGCAAAATGAAGTGACGAAAGTAAATTAAGGAGGGAGTGGGTACACCTAATAGATATTTATTGGATTTCGAAGTGGATGATTTATTTCACGTTCATCTGACTACAAAATTTTGAATAAGTGTTTTTGAGTAAAAACAATCATGAGATGATCGTATTTTTTTAATGATATATATTTGTAGTTTTTTAATTTATAGACCTATATGAATAACAAATAAATATGATCACCAGGTTGTGTTATTATAAATGGATTCTATTTTTATCAAATATAATATCATATATATTTCTATATAATATCTTATATGTTATAAATATTATTTTTCTCTTATTTTTGAGCAGTTAATATATCATTTGGATCACATAGGTTTATCCTTCATTCATTTGTCATTTTGGATCTACCAAATAATAATAATATTATTATTATTAATTATTTCTTCCTGCATCTTCATATAACTTTTTATTTTTATTTTATCCTTGCACTAATTATGGTACTTGCTCCTCCATTTTTATCTTCTTATCCAATTCCCTCTCCACACCCACACAATTCTTCTCCAGCATGAAATGAAAGCCTCCACATCTTCTTTCACATGGATTTAGTAGTAGAAATCACACAAGTCGTATGCTCGGATTTCAGATTTTGTATTAGATTTGTTGGTACTGTTTTCTATTCAACATTAAAAATTAGGGGTGACAATTAGGATAAGGCTCGCCAGGCTGGTCCGTAAAAAAATGCGGGATAGGTCAGGGTAGTGAGTCCGCAGGCCCGTAGTGACCCGATCCGCATAAGCCTGCAGCCCGTGCGGGTCGGCCCGTAAGCCCGCATGAATTTTTTTTTTAATTTTTTCACTTATGTATATTAATTATTTTTTTATGGACTCTTGCATTAACGTTTCAAATTCTTATATAACTGGAAACGAAGTCAAGTATTATGTATTTTTTAATGTGCTAAAATTTAAATAATACATTGTGTATGTCATAGTATGAATATGATGAAAATGTTGAATTATCAATTTATCATCCAACTCCCCAAAGTTTTTCCTTAATTTTGTCAACTTCTTAAAGTTTTCTAATTTTTAAACATTGAAAATTTTATCATAAAAAAAAAAAAAGAGGGTCAGCCCGTGGACCAAGTGCGTGGCGGGACGGGCCAGTGTTTGCAGCTCGCACAAAATGTGCGAGGCATGGCGAGCACAAAATGCACCTTTAATATCTGACCCTTCCTTTGGTGCTTACTAAATATTTAATATAAATTTTTTGTTGTATTTAGATTTGCGAGTATTTTAGCTTATTTTTACATTTACACATTGAAAAGAATACAAATACATACATTTCTAATTTTGAAGATAGACCGAGAAAAAAAATACTAGTCGACTAGTTTTCTTCTCTTTGCAGTTTTTAGGTTTAATTATGCCTTTGGCTCCCATTTTGGAGTCAAAATCTCAAAATGGTATCCAAATTTTTAAAAGTTTCAAATTGGTCTCCTTTTTTGTTAAAACGTCTCACGTTTGCCCTTTCCGTTAAGTCAAAGTTGACGCCGTTAGAGGGAGTGCCACGTGTCAGTTCCTCGATTTTTTTAATTTTTGATTTTTTTTTAATTTTTAATTTTTAATTTTTTTAAAAAAATCAAAAAAATTGCCACGTGTCAAACTATCATCGTGCCACGTGGTAGTGACATAGTGATGTGGCAGTTACAGTGACACGTGTCAGTATTACGCCAAGTGTCATTTCCTTAATCTCAATTTGGTCCCTCTATTTTAATTTGTCTCAATTTAGTCCCATTTTTTGTAAAAATTAGCATTTTTGTCCCTCTCCAAATTGAAATCAAATTTAATTTCTATATAAATGTACACAAATATTTCCATCAAAATTGATATTTCAAGTAAATATTTTTAACCAAATTAAGTTCATTTAATTAATATTTTACA
>Ga0214543_1013539_pt1 | contig 10175 bp, 8 predicted proteins | sample CNSS2metaG_FD_160094 | JGI IMG/M metagenome (GOLD analysis project Ga0214543, IMG submission 160094) | Root nodule microbial communities from cowpea collected in UCLA plant growth center, Los Angeles, California, USA - CNSS2 | ecosystem: Host-associated > Plants > Roots > Nodule | place: USA...
CACTTAGTTTATGTTGTACTTTTAATTGTGTTCAATAAATTTGTACTTGATTCAATTCAATGGTACATCTTTTCTTATTATCTTTTATTGTTACTTATTTTACATAAACCAAAAACAAATAACAAAATTATTTAAAATACAATAATGAAATGCTTTCAAATTATTTTACTTATTTTCATCATTTTTAAAATATTTTTTACAAATTTTCAAAGTTTATAATATACAATTTTTAAAAATTATCAAAAATTAAAAGATAACTGTAATTTAATATTAATAAACATCTATTAAAAATAATTAATACTACACAAATTATAAAAAAAAATTAAATTGACGTTTATATTTTTAAATTACACATAAAAAAACTTACTACACAATACAAAATCTATTTTTAAATCAACAAATTCAAAAAAAAAAATCTTTCAAATAATACCTAAAATAACTAAAAACACAATACTAGATCTATTTTAAAAAAATATATTTAACCTTTAATGTAACATTTTTCAAAAAACAAAACAAAAAATAACTCTTATATCTATTTTATTAAAAAGTTTAAAAAATATTATTTCTAATTTATTTAAAAAAATAAAAAAAATAAAAAACCAAGTTCAGAATTCGGATCCCTGAAATCAAATTTTGATTTGGATTGAAAAAAGAAAATCAAACATTAAAGGTTGGAATTTGGCCCCTGAAGGACCGAATTCCCAACTAAAACTAAAAACAATGCTATCCATGTAAATTTAAGGAACAATGTGCTATGCATGTCAAAAAAGGAGCAAACAGTGCTCTTTTGAAAAAAAAATCATTATTTTTTGTATGTGAAATTTCTGCCACTGTAAATTTTTCTTTTTATATATTTATTTGACTTTTTTTAGGAGAAATCTTAATAGGAATTGAAAGTTTCAGTCTTCAATTTTTCATCAAAAATGCCTTTCTTTTTAAGATTAATATTGTTCATATAAAGTTAAGATGTGCAATTCTTATATAATAAAAAGAAGAGAAAATGATCTAGATTACCTTGCAATGTGGCAAAAATAAACTTAAATAATTTGACATAAATGTTAAACATTAAAATAGTATTCACTTTAAATAATATATTATTTTAATTCCAAAATTATTGGCAAAATATTTTTGTCAATACCTTTTTATTATTTTTATTTTTCTTATCATGTCAACAAGTTTGCAACACATGAACAGATCACATCCGTAGATATTGTTACAGTGTAAGAATTGTAATGTTGATTAAGGTCACGTCTTACTTTTTAGTGTAGTTAATTTGTTTAATTTCATTGTTAATTTTTTATTTTTTAGTTAAACCCTTTAATTTTTGTGAGAGAATGGGAAAAAAAAGGAAAAGAAGGACACCATTATGATAAGACTGATATCTTTTAGAATTCAATCTATGCAAATTGGAATGTTAGCAGACACACTCAAATCATAATCATTATAATGGCAGACACATTAAACCCTAAATATTATGATGAGTTCAATGATTAATTAAAACAATTGGTAGTTGAATTTGTCTACATATGCTCTAATAACCCAACTCTTCCACCATCTTGAGCAAACTCACTCATATCACTGTGTTGCGACGATGATTTTTTGTTATTAATTTGAAAATATATAACTCAAATTCAAAAATTTATTATTAGTTAATTCAGAAAACAGTAGATTTGAAAATACTGGAATTTGAAAAAGATTTGCCAATAAAGAAACATTTTATGGTGAAATTACCCTATGTGTACACATGTTAAAAGTTCCTTTTATTAATAATTAATAATATTAACATTTTTGAATTAGGTGCCCTCACGTATTACCTTTCATATATATAAAATCATGTTTTAACTCTTACTGTGATACCATTGTGTTATATGGTTAATACACATAAATAATATTTAATATTTGTAAATTAAAAATATGGTGAAAGTATGCGAAAAAGTGCAAGTCGTAAATAGTAGAAAAAGAAGTCACGAAGTAATGACAATTGAACAAAACATTATATTTATGGTACTTAAAATAGTAGATTCTAACCGTTAAAAGTTATTATTAAAAAATTTCATATAATTAAAATAATCTCTTACATTAATAGGTATTAAAACATTTTGTACAAACGCATTTTAGAAGTGGATAACTTTGTTAGAAAAAAAATTATTACTACTTAAAAATCTTCATAAATTACATTTCTTTTTTTAATTTTTATTTAGTGTCTTCGTATGACTTCAAATAGAAATAAAATTAATTTTAATTTTATTGTCATGTATTTATAACTAAAAACCACTATAATATATATTATATTTATTATTATTTAAAACTTATCGAAGTTTTAAAAAACTGTAAACAATATTTAAATAACTCTTTTAATTTTTATTAAATTTTTCAAAATTTAAAATTATTGATTAATAATTTTTTTATCAATAACTAAATTATTTATTTGATTTAAAATTACTTTATAAATTTATAATAGTAGTAATCTATAAAAAAAAATCTAATACAATGAAAAAAAAAAGCATATGATGTTATTATAATTTGTTTTAAATCATACCTCAAATAAAAATTGTATTAATAAATATTATTTAAAGTTTAAAAATATATGATATTATTATAATTTGTTTTAAATCATCTTAAAAAATATAGGATAGGATACGACATATTTTCGATACGACAATTTATTTTATATTTAAAAAATATATGATGTTGTTGTAATTTGTTTAAATCACACTTCAATAAAAATTTTATTAATAAATATTATCTAAATTGAATATGCTAAATATAATAAATTCAATATACAAATAAAAATTATAATTCGCTATTTCTTGTTTATTGTTTAGAAATAGGAATAGTGTCAATTTCATCTCCTCCATGAGAATCATATATAAATAAGGCACCTTCTATATATGTAAAACTAATGAAAAAAAGTATTAAAGACTAACATTCATTCATTGCCATTATCATGAGTAGTTGTTATAATAAATTATTGTCAATTATATGGGATTACAGTATAAAAACTTATGCAACAATTATAAATTGATTGACAAATGGACCACATCTATGGAAATAATTGACTATGTGAACATCTCATATTATCTCACATATCACATATTTGGAAAATTTCCAACATTCTTCCATGTGGTCCATTTATGCCATTACAATTAATACAAGAAACTAAATACAAGAGTCATGGTGACAAGTAATCCAAAAGTGAGTATTATCTCCCATGTATCACAATATATCAAATCTCTCATCAAAGACTCTTAACTATAATGAATAAACCATATGTTTATTTTAGATCAAACGAAATTTCTCAAAATAAATAAATATGTGCACAACAAAATGAGAAAAACTGAATAAGAGTTTTATCAAAGTAAAAATAATGATTGTCACAACATGGAACCAATTTTCATTTGCACTAAATGATCCTTAAAATTCTTGAATGGCAAGCCTTTAGTCAAAGGATCGACAATCATCAACTCATTGCTAATATGCTCAATGACCACTTAACACGTTTTCTTATGGCTAGATATTTAATGTCAATGTGCTTAATTTGACTTTCACTTCTATTATCCTTAGCCATAAATAATGCAATAGAGTTATCACAATACAACTTCAATGGCCTAGTAATTGAATCCACAACTCTAAACTCAAATATAAAACTCTTCAACTATACACCATGTGAGGTAGCCTCAAAATAAGAAACAAACTCAACCTTCATACGATACTAGAAGTAGTAGTCAAGATCTGCTTTTTGCTACTTCAAAATATAGCTTCACTAGTTAGCAAAATAACATAACCAGATGTTGATTTTCTGGTATTAATGCAACCAACAAAATCTAAATAGAAGTAGCCCATTACCTCAAAACTATTAGTTTGTCTGTATATGAGCATGAAATCCTTTAATCTTTGAAGATATATGATTACCTTATTTGCAGCTTTCTAGTGGCTAACACCTGGATTACTCTGATATCTTCCCAAAACTCCAATTGTGAAATGTGAAGTTTGGAGCAAACCTTACATTAGACTTCTAGTAGTTGAAGCATATGAAACATTCTTCATATGTTCTGGTTCAAGATCATTTTTGGCTCCAATGTTGTAATCTAATTATTGTAAATAAACTTCATAATCACTAGAAATTGTTGATTGATCCTTTGATATATTTTTTAGGTCTTCTTAATGTTGCTTTACTACCTTGATGAAGAACTGGTTACTCAACAACTTGATCTATCTCCAACAATTTGTGGAACTCGAATAAGTAGTTGTCTAATACGCTCTTGAACCAAAGGAGCATGAATGACTATCAATCTATCATTTGATTTAGAGGGTTGTATTTCATTATGATTATTTTGATTTAAATCACTCCCACTAATCAAGTCATTTATAAGAAACTTTACATTCCTTGATTCCACAATTCTAGTGTTATGAGATGGACAATAAAACATTATAACCTTTAGACTTTTTTGCATATCCAATAAAATACAACTAATAGTCTTAGGTTCTAGTTTCTTCTCTTTTGGGTTATAAAATGTCACTTTAGATAGGCATTTTCAAAGGCATATGTGTCATAAATTGGGTTTCCAACCTTTAAATAACTTAAAATGTGTTCTTAAAACATCCTTGGTTAGAACTTAATTCACTATATACACCACCGTCTTAAGTTCTTCAATTCACAAGAATTCAGGAAGCTTTGCATGACTCCTCATGCTTCACATCATATCCATTAAAGTTCGATTTCTTCTATCTGCCACACCATTGTGATATGGAGATCTAGACAAAGTGTATTGGGCAACAATCCCATGTTCTTGAAGAAATTTCGCAAATGGACCAGGTTCTTGTCCACTCATAGTATATTTATCATAGTACTATCCACCTCTAGCTGATCCCACAAAATCTTAAGTTGCTTTTCGCATTATAACTCTACTTTAGCCTTAAAAACATTAAAGGCGTCTAAAGCTTCATCCTTATAATGAAGTAAGTAAAGATACATGTATCGTGAGTAATCATCTAAAAGGTACTTCTTTATGGAGGTAGAGACTGCAATCACAAACTGTACTACTCTAAGGTGCTTCTTTCTTTCTGTTGCTAAGGATCCCCCTTTGGCAAATCCTTTTGCAATAGTGTTAATGGTCCCCCTTAGGGGAGATTTGGATTATGGTGGTTGTCTTCCAACCGTTGTGGGTGGATCACGTCTATTACGATTGTTATCTCTTTCATGTCTTCGGTAGTCTCTTATTCTTTCCTCATACCTTCTAAGCTCCCCTTGACTTCATCTACCTTGGTACGCTATGAATTGTCGGAGATGTTCGACCTGGATAAGTTCTTCGATCTTATCTCTAAGAGTAGTACATTTGTTTGTATTGTGGCTAGAGTTACAGTGGTACCGACACTGTTGCGAAATGTCTACGTTGGAGGGAGTATTAACCCTCTTTGGATGGGTTATAAGGTTAGGATGCAAGGCTTCTTCTAGAATTTGAGACTTGGGAGCATTCAACATAGTATACCTGACAAACCTTGGTGGTTTTGAAGGATTCATTGGTCAAACCTACCTTAGAGGACCTCTGAAAGGTTGTTCCTTATCATGTTTCTTCTCCACAGCATTATCCTCGACTTTATTTTTGTTCTTAAAATCCTTTAATTCTTCCATACGCATGTATTTGGCTGCTTTTATTCTTAACTCAACCATGTTGGCTATTGCTTTCTTGCATAAACAGTCAACGAAAGGCCTTGCTCTTAAGGCAGTCACCATTTGAGGTAATGCAACTTTAGGGCTAAGATTTCTGATATTAGGGCTAGCTTGCTGAAGCGTTCCATGAATGCTCTTAAGGACTCTCCTGTTTCCTAACATATGTTAATCAAAGCCATTGAGGTTAGGTTATACGGTTTAGACATTGCAAACTGGGCCTCGAACTGTGTGGTAAGGGTGTCAAAACAATCTAAAAAAAAAGGGGGGAGTTAGGTGAACCAACTAAGTGCTGCTCCTTTGAGGGAAGTGGGGAACACCTTGCAAAAGATGGCGTCTTCGTGGTATACAAGCTGACTTATGTGAGGTATATATGCACATGCTTGTCAAGATCCGTTGTGCCATAGTATATGTCGATCGTCAAGGTTTTCCAACTCCGTGGTAATGGAGTTTCCAGAATTCCATCAACAAAAGAGTGTTTTCGTTGACGTCACAATAGTGCTTAAGTATCGATCATTCTAGAAGTATGGGTGTTAGCCTTCTGCGTACTTTCCCCTATGGTCTCTCCTCCGAGGGCAGATGAGGTAACCTAAGTCTTACTTGGTCGAGGAGGGTCTTCTTCATCACCATTCTTGAGCTTGTATTTCATCTTAGCATTCTTAGCTCGAAGCTCTACTATCTCCTTTTGGAGTGCCATCATCATCACCATCTGGTTGGTCTCTACTGCCTACGCTTCTTGTCCATTGCTTACCATATTCCTAGTGCACACCATGTGTACTTTAATCTAACTCGACCCCACGATGGATGCCAATGTTCCTATATGAACAGTATGTTCCAATAAGAGACAAATCTTCTTACAAAGGTCGAGATATCTTAGGTCTACACTTGGGTCCACTCTCCTCTCTTTCCTTCGAGTTGCCAGCTCTCTTAACTCTTTCTTGTTGAGGTGTTCTCTTTCGATGAAGGTGTAGAATCCACGACGGCGGGGGTGCCTGCAAAGACATTTTTACGCTCAAGTTAGCTAGTGCAATAAATGTAGGTGGTTGCAATAAATGAGATCAATTTCTTACCCCATGAACAATGCTATTTATACTACCTGGATGAGCCTAGACTATGGGGCTTGGATTTTGTAAGATTAGGCCATTTTAATGTCTTGCTTAATTATACGTATTTCCTTTAATCATTCCACGATTTGTCCTTTTGCCTAGGTGGCTCTGTACTGCAACAATGACGTATATGTATCCTTTCGTCTATGTTGAAATGTTCTCTACCTTCGTGCTATAGGGACGTATTTGGCTCTATACGTACAATAGCCTCCTGAGTCAAGACAATCTTAATTGAGAGTCTTTAATGTAGTTTGGGTGCTTCTTGTTATGATTATGAGAGAGAGAAAGAAACTATAAGTTTATCACGAAAGTTTTGAAAACTATCCCTCGAGACAGTTTTCGTAAGAGCATCTGTAACTTGAAGCTGGGGTGGAATATATTGAACACGAAGATGCTATTTTCGAACATGATCACGGACATAGTGAACATCAAGGGCGAAGTGCTTGGTTTTGGAATGAAAGATGGGATTGGCTGTGAGTAAAACTGCACCAAGATTATCAGAATATATAGTGGGCGCAGAAGGAGAAAGGGAAAGCTCTTTGAGAAGAGAAACCATCCAAGAGAGTTCAGTTGTTGCAGAAGCAATGCTGCGAAATTCTGCTTCAGTGGTGCTGCGAGAAACAACTGCCTGCTTTTTCGACGACCAAGTGACAAGATTCGATCCAAGATATATATAGAAACCCGAAGTCGACTTTCGATCACTTGGATCTGAACCCCAGTCAGCATCTGCAAAACAGCAAAGAGTAAGATCCGTGTTTGATATGAAACGGATGCCAAAATGAGTAGTGCCAGCAACATATCTTAAAATTTGTTTGACCGCTTGCCAATGATGGAAGTTGTGGTTGGTGCATAAACTGAGAAACCTTGTTAACTGCATACGTGAGATCCGGACGTGTGAAAGTAAGGTACTGAAGAGCCCCAACAGTTTGTCGATATAACGTGGGATCCAAAAATGCTTCAGAGCCATGAGGTGTGAGCTTAAGAGAGGTTGCCATTGGTGTTGGTTGAGGTTTTGCGGAAGTCAGGCTTGCCTTACAGAGAATCTGATTTGCATATTTTGTTTGTAAGGAGAAGAGAGCCACTTGGTTGCCAATGAGCTTCAATACCAAGGAAGAAATGAAGTTTGCCAAGGTCTTTGAGTGAAAAGGTGTTGTTGATAGTGGTAATGAGCTTTTGAATGGCAGAAGAAGACGTTCTTGTAACAAGGATGTCATCAACATAAATAAGTATAAGTATGGTGGAAGAAGATGATTGTTAGACAAATAACGAAGGATCAGAAATAGTGAATATAAAGCCAAGCTGAATAAGAGTGGTACTTAGCTTTTGATACCAAGCTCTTGGAGCCTGCTTTAAACCATAGATAGCTTTGTTTAGTTTGCAAACGTATCCGGGTTGAGAACAAAAACTGTGTGGTTGTTCCATGTACACAAGTTCGTCAAGATCACCATTGAGAAAAGCGTTGTTAATGTCAAGTTGACGAATAGTCTAACCAGCCGAGGAGCAAGAGATAACACTAAACGAATCGTGGTTGGTTTCACAACAGGGCTGAAAGTCTCGAAATAGTCAAGACCCTCAATTTGATTGAATCCACGTGCAACCAAGCATGCTTTGCGTCGTTCAAGGGTACCATCGGGATTATATTTGTTTTTGAAAATCCATTTTGACGTGATGATGTGAGCACCGCGGGGAGGTTGAACCAATGTCCAAGTCTTGTTTTTGAGGAGTGCATCAAATTCAACTTGCATGGCTTATTTCCATGCAGGGTCAATAAGCGCATCATGTGCACATAGAGGAACAAAATCAGTGGTAGTAGAAACCCAAGCTTTTGGTTTAAAGATACCAGACTTAGCTCTAGTTTGAATTGGATGCACGTTAATAAGAGTGTGTGCTGAGGAGGAAGCCACAAAATCAGTTAATGTTGGAGCCTGGGATGCGCTAGAATTCAAGGATGCAATAGAGTGAGGAGAGTCTTGAGTCTGAGATACTGCATCTTCTGAGACTGAAGGATGTTCCGAAGAAGATGAAGGAAAGGGCATGCATGGTACAAAGGAGTCTAATGGAGCAACAGGTGTATGTGGTTGATGTGGGGTTGTGGGAAGAAGAAGCAATGTTGATGAAGGAGCATCACCACCCAACACAGGAGCGGAAGATTGAGGTGCAAACATATTTGGAACACATTTATAAGGAAATTCATTTTCGTTAAAAATAACATCCATGGATGTATACAACTTACCATTTGGATGAAGACATAAGTAGCCTTTTTTGTTTACAGAATATCCAAGAAACAAACATGCATGGGATTTAAAATCAAATTTATGTTTATTGTATGAACGTAAAAGAGGAAAGCAAGTGCAACCAAAAACACGAAACAATTCATATTTTGGTGGATGATGATAAAGGATTTCATGAGGAGTTTTATATTGAAGAATAGATGTGGGTAAATTATTTATAACCAAAGTTGCAGCTTTGAAGGCAAAATCCCAGTATTTTAAGGATATAGATGCATGTGCAAGGAAACTCAAACCAGTCTCAACAATGTGTCTGTGCTTCCTCTCAACAGTCCCATTTTGAGGATGAGAGTAAGGACAAGTATAATGATGAATGATGCCAAACTTAGCTAAGAACTTATCAAAATGTATAAATTCACGAGCATTATCGGTTTGAATGGCTTTTATAGAAAAACCTAATTGTTTTTCAATCATTGTTTTGAAATTAATAAAGATGTCAAAAGATTGAGATTTTGAATGAAGCATGTAAACCCACGTGAATCTGGAAAAAGCATCAACAAAGGAAATGTAATACCTATCACCATTAACAGAGCAAACTTGTGCTGGACCCCAAATGTCAACAAAGATTAATTCTAGTGGGTGTGTGTAGACTGTGTGAGATGTAGTAAAAGGTAGCTGATGTATCTTAGATATAGCACAAGAGTTGCAGAAAACAGAGTCAGTGTTAAAAGAAATGTTACAACTTTGTAGAATTCTCTTTATAGTTTGAAGAGTAGCATGGCCCATGCGTGAATGCCATAGGTCCAAAACCGATGAAGAAGCAGTCGAGACTTGATGAACTTGGGGCTTGTGTGAGCATTTCAGCGTAGGAAAAACATATATGCCATCTTTAAGTTGTCCATTGAAGTAGAATCTGTTTTGTGACCTGGTGTTTTACATTACAATGAGAAGGAATCCATTGTAGTTGGTTTTAGATGTGAAGTTTGAAGAGTCACTTGTTATGTGATGTGAAGCCCCACTATTAGGGTACCAAAGAGTTTCAGGCATAGTAGAGATAGAAGACAATTGATCATAGTTATCAATATTGGAAGGAGAAACCTGAGAGTTATGTAATTGAATAGGCGGTTGAAAATCTTGATCAAAGCGATGCCAACACGAAGCTACGGTGTGCCC
>Ga0214543_1013540_pt1 | contig 10175 bp, 7 predicted proteins | sample CNSS2metaG_FD_160094 | JGI IMG/M metagenome (GOLD analysis project Ga0214543, IMG submission 160094) | Root nodule microbial communities from cowpea collected in UCLA plant growth center, Los Angeles, California, USA - CNSS2 | ecosystem: Host-associated > Plants > Roots > Nodule | place: USA...
TTATTATAATTTCTGTTATTTGAATTTTTGAATTTTGTTTAAAATTTAAATATTTTATTTTAATCAAATTTTTAAAATCATTTCAATTATATATCTTTTTATATTTTTAAATTTAAATTTATTTTTATATAATTTATTAAAAATTTAATAAAAAAAATAAAAAAAATCATATTTAAAATAACATATATAAATAATATATAAATAATGAAATTTAAAATTAAAAAAAAAGAATATATATATATATATATATATATATTTGTATATATATTTTCTTTTTTATTTTTTATTAATTTAAAGTTTTATTATTTTAAAATGAATTTAAATATTAAATAAAATTAAATGAAGTAGAATAAATTTATTATTTTTTAGTTTTTTTTATTTAAAGTTTAATATTATTTTAATTTTACTTATTTTTATATTTATATTTATTTTTTAGTATATTAAATAAAAATAAAATTATATATATAGATATTAATATTTAAAAAATAGTATATATTAAGAAATTTGAAAACATAAAAAATAAATAAAATAATAAACTAAAAAGATCATTAAAAGGTTAAAAAATATAAGTTTTAAAAAGTATTAAAAATATTTAAAATAAAATTTGATTTTTTACTTACGGAAGTCAACTTCCGTAGACTTTTTTTTGACTTCCGGAAGTCGACTTTCGGTTTTTTGACTTCCGGAAGTCGACTTCCGTTCCGGTGATGATTTTTTATTTCCGGAAGTCAACTTCCGGTGATATATTTTGACTTCCGGAAGTCGACTTCCGGTGATATATTTTGATTTTCGAAAATCGACTTCCGGTGATATATTTTGACTTTTGGAAGTCAAAAATTTTGACTTCCGAAAGTCGACATAATTTTGGGGCTGTGGTGTCTACTGGTCAAAGGGTTTTTTGGAAATTTAAAGAAAGTTTGGAGGTGCAGAAGAAATTTTGGAGGTGCAGGAAGAAAGACCCCAAATAATTTCATATCACTAAAAAGAAATACTTTGAACCCCAATAGTTTTCAATAAAAAAATATAAACCAAAATGTTATTCGAGACAAACATTTTCTATAGATATATAAAACCCATGTCAGAATTTATCTGATTAAAAAACTAAACAAAAATAATAAAAAAAATTAACAAAAGAACAATGCATATTAGTTGTTTGCATCAATTTATATTTATTGAAGTAACAGTGATCATTTAACTTTTACATGTATATTATAAGAAAAGAAATTCATGGCATTAAGCACGAACAATTTGGAACAGTAGATGTAACTGTTCCATGGGCATTTTTGCAAGAACAACATGCTGGCTTGGCTGGCAAAGAAGAAACAATGTCGATTTGATCCAATACGATGTCGTAGCAACCTAATTGTCCACAGTCTAAGGTTATAGCTCTGCCATCAAAGGATGTTCCTTGAAAACCTCTGAATGTCACCCCACTCACTTCTACTTCTCCATTCTATATTTTGCATACCAAATTCAAAATCCAACTTTAATAATAATTTTTTTTTTCTTTTTATAAAAAGAAAAAAAAAATAACAAGGAAAACAAGTTGAATAATATTAAGTGAATACCGTTAAAGAATAACTGCCATAGTGTTTATCAATAAATATTGGGTAGCGGGTTTGATCTAACGTTATTTCTTCAAAAGTGATTTGCTTTGCACAACCATTTCCAACCTGCAAAGAAATGAGCAATGTGTGGTAAGAGATAATGGAAACAAATGTTTGATTTAATTTTCATTTTACTTTAGTTTGTTTCATACCTTTGAATACACTAATGAAAACATAGGATTTAACATGAAGATTTTGTATATAATGAAATTAATTAATCTAATTTAATAAAATAAACTATCACAAAATTGTAAATATAGACAGTTTAATCAGAATAATAAGTGTGAAAGTTCTCTTTAATTTTTTTTCTCTCTTTAAATCGATTGCAAGGTGAAAGAGGAAGAAATTTGATATTTCATAATTTTAAAATTTCATCTTCACTATGAAACTTAATCCTAGGAAACACAAAAATGGTTACACCAAAAAGATTTTTTCCAACATAAAAATAATGCTAACACTGACATAATGAAAAGAACTACATAAACTGTATAATTACTGATTTAGTCCTCACTACTAAAAAAAATTCATATTTTTTTATCAATTTTGTTTTAAATTTTTTTAGGAAATATTTATAAATTTTATTATGAAAAAAAAATTGTAAAAAATTACAGCCAATTTTTTTGCAAAATATTTTGTATAAAACACTCTTCGAAACAAATTTTGTAGGAAATATTTGCGAATTTTATAATTTTATGGAAAATAATTATCCATGAAAGAATTACATGCCAATTAAAATTCTTAGAAAAAATAGCAAGAAAAAGTCTTTTCTTGCAAAATTTTTTAATAAATTTGCAAGAAAATTGTCATGTAATATGAGAATTTTTAGTAGTGTCTCTAATCTTTTGGTTTAGTTTATTTTGATCTCCTTATTATTGGAGGACTAAATTGAATCAAAAAAATAGTAATGAATCAAAATGATCTAGAACAAAGAATTGAATGACTAAATTAGTAATTATAACCTCTAATAAAATAAATATTGAAACCACAAGAAAAATATTAAATAATTTTTATGAATATTGTATTAAATGTTTATAACATATTATGATTGCATTATTTTAGTTGAGGAAAATGTTAGAAAATATATAGTTAAGATGGTCAAATAGTTGTCGGATGCAAAAATGTTTGAACCCTAATATTACTTACCGGAAATGTTTTGATTCTTGCTCCATATTTAGTTTTTGTCAAGGTGCAATTTCGTATATATATTCCTTCCACCGTTGCATTCCTTTTTCCCAGGCTACCAATGCTGATTAATTCATTCATGTCAATTCATGTTAAAGTTACTAATAACAAAAAGATGTTAAATAGTATAAACCAATCAATATTTTTATAGATTTATGCAATGTGCAAGTAAGTGATATACTTTCACACGATTTTAACCGTTATTTATTTTTAGAAATTGACTTTATCTCTAATCGATATAAAATTTTTAACTATTATGTGCATGTATAAAAATTAAAAGTACTGTTAACCATTTGAGGATAAACAGAGAACCTTATTCCATGGCCTGGTCCACAAGCAATGCCAGTAACATTGACTACGGAGGAGCCACCACTGATAGCAATACAATCATCACCTGTTTGGAAAGACAATGCAAGTTAAAACACTACATTTGAAAATTTGATATTTTGATGAGAAGAAAACATTGGTTTACCTGATTGTATGGTGGAATCCTGAATCAATACGTTTTTTGAATAAGTAACGTCAATTCCATCAGTGTTAGGACTGTCACCAGGAGCAGTGACATTGATACGAGAGAACGTAACACCCTCACAATAATGTACGTGTATGTGAGATTTTGGACTGTTGGTGATGGTGAAGTCATGAACACTGAGATCATTGCAATATTGGAAAGTAAGCATCTGCAAAAATAATTGAAAACTTGATTGTGAATTGTTTGATGTCTCATTCTGAAATTAGAATTTTCTGTGAGTTTTAAACCTAAAGTAATTTTATGGACTTTTAAATGAGTTCTAACTTGACTCTGATATCATGTTAATAAGACTTTAAGTCTAATTCAATCCCACAATATCAACTTCTAAAATGAGATTTTCATCTCATTTATATATTATGAAATTGTGTTATTTAATAAAAGTGAGATTTGTGACGATGTTAAAATAAATTTTAAGATATCAATATAATATATTTTTAATATTTGGTAGAAACAAGATAAAAAAATTCAATTAAATATCTAGACTCGTGATTTTGTGGGAGAAGAAAGTTTAGTGTTGTAACTGATGGTCGTGAACAAGTTTTGCATGGCCACCAAGAAGAACCACAGCCATCGATGAATCCTCCACTTCCATCCAGTGTGAGTTGCTTTACGTTTATGATGGAGATCAAACTCCTCTTATTATTCCCTGCCCATGAATCCTTCGTAGGTGCAACTATTTTCCCTTCAAGCTGAAACAAGGGAGGGGGAAAATTAAGCAAACAAAATGAGAAAAATACAAAACTCATTAATTTAACACATTATTCTTAACTCTTTCATTATAAAAAATATGTCAATAAATGAAGGATGTCAACCTACCATTGCCCTTTAAAGAAAAAGACAAAAAAACTAAATTGTATAAAACAAACTTTAATAAATGGCCACCGTCTAATTGAGCTTACTTTTTATTTGATTATCACAGTTTCGAGAAAATGTACAAAACTCGTAACTTTTGTACATATTAAATCATAAAAACATGGTTTTTAAAAACGTTTAAATTGTGTTTAAAAAAATTTAAAAAATTCATAAAAAAATATTTTGTGTTTAAAATAAAAAATAATGAAAACAAATAAGACTTTAATAGTGAAAACAAATTAAATCAAACGAACCGATCAACAATTAAACATCAAGTCAAACGAGGTTGGAAAACTTAAATGAAATGCTAACAAGAACTCTTCGCAATAAGGTCTAACTCTCTTCGTATGTCATGTAGATCTAAAAGTTGAAACAAATATATAGAGAATATGAAAGTTAAAGACAATTATTTTGAGTTATTACATGTATGAGCTTTTTAAATATAAATGTTAGATGGTTTACTAAAATGTATTTGAACATTTTCATGGTGGTATTATGTTATAGTGCTCATGTCAATGTAATCTGCTACTTCTTTAATGTTTTTAGTCTTCTGAACTATTATGGAGTTACAACATGATAGTAACCAATTTGTAATGTTTTTGAAATTTGTAGAAGGGTTAGGATATCCCAAATATTCTTATATATGTATTGGTTTAATTAGTCGGATGATACCTCCTTTCGTTTAGATGTGTCAGTTTGGTACCCACCTCTAAAAAAGTGTCAATTGAGTTCTAAATTTTGAAAAAATGTCTCAATTAGGTCTCTTTCAGAAAATACCAATTCATGACTTTTACCACTAAATTTTAATATAAATACCAATATCGTTAACGGCATCAATAATTATTTTTTTCTAAAGAAAACCTAATTGAGACATCTTTTCAAAAGTTGAGACTCAAAAGTGAGTATTATCTAATTAGTTAAACATATATTTATTTAATTTTTTGTTGCCGATAAGAAAAAAAAAATGTCGGTGGAGATTAATTTGTCATCCTCTACTCAAAAAGACTTTAATAATGTAGAAATACCTTAATTAGAATAGTTGTGGCGTTGCAAGGACCCTTGAGTACTAGGGCAGACAACAAGAATTCATAGTTCGATGGAATTTGTAGGGTTGGCGTCCCTTGTGCTCCACAAGTACCTTGCCATGCTTTCAGAAAGGCCTAACACCAATTTTAAAACACAAATATCTTATTAAAGGCCAAATCAAATGCTACAATACATCAAAATCACGTAAATAAAACTGCAATTATATATGCTTTTTAAATCAGAAATAAGAAAAAAAAAAAAGGAAAAGATTTACTTGTGAATCATCTGTTTTGCCATCTCCCACAGCACCAAAATCCATCACATTATAAGATGCGTCATTGCTTCCAAAACATGGTAAAATTAAAGCAAGAAACAAAGAGCAAGTGATTAGGCTTTGCATGTTTCGTGCAGGGGAAATTTTTCTTAATATATTTTATGTTGAGTTTTCTTTGGAGCAAATATCATGGGTTCAATATATATATCACAAGAAAATACTTGAATAGTGATTAATTTTAGAAACAAAAATAATTAATCATTATAATGATTAATTTAGATACTAATTTATAAACTAAAAATTATATTAACATCTAAAATAATCTCTATTATAAATTAAAATAAAAACTTAAAATTTATTTGTAAATTAATCTTTAAATTGATCTCTAACCTTATTTATTAAAGGAAGTAGTATATAAATTTATCAATAATTAGTTAGAAACTAATTAATATTTTTGGGTAGACAAAATGTTAGGTAATTAATGTTAGAAATTAATTAGTGATCGATTCATAAATTAATTATAATATTTTATTTGTTATAGAGATTATTTTTTATATCAATAATTTTTAATTTATAAAATAGTATTTAAATTAGTTGACTAATTTTTTTTCTTTAAAATTAATTGTTATATAAAATTTTTATTATAATGATATACAATGCTTGCATGTCATTGTGTAATTAAGGAACGAAGACCAAGTACCCAATAAATATTAAATAAAAACGTATGCTTTTTTAAAGCTATTCTCATCTACAAATTGTTACGATATACGTCATAAAGCAATGCCATTAATAAGAGATTAAATTGTCAATAAATATCTTTATTAAGACAAATAAGTTATTGACTAGTTTATTTGATTAATTTAATTAACCTTAAAATAGTTTATTTTAGTAGTTTAAATATGGATGATCCACAGATATGAAAGAAAAAGCTCAAACCTGCTTTCATGAATATATTGGCCCACAGATAGTTATCCCTAAGTTCACATGATTTATTAATAGTTTATATTTTCTTCATAATTTATATTAACTTCCTATATTATGTAGTGTATACTTCCTTTATAGAAAATTTGTTATGTTTTTTTATAAAAAAAATTCTAATTAATGATTAATTTTAGTAAAAAAAATATGTTTAAAAAAGTTTTTTATAATTAAAACTTTGATAATTGATGTTAGTGATCAATTTAAATATCAATTTATAATAAAAATTATTTTAGTTATCAATTATAATTTTTTATTTTTAATAAAAATCAATTATAAATTTTTATTTATAATAGAAACTATTTTAGTTACAAATAATTTTTAATTCATTAATTAAAATTTAAATTGATAACTCTACTAACTAATTAATTTTAGTCACTAAAATTGATCATTATTTAATTTTTTTTTTTAATTTTAATATTGGTTTAATTTGCTCTCCCATGTTTTTGTATATATATTTTTTAATCGGAATGTTTCATTTGACATAAATGATAGATGAACTATAAGGAATTGCATAATTGAAATGTCAAACATTAAGAGCAATGTCTATAAGGAATTGCATAATTGAGATGTCGACTTTTAGGTAAAAATTACACAAATTAAAAATTTGAAAAAATCTTTATTATAGTTTAAATTTAGAAATAAAATTACTTGTCTAAATCAGTAAACCTAAACAACTGTTTAAAAAAATAGATGTGCTAAAATATTTATTAAAAGTTTAACGATTTTAAAAGAAAATCTAAATTATAATTATAGAATGATATATTTTTGTCTAAAAATATATAAAATTTTAGGTTATGATGTAAAAACTTATAATGCTCATTTATTTTATAGAAGGTCATTTATTAACAATCAATTAATTAATGAATTATTAAGTAATATATGAGTTCCTTTTATTAAACACACTTGTCTTTTTCTTCATTAATATTAAATCACTAATTCAGTTTTTTTTTTTCTTTAGTTTAGCATTTGTGCATGGATTGTGGGATAAGAAACATAAGAAAATCTTTAAATAACGATCAATTTTAGAGACTAAAATTAATTAGCCACTATAATCATTAATTTAGATACCAATATATAAAATTAAAATTATTTGTATCTTAAATAACATCTATTATGAATAAAAATTATAATTGGTTTGTGAATTAGACTCTAAATTGGTTACTAACATTAGCTACCAAAGTTTTGACTACAAAGTAGTGTCTAAATACAACAATTATAGTCTAATTCTTTTAGTAGTTAAAATCCTGATAGCTAATGTTTATGACCAATTTAATTAGAATTCAATTCATAAATCAATGAAAATTTTTATTCATAATAGAGATTATTTTAGATACCAATCATTTTAATTTTATATATTGATATCTATATTAGTCACTATATTTACTAATTCCCTTTTGTCTCTAAAATTTGTTGCTATATTTATATGATTTTCTTTTGGTGAAAATATATTCTTCTTAAGAAAAATAAGTTTTTATTTTTTTTAAACTATATAAAATAATTTATAGATATTAAATTTAAAGTAATTATTATATCACTATCTATTACAAAATGGGCTTCAAACGATGGTTAAAACAACTCTTCAACGATAGTTTTTGTTAGGATCGAACGCTTACCATTTGGCCAAAATCTATAACCATTAGTTAGGGCACAATTCTTTTTACTTATGAGTGTAATAGCCCAAGCGTCACGATTCGATTGTGACCCGGCCCAGTTGCCCTCCGCCATGGGACAACTGATGCCACATGCAATAGTTTTCGAACAGTAGTAGATGTCGACGTCTTTAAAAGGTCGACAAAAATGACTACAATTAAAATAAAAGTCGATGAAAGTTTAGAACAATTTTTCTTACCGGTGGATCGGTACAAAGAGCAAAAAAGTTCCTACTGTAACATTCCGTCAAGATATTACGAATTTTAAATAAAAAGTAAAGAAATATTACGTTAGCTTCATTTATTAAAGCATCATTTCCGAAAAACGCGGGAAATTTAAAACTTTATTAAATCTATGAATAGTCTAAAATTCCATAATTTATAAAACTCAAAATAATATAAAACATCCATAGTGTTTACAATTTATTTCAAAGCCATAAATCATAAAAACTCCCAAGCTATCCCCGCTCCGTCGCCAAGCCTTACCAAATCCACCTGCAACATCATCTGCTCCTGTGTACCGCGTACACGATCATTGCTAAACACAAGCAGATAGGGTGAGCTAACAGAATAAACCATATATTTATATATTCACACACACACACACACACATATATATATATATATATATATATATATATATATATATATATATATATATATATAAGACACTCATATACATATCTAACACATCATTCACATCAGGGAAAGTTCCTTTCATTAATGCCATACCACATGGCCACCACCATGTGAATCGTGTTCTACATCTTCTAGCGATTACTTCAAGATGAATTGTTGTCATACCTATCGGCCACAATCGATACAGAACGTGCGGGAAACCATGTTACGGATCATACACCGTAACGCCAGGTGGAGTTCCCAAATACAAACATAGTTTGCAACGTCCCAAGACTACCAAACTCGTCAGTCAACTACTGAGGAGGACAATCTATTTGGACCCATCCGTATTGGCCACAACTAGCACACTCACACTGGCAACACTCGCCAACCCGAGCTCAACTCAAGGGTTCCTCGTGTTCATCCGCCATCCCGAGCTCAACTCGAGGGATGTCATTATGAGCTCAACTCGAGGAATGCCACGTGCTTAACCCCTATCCCGAGCTCAACTCAAGGGATACGTTCCGAGCTCAACTCAAGGAACACCAGCAAACCCACCTTTGAAGCATCACTAAAAGTCTTGTAGATTGCGCCTGCAGAACCAACAACCCAAAGTTGCAGCAGCAAAATCACCTGGTGGGGGACAGGTACCGCAAGGCGCTGCCCACTTCCAGACCGCCTGGCGGGGGACACGTACTGCCAGACGCAAACGCGCCTCTGATCCCCATGTCTGTAGTTATCGCCTGGTAGGACACTCCTCACCGCCAAGCGCCATGTGCTTTCCGGAGCCTCTACCAGATCTTTTCTGATTGGCGGGATCACATTTTCCGCCAAGCGCCATGCATTTCAAGCTTCTCTGGTTTTCCTTTATCACCTGGCAGCACACCCCAAGCCGTCAGGCAGCACACCCCAAGTCATTAGGCGCTACACCAGTAGCATCACTGCTACTGGTTTTTGGCACTTTGAAGCAAGTTCGAAAGAACCCTAAACACTATACATACAATCCATAACATGAAATATGCTTATCCAGTCATAATCACATGATTGGATCATAGTCCAACACAATGTTGAACAACCAAATAATATACAAAAGCAGGAAGAATATATAACTATTGCTCCAAAATATCACATGGGCAATAAAACAATAAATTATAATAATAAAACTAATAATAACAACAAAAATAATAAAATAAAATATATTAAGAAAACAATAATAAAATAAAATAAAATGAAACAACAATAATAAAACAATAATACTAATAAGTTAAAACAATAATAGCAAAGTAATAATAATAATAACAAAATAATGCAATAATAATAAAACAGTAATAATGATAATAAAATCATAAATAAAATAAAAAAATATAATAATAACAATAATAATAAAATAATAGTAAAATAAAAGAATAATAATAATAATAATAATAATAATAATAATAATAATAATAGTAATA
>Ga0214543_1013542_pt1 | contig 10173 bp, 4 predicted proteins | sample CNSS2metaG_FD_160094 | JGI IMG/M metagenome (GOLD analysis project Ga0214543, IMG submission 160094) | Root nodule microbial communities from cowpea collected in UCLA plant growth center, Los Angeles, California, USA - CNSS2 | ecosystem: Host-associated > Plants > Roots > Nodule | place: USA...
GAGTATTAAGCAACCATAATCCCATAACTTCGTCATCAAACTTTATGCCCATTCCTGACAATTGATCTAGGAGCCCTTGAAACTCATTTAAGTGATCAGAAATAGAAGAATTCTCCATGTACCTCAAATTCATCAAGCAATTTAACAAATACAATTTATTATTGCCCGACTTAGAAGCATACAAAGACTCAATCTTCTCCCACAAAGCTCTGGCATGTGTCTCATTAGCAATATGATTATAAACATTATCTTCAACATATTGCCGAATAAAACCACATACCTGTTGGTGCTCAAAGTCCCATTCTTCTTCAGACATAGAATCTGGCTTCTGTGTAGCAAAGACCGGAAGATGCAATTTCTTGACAAATAATAAATCTTTCATCTTGCCCTTCCACAAATGATAATTTGTACCATTCAAAGCAACCATCTTTGCATTTGCCTCCATCATTCAAGCAAGTAAATATAGCCCAACCAAGAGCTCTGATGCCACTTGTTAGGTTTTACAAGGAGGGGGTTTCACTAGGGAGAACAACACCAATGAGATCTGAGCCTAACCACATAAGACACTGACACCACTCTCAACCCAAAACCTTAAGGCAATGGGTTTATGGGCCTTGATCCTTATATGGTGCTCTACTTTCTCATTTCTGGTCAATGTGGGACTTAGACTCACACTTGGATTCCTAACAATCTCCCCCTCAAGGGTGAGTCCCTTCAACCACATTGGTACACTCCCCCTCCAACGGAAGCTGCCCAACCACGAGTACTCCTTTTCTGCCCTTTTCTGTACCGTCGTTCTTTTCTTAACGGGACACGCTTACCTGACCCACACTGTCAGGAAGACTTTCGATACTAGGACCATACTGGTACTGCACTCGTTTGAGCTGGTATTAACCATCAGCTCTGATACCACTCTGATGGGGGAAAACAACAACACAAACAATATACCAGAGAATGTAGCGGATATAATTTCCCCTAACTTGCAAGAATCTATGAGGAGCAATAATCAAAGAGCAGCAATAATAAATCACCACAAGCACAAATAAAGGCACAAAGATTTTTAACGTGGAAAACCCCTCAAATCAAGGGTAAAAACCACGAGTCGTCCAGACCAAAGAAATAGCTTCACTATAATCAACAAGAGTACAAAAGAGTCTCAATCAATAGCACAAATTAGTGTCAACACCCAACCAAATAACAAAGCAACAAAGCTTTCAAAATAGAGAAGAACAATAGAGGAAAACCTATAATATCACTAATGCAGTGCGAAATTAATATCTCCCAACTCAGACCTCGTATCAAAGATCTGACCGGTCATAATGAAGAGCAATGAGTTCCGAACCTGCTGTAAAAATTTCAGCCCAATCCAACAGTGAACGAATCCGCAGCGCCGATTCTACTGTGACAACTCTCTGAAAAACGTGAACAGAATTTTTCCTCTACCTCTCCCTCTATGTGTTAGGGCTTTCAGTGTGTTCTGACTTTATTGTTCTGCCTCTCTATTTATTTTATAGCCCCCTCTCCACTAGGTTAAATGAGACATGGACTTCTCAAGTTTTGAGCATTTTCTTCACATAGGAAGGGAGCCCAATACCCCACAATAATTGATTTGAGTATTAGGTTTTAAATTTTTTTTAGAAAGATGATGATATTTGAATAAAACAACATATTTTCATGATTTTATGACTTTTATGGATATAAGGATGTATGAATATTTTGGGTTAGGAGAAGTTAACTTTTTGGTTTGTATGTGTTTCAGGTTAAATTTTGATAATAAGGACAAAATAACTCTTTTGTGGGTATTATATGTTGTGCTATGATTAATGGTAAGTTTGATTGTTTGATTTTATTGATAATGGTATGTGTAAGAAAAGTAAAAACCTAAAATTTAAAAACTCAATTCAATTTTTCTAAAAGCGATTTGTTTTTCCTCATGTCCTTATTCAAGATGTTATAGTTATGTTTATACTTCATTATTTCATTAGTAGACTATAATCCTAAGATAAGAGTTTGATACATTAACTTTCAAACGCTCTTCCATATTCTTTTCTATTATTTTTTTTTTCATTTAACATGTGGAATCTATGTAAAAATCACATTTGATTTTATTTAATATTTGAAAAACCAAAACCAAAATTACTTTAAAAATTTTAGATGCATAAACAGAATAAAATTTAATTTGTTATATATAAAAGATATAAAAAATGCACACATTCATAAGAAGTAAATACACTATTAAAAACTAAAATAGTAAAACAAAAGTTTTATAAAACCAAAGAAATATAAAAAAATTAAAACATAAAACAAGTGAATTATGAGAAATATATATAAGGTAAAATATAGTTATAAAATATATTTAAAACTCTAATTATTTCAAAATGTTGTAAGTTGATTAAAAGGTAAAAAGTAGGGAGGGCAACGGGGCGGGACGGGGACGAGTTTCGTTATCCCATATCCATCCCCATAAAAAAAAAATCATCTTCATCCTCGTACCCAAATCTAACGGGTATAAAACTTTTGTCCCATCTCCATTTTCACCGGGTAACGGGTATAATCTCGTACTCATACCCGTACCCATTTTACTACTTCAATATTAATTTTAATTAATTTTTATAAAATAAAAAAATTATGGTAAAAGAAACATTATATTATCAAATATTTAATATTAGGATGATGGTTGTGTCTTCGATATCAAATACTTTTAAATAAATTATAATTGTTTACATTTTAGATTAGAATACTAAATAAAATTTTATGAGAACCAAAACATTTATTAAATTTGCAAACATTAATGAAACCTAGTTGATAAAATTTAAAAATATTTTTAAAAAAATACAAAAGAAAAACAAATATTCAAATTAAAATATATTTTAAATGTTTGTTTACTTCAATTTTTTAAATTCTAATGAATCTCTTTTTTATACACTAATAAAAGTTATAATACATCATTTGATCAAAATGACGCAAAGAACAAATAATAAACATAATAATAAAATTTTGACTTAGATCTTGTATCTTTTGAACTCCAATATATGTTGAATGGTGATAAAAAATATTCACGAAAATTACATTAAATTTTTTTATATTGTAGTAAATAAAAGATATTTGTACAATTATAGTGAAATGATTACAATATGATTGATAATGAGTTAGAAAATAAAAAATAATTAGATAAAATATATCGAAATAGTATTCTACATGATGAAAATAAACAACAAATAAAAATATTAAAAATTAACAAATGTGTGTCTTAGAAACAATTTGAGAGACTATTGAAAGAAGTCTCACAAAGGTAAATAAATGTATAATTAAGAGTATGATAAGATGAAAAACACCTTAGAGATCTAAGAAAACTTTTCAAATATCAACATATATACTCAATGGTTGAGAAATAACGAAAATTATTTTAGCAAAACAAAAAAAAATCTTCAAATGAAACAAAAATTATTAATAATAAGTAGAAATATATTTTTTTATACTACTTGTTAAATAAAATGTTTATGCTATTAAACACTTAAATTGAGAGAGTATTAAATATTCTCACGTAAAAGAAAAAATATACAATAAATAAAAATATTAAAAAATAATAGAAATATTCAAATGTGAGACATAAAATTTTTTTAATTGACATACATTATGCGAATAAGTTTCATGGCAAACCAAATATATATATAAATGTTGGTTTTGTGTATTTTATTTTTATTTTTTATCGATAATATTTATCAATTATCTCCTATGGAGTGTGATTAACTACATCTTATTTTATCAATTATCTCTTTATGTAGTATAATTTAATAATTAAAAAAATTATCATTAATTATCTTAGTTTTAAATTTCTCTTGTTGGTGAGTATTAACGTTTTAAAAAAAATTATGATTTATATTTTTAAATAGGTATATCTTTATAAAAATTTTGCCGATAACTAAATTAAATCAATTTTATCATTTCTTTATTGTTAATCTTTATGATTTATCTTCTTATAGCTATTTACACTTCATTACTCTTTCACTAATTTTTTTCCTTTCAATTCTTAAGTTTTCTTTCTTCATTTGATTGTGATTATGAGGAACCTGAAAACTTTGGAAGAATTACTTGCAAGTATTACCAACAGAGATGGATTATCTTCAAAGCCCTTTCAACCTTCTACCTTGCGTCAACTAATATCTCGATATGCTGAACACTTTTACACTAAAAAAGAATTGCTTCAACTCTAAGATTACGACCTACGAATTCGAAATTGTTATGAATCATCTATAGAAAAGAATAATACAAGAGATATCATTAAAAGGTCTATCATATTCCATTTTATCTGTTTTAGTCTAATATAATGCTATTCTTTTCATTTCTTTCTTCTATTTTGAATATTTTAAATTTGGTTTCACTCTTTTAAACAACTAAATATAGTTCATTTTAAAATTTTTGTAACGAATTATACATAAAAGGAAAAATCATTGACTTGTCATTAGTTAAAGTTGGTTTATCCACAATAACAACATATGACATAAAACGTGTTATTATAGTGATGTAATTACTATGAATATGACAAAAGAAATTATATTCACATATTTTAGAAAAGAAATAGAATCTTATTGTTTTAAAAAGATCATACTAATAATAATATGTAAAAAGCTATTTAAAATATTTTTATGTCCTATAGTTTTTTCTTTGTCAATGTATTTTATGTTATAATAATTTCATAACATTTATTATTTAATAAAATGATATTCTTTATATAATCTCATAATTAAATATAAGCAGGATAGGATACGATAATTATATACTTTGATGATTTGATATCGTGAAAATTATTTGATTTTCGCAAAGTAATTAATTTGTAAAATAGTCAGAACAATCATATGAAGATATTATGTTTCGTTAAATTATAGTTATTTTATGAATTTCACTATATTAGTTTTAATTTAACAATAGAATATCTTGCTAGACTTCTACTGATTTAAATTTAAATACATCATTTTTTGATTATGGAAATGAAATTTAATTAATTAACTCTTTGTTAGATTTCTTAAAATGTATTTTAACTCTTTTAAAAGTTAAATTCATTTCATATTTTATTAGATTTTTTATTTTAAATTAAGTCTAGAATTTTGTTACGATCTGCTTTAAATTTTTATGAACAATTTTTGTTAATGTGAAAACTAATTAGTTGGCAAATGAACACTTTATGACTCATGTATTGTATATGCAGACAAAGCGAACAGAAGACAAAAGAAGAAAGTATGGTCCCAGACATTAAAAAGTGAAGGAAAATTTTGATAAGTTCATCTTCTTCATCTCCACCTTTGCGCACACCACCACCATCTTCACCTCCACCTCCCTCATCACCACCATCATCTTCACCTTTACCACCACAATTATCTTCACCTCCCCATCCACCATCAATATCACAATCTTCACCTCCACCTCCACCACCAAAATCACCATCTTCACTACTACCACCACCACTATCTTCACCTCCACTTCCACCTCTACCACCATCTTCACCTCTATCTCTACAACCACCCCCATTGAGGATAACCGTGATAAGTCCAATACCTCTATAATCACACGAGCTATCAGATTTGTCAGTGAAATTCAGGAATCTATTCACTCAATTGAATGGATGTGATCTTAAATTTCTCTCTGATGCACAAAACATTTTGCTCATGTGAAACGAAAATAATCGTTTATCAATACCACTTAACATCATCAGAGCTACCATAAGTGGAATTCAGGAATATATTCACTGAATTGAACGGCTATGATCTTGTGTGACGCACAAGAAACTCTTCTCATCGGATGTGAAGCCAAACAATAACCGATTATCAATTCCAACGAATAAAATCAGATGTGATATTCTCACTAAAGATAAAGATGAGATTATGAAGTTGAATGAAAAATAAAATAGAAAAATAATAATGGTTTGTAAGTGACTGCTTTGGATCCCTATTTGAGAGAATATACTCTACCCATGATGAAGAAGTGGATTATTAAGTCAAACACCTACTACTTTGTAAAAGAGTGGAATAAGATTGTGGCAGCTAACAAATTTAAAGTAGACCAAGAATTACAAATATGGTCTTTTAGAGTTAATAGAAAATTGTATTTACTCTTAAACTTTGAATTTCAATGATAAGTTCTAATGTACTTTTTGTATTTACACGTTCTTGAAAACCATTTTAAGTTGTTTATAAATTTCTTCAACATAAAACTATATGAAACATGTTCTCATTCTAATGCATAAGGTTTGAAGATCTTGCATAATAGTTCGTTAACCGACTTTCAATGAGTAATCCTTGTAGAACACATTGAGTGGTTTGTTTATAAAAATATTAATTTTATGTATGATCATTTTGTTCTACCGGTCAAATTTAGGAGTTATCTCTTGTAAAATTGGAATGAGGTTATATTACAAGAAAATCATTAAATAACAAATTTGTGAATTATCTCTTGTAAAATTGGAATGATGTTATATTACAAGAAAATTATTAAATAATAATAAAATTAGTCATTACATTGGTCTATTCTACTATTTTCTGGTCCTATTCCCTTAAATTGGTTGTTCATCTCATTAATAGGTTAACTACTCATTTTTTCAATAATCAATCTCCTTATAAATTCGTCTATTCAACTAAATTTGGTTTTTTTAATCTAAAATTTTTTTGTCGTGTGGCTTATTCCAGTTTTGTCATTATTGGAAGAACTTTATAAAGTGGATTCTCGAAACTTAAAATGTGTTTTTCTTAGTTAAAAATCTAGCACAAAAGGATGTATGATCTTCACTCCAAGTCTATTTATGTGACTAAGAATGTTATCTTTCACGAAAATATTTTTCCTTACTCATTCTCTTTGCCATCTGATAACTCTATTTTGCTTCAATTGACGATTCTCATTCTTGTGATATAGCATGTATGATTTTCCAACTTTACATGTTTCACATGCCACAACCTTACTATGGACTTTGCTCCTAGTCTTGTTTATGATAATGTTGAAGTTACTGATCTTGATCTTAGAACTTCTCATAGAGTGAAAAACAGACATCGATACTTAGATCAATATTATTGCGGTGTTGCTTCAACTTAATGCTTTACTTTTTCCACACCTTATCCAATGCATTTATTTGTTTCTTATGATAATAGTTCTCCTGACCATACTCCTTTTTGTCATATTATTTATGCCCAAGTCTGTTGGAAACATGCTATAGATGTTGAGTTACATGCTCTTAACAGAAACCACACTTGGACTTTAGTTTCTCCGCATGGTTTTTCTCTTCCCAGCCAAATTTTGTTTGTAAGCTTAACAAGTCTCTATATGGTTTAAAATAAACCAATAGTAAAATTGGAATAAAAAATAAACTTTAGAGACAGAGATGTTAGATGTAAACCTGTCTCTAATATCATATTAAAAGTGAAATTTAAGCCTAACTCAACCTCACAAAACTAGCTTGTAAAGTAACGTTTGCATCCTACTTATATACTATGAAATTGCCTTATCTTTAGTCGATGTGGGACTTCCAACATTCGTCAAAAGATCTTTCACGAGCTAAAGATAGGTTTTTTGGGTCTTTATTTATAAAAGTGAGGTCTTTTGGGGAGTGGTTCTTGATAACAATTGTAACACTCCAAAATGAACAAAATACAAAATTTACATAATTAAAATAAACTCCATTCCTATTAATTGAAAATATCAAATGAACAAAATACAAAATTATCTTACAAACATACTTAATTGAGAAGAAAAAAACATAAGACTACAAAATTAAACATTTTCTGTTATTAACCCCTCTCTTTAACGTCGCAGAATTACCCTTCAACACCTTTCGTCAAGTCACCACACACAAGTATATATTTACCTTCCAAACAAGCACATATTAACACGTCATCATAATCATACTAATTAACATCTATTCCATAATTTAGACTCATATAAAATATTGTTAGAAATATTTTAATATAATTTAAAAAATAAATAATTAAAATAGAAATTCTACTGTTACTGAAGTTTTTATAAACCTTTAATTTATGGGTTAATGGTTTTTATGGCTAACGGCTATATTCTTATTACTATTTACTTCTTTGTCTCCATTTTCTACCTATAAATACCACCTAGGTGCATGGGGAAGAAGACAACAACCCAATAACAAAGACAACAAACATTAGAGTTTTCTCTGAAATGTTCTTCTTTTCTTCTCTATATTATCTTTAAGATAGTGGTGTTCATAAGGTTCGGAGATCCTTCGCTGCACTCGATCGATCTGACAGGTTGTTGTATCTTGGGAGAGAAACGCGTTTGATTTGAAACACATATGATTGTGTATTTGTTTAGCCTTGTGCAATAGGGGCGTTTTCTCTCTAAGGATAGCGCTATGCGTTTCTCAACCCAGGATATTTCTACTCCTTACCTTTTATCTTTTATTTATTATTATTATTATAATTGTTGATCTCTGATTAATATTCATTGTTTTATATATTGTATTAGTATTATTATTGCTCTAATTATTATTATTATATTATTTCATATTTTTATTATTATTAGTATTATTTGAGTAATCATTTTCTAACATTCTTAAAGAGAAAAATATCTTGTTATTTCTATTTTTTGATTACTCGTCTGTATTCATTTCTAAAATTAAAAAACAATATAAAGTTGAAGACTAAAAACACATTTTATGAATTAATGTGTTTTTTATGGTTATAATTAAATCAGTTTCAACTAAGCTTAAGAATTGATGTGTATAATTGTTTTTATTTCTATTGGTAACAATAAATGAAATTATGGATGAATGAAATTCTTTCTCATTGAATAATTTTGTTGTTGTGATATCTAAGCTAATGTTTTTGCTGTTATATTAATTTATGCTTTAATATTGTCTATTCTTACCATTGATAAAGATGTTCTATATCATGTATATATTTTAAGTGTTTTGTATGAAAACAATTATAAAATAATTTGTCATACTAAAACTACTATTGTGTTATGGAAAACACTTGAACTAAACTTTGCATTTGCAAAGGGAAAAAAATTATCTTGATATCTATATGAAAAGAAAAATGATCGATAATAAATATAATCGTTATCAATTTATGAATTCAAAATTATTGAGAAGATTGATTAGAGACCATTCAAATTATGAAATTTTGAGGTACAAAAATAATTAAATAGAGAAATGACAATACATGTATATATAAATGAGTGTTTTGTGTGAAACTCATGGTATTATTCATTATGTAACATCTTCATATAGTGTATGGTGTTAATATAATGGTGCAGTGAAAGAAAGAAAAAAATGTTTTGATATGGTAAATGTTATTCTACAAGTTCTAGCTTGCCTAACATTATATTAGTGAAATTTTATATCTTGCTTACCATATTTTGAACACAAAAGATTGAGATAAAACTTGTTATGAGTTATGAAAGAAAAAAGAACCACATTTAAAATATTTCAAAGTGTGGGGGTGTCTTGCAATGGTTAATATACCTGTTAATAAAAAAATATTGGTTATATTTTATAAAGTGAATGAATATATACTGTTTTGCCATCTAGTGTAATATTATTTGTGTTTTTCTAGTTATGGCAATATGTTCAATTTCTTGAGATTATTGAATGATATTTTTAATGTAAATTGGATATTGATTTTGGTGACACAAAATCACCTGTTGGTTATGGTTAAGTTTTAACCTTGGATGGAGGTGAACTATCATGAAAATATGTTAAAAAGTTGTTGTTATGATATACTATGCAAACATAAATTATTCATATTTTCAATGCATCCTAACAATTAAATTGTTATATTTAAAGTTTTTAGTAAAAATGTCAATAAAATTGACATATGAGAATGAGAGATAAAATATATTAGAAACTTAATCACTCATGATATTATCTCTCTTGACTTTGTCAGGTCAGAAAAAAATATTGCAGATCTGCTTATCAAATGGTTGATGCATCAAAAACAAGTATTTGAGTCGTCGAGGGAAATGAGACTATAGCCCATAAATTAGTTGCAATAATGGACACTCATCTCCACATGAATGGCGATCCCATGGAATGAAGTTCAATGGGTAACAACGAAGTTGTTGTTGACTAAAGTACACCAAATAATTTGATTAAATTTTATATCTCATTCCTATGGCGAGGTGTACTATAAATTGTGGCAATAATAAGGTTGAGGTATGTGC
>Ga0214543_1013543_pt1 | contig 10172 bp, 9 predicted proteins | sample CNSS2metaG_FD_160094 | JGI IMG/M metagenome (GOLD analysis project Ga0214543, IMG submission 160094) | Root nodule microbial communities from cowpea collected in UCLA plant growth center, Los Angeles, California, USA - CNSS2 | ecosystem: Host-associated > Plants > Roots > Nodule | place: USA...
CCTTCATCCCTTTCATTTGTGTTTGTTATTTTTGATTCCCTAAGTTGACTTAGTTGAATCAACTTTAGTTGACTTGTTGACCTTTGACTAGGTTTGACTTGTTGACTATAGTTGACTTGACTTAAGCAAACATGCTAATCTATGTTTATTTGCTTTGTAGGTTAATTAGGAGTAAGAAAGCAATGCTAGGTGGTGCATGGTGATTGGGGAGCATAAATGATGTGGATGATAGAGTAAAGCAAAGGCATAAAGCATAATGTAAAAGGCATGAATCAAGTGTACCTATATACCTTTGGTCTCCTTTGTTTTTAGCACACTTTGGCCACTTTTTGGAGACATATGAGATACATTCTTTGTCTCCTTTGGGGCTAGAACGAAATTAGCCTTGCACAGACCATAGTTGGCTCTTTTGTCTCTCATTTTTGTAACCTTATTTGACCTAGCTTCTAGAAGCTAGGGTTAGGTTTTTGTAGAGACATCCTTAGGTATCTTTTATTTGCTTAGAGGTCCCTAAACTCTTCAATATAAGGGGTGCTCCTAGACATGTAAAAGGGTTGAACATTTTGGAAGTAAAAACACTCTTGTGTCTCAACCATTTGTGAGAGTTTCCTCCCTAGGGACTGAATAATTTTAAGCCTTATCTTGCATAGCAAGTGGCGGCACACATCCACTCATCTTCAAGGTTGCCATGACTTCTAGCCTAGCCTTGTAGTGGCGTGCTTCTCACCTTTTTACCATTTCTCTCCTTTCCATTTTATGTTTTCTTCTTCCTTTAATTGTTCATGGTTTTCTATGGTTTATGTGCTTTCCATTTCCTTTTTGTTTGAATCAATCCATCATCTTTTTCTCTTGAGCTTTGTGAAAGGAACCTTCACATCTAAATAGCATGCTAGCTTAATGTGCAGTGGGGATTTCACTTAGCTTTCTTAATCAACTCACACCATGTTCAATATTCTTAAAAAGGAACAAGATAATCCTTCATCATTTGGTATCTAGAGCCTAGGTTATCTTGAATATTTCAGCCATGTGCCCTACAACAACACATCAAAACCCGGTTAAGTCAACTTAGAATCATTAACACAGTTTAAGTAATAAACAGATACCTTCAATATCAATAATCGGGTGCACCGAATTATAAACTCTAACTAGACCCTTAGTGGGCAACTTATCGGTAAACTTCATCAAGACCTCCACCACCTCCTTATCCACCGTCGACAACTCGTCGGTGCTCATATCCTTATATCGAGAAGGGGTTCCCATCCAGCTGAATGAGAACTTCGTACTCCCATCTGCGTTAAGGAAATGGGACCCCTCCTCTTTCACCACAACTTTAAAGTACCCGTCTTTGAAATGCTTGAACGATTGAGAGAACGCGTCCAATCTGCTGATGCTAGGACGACTCACCAAAGATAGCCAAGTAGTCAGAAGGCAAGGGCTAGTATCATAGAAGTACAAAAATGCATCAGGAGAAGGTTGTAGATATAGTGATTGGCACAAAACATGGAAGGCACGCAACACCCCCATGGTAAAGTCGTTCAGCGACAACCTCACATGTAGCTGGGAGAAATGGCACATGTACATATAGAAAAACTTCTCAGTCGCCCCCTCTTGCCCGTAGCATACGCGGTCAATGGCGCTCACCCACTCCAAGGAAACGATACCCCTGTTTACACCTTTCGCGATAACAGGGGTACAATTTAGCCAAGAATTCAGCAAACGAGACCACCAAAATAAGGACGATTGATTACGAACGTTAGCAGCCACCCACCCATAGCCACCCTTGGCCGGCCAGTTACTCTCCGCTAACTCCTCTAGAGGGTCTTCTCGCACCTCAGTCACCGTTTCCATAGGTATTCTGCCTACCAAACCCGCAGAATTGGTGTTCTCCCCCTCACCATGTCTACCTATACTCCCCCCGGACTCTATACTCTCACTACTGGACGAAGACAATGACACACTATCTCTACTAGACATACTTTTTTCTGGAAAGTTGACGGCTGGAACTAAGAACTAGTCGGACAAGTATAACACACATAAGATCTCTGATTATGAAAATTCTCGCAAATGAACCAACAAACATTCACCCATCGTAAAATCCACATTTATATGCCTGAATTCCAAACGATAAAAACCTCTTCCCGCCAAAATCACAACCCACACCAACCGACACAACCATCTCAAAAGACATGAGTATTAGAAATGACAGCGTAAAAACCCCTTTGATTTGACCTCTGACATCCCTTCACCTGTCATTAACCCTTTCCCGCCTTTAGCCTTAATATTGTTCATCACACTTAAAGGCTAGGGGACTGGTGTACCACACCTAACCGGTCCCACTGGCATATTAACACATATCACCCTTGACCGACATACCTATATCGAGAAAGGCTGGGAGACTTGTTGATAGAGGCCGTACCCCACCAAATTAAAACATATTAAATGCAGTACATGAAAGTGAACAAAGTCGTCTCCCAACGACTAATATTTTCATTCAAAGCGAAATTTCCAGATGAACACAATAATAACACAAAGGGGTGGGGGGTTGGCAGATTCACCCAAGTTTGCTAAATTGTAATAAAAAGAACGAAACTGAATTAAACACAGAATTCAAAATGTACTGATTCCTTGATTCCACTGAAAATCCACCAATCACAGGTTACTAAATCAATTCTCATATCCAATTTACTCTCATGAAATTCGAATTAATCAACTATGCGAAAATTAACACAACTTCATTATACCATTAAGCATAGCACACATCCTTCTTTCAATTTCACACACACACACACACAGATTAAGCAACTGTGGCCAAAACCCAAACTCACTAAGCATGACAAGGATTCTGGAATTGTGGAACACATGAACCCATGATTAAGCATCACAAATTCCATTTCATTCAAAGCTACGAAATTGAATAGGATGAAGAGAAAATAGGAATTGGAGTGCACTGCAAAACATCAACCTCATGGTTTCAATTCAATTTCTTCAAGGAACCAATACGAAAAACTTAGCTAGACATGGAAAATGAACAACCAACCACTTCGAATCTGAAACAGAAATTGCAATTCAACAGTCAAATGACTTCAAATTGATACTGAAAGCTTAAAATGGTGCAGCAAACGAAATGGGCAAGGGATAATAGAAGAACAACGAAAACAACCACCAAAAACGAAAATACTTCAATATAAATGTTACCCAAATGGTAGAAAACGTTAATACAACTTCAATGTGTTGTCCAAGACTCATAAAACGTGAAAAACCAATGGAAAACGTGAAAAATTCGTGTGTGCCCCCATGGGTCACCTTCCAAAGCTTAAAAACAACACAAATGGAGGTTTGAGAGAGTGGAGAAGAAGAAGGAGCGGCTAGTCTCCCTCATGCAGACCTAATTTCGTGGTCATATCACCCCTGCCACTCAGAATTACGAAACTACCATTATGAGCTGTAGAATTACAAAAATGCCACTCTGGGCCTCAAATGTTGACCCATTGACTTTGCTGACGTGGAAATGACATGGAAATGATGTGGAAATGATGTGGTGACTCTCTTCAACTGAATATTGACGTCCAAGCTCTAAAATTGCTTCACCTAAATACCTAAAAATAATTAAAAAAACACAAATTAGGCCAAATAATGTGAAATTAGTGCAAATTCAAAACAGTGGCCTAATAAAGCCCAACAGATGAAAAACACTCTAAAGATGAACAATTAAGCACTGAACAACTGTCGAATGGGTACACAAAGGCTAGTGGAATGGAAGAAAATAATGACTCATCAAAATCGACCACACTTACCCTTTTGCACTCCTGGGCAAAATTAAAGAGTAAAGCAAAGCAAGGACATCACAGACATAACAAGAGAGATAAAAAGACACCAGACAAACAGACTCGACACAGACAAATGGAAACACATCCAACACAGAAGGATTCAAAGTTGCAAGGTATCCATGAACATCATCTTAGCAATTCAAAACATGTCAAGTACTCAGTTCAACTCAAGGAGAGAATTAAAAGCAACATAACCTTACGAAATATGCACTGTGTCACTCAAATGTCTAGGCTACAGTTTACTCTCAAAGCACCCCTGAAAAACAAACATCAACAAACTTGGCAAGCCTCTAGAACCAACAACCAAACCAAAAACACAAGCAGGTCAAGATCAGAAGGACTTTTCAAGGTTGTAATGGGGCTGAGGACAAGGTGTGGAACATATGGATAAGTAGCTAACCAAGGTTCAGTTCTCACACAATGCCCAAACACCAACATTTCCAACTTCGGTTCTCACACAATGCTCAAATCCAAAAAAACTCCTTTTATTTCTTTTCTTTGTTTTCTTTTTTTTTTTCTTTTTGTTTTCTCTCTTTCTTTTTCTTTTTGTTTTCTATACAAAGAACATGTAGAGAAACAACAATTTTGAAATCCCACCTGGGTATACAAATGAGCAATCCCAAGAACAAATAACAAGTGCGTGCACAACCACACTTGTTGTGCTCGACCACACTCAATTGAGCACCCATTCCCAAAACAATTCCAAAGCTCCAAAATTTCCTAAGGTAGGAATAATCATGGTTTTTCAAGCTAAGGGCTTGTAATGAGTTGTAGAACAATGAAAGGGTATGTAGGCTCAAATCAACAAAAACAGTTCAAGGTAGGCTCATCTGGCTATAGGGTCACAAAACAAAATTGCCTTAATCATATCCCAACATGCATGTGTATTAGAAAAGCATAAGAAAGAGTAAAGCCAAGTCCACTGTGAAAGAATTCAAGAGGCATATATCACACAGTCAAAGAACAGAGAGTGGCTCAATTTCTCACACATGGTCACACAGGAAAGCAACTTGACATGCAAAGAGAAAGCAAGGATATCAGTCCACAAAGTAACCAACAAATCATCCTCCAAGAGTGAGGTGAGTGTCCCAAACAGAAAACAAAAATATAACACTAACTAACACAAATTAACAAAAAGGAAACAAACAAAAGGAAACAACAACAAACAGACAAACCTGGACAAGTGCAATAAAAGTAAAGAAGGGGAAAGAAGACTCCTTGAATCATGGTGAAATAGTAGTGGGGTCAAGTAGGGAAGTCTCCTCCACAACAGTATCCACCAAGGTAGGATTGCTAAGGAATGGCTTCAAACGATGCCCATTCACTTTGAAGCTCTTATCTATGGACTGGCTTTTGATTTCAACTGCACCATAAGGATAAACATTAGTGACAACAAAAGGACCAATCCACTTTGATCGCAACTTACCCCCAATGAGTCCAAGTCTAGAGTTATACAATAAAACTTGTTGACCAACAACAAACTCCTTTCTAGCTATGGCGCTATCATGGAATCTCTTGGTCATCTCCTTGTAGAACATAGAGTTCTGATATGCCTCCAAACGGATCTCATCCAACTCGTTCAATTGCAGCTTCCTTTCCTCCTCAGCTTGAGCAAGAGAGAAGTTGCATAACTTGACAGCCCTGTAGGCTCGATGCTCTATCTCCACTGGAAGGTGGCATGGCTTACCAAAGACAACTCGATAAGGAGACATCCCTATAGGTGCCTTGTAAGCAGTCTTGTGAGCCCATAGAGCGTCCTCAAGTCTATCGCTTCAATCCTTCCTATTGGGCTGCACAATCTTCTCTAAGATCCTCTTGATTTCTCTGTTTGGGATCTCGGCTTGCCCATTAGTTTGGGGGTGATATGGTGTAGAAAGTTTGTGCACAACCCCGTACTTTTGAAGCAAAACCTCCATGGATCTGTTGCAAAAATGGGTGCCCTGGTCACTAACAATAGCTCGAGTGATGAAGGATTATCTTGTTTTCTTTTAGAGTTATAAATATGGTGAAGTTATTTAAGAAAGCTTTTTGAAAATTCCCACTAGACATTAAGATAGCAAGCTATCTAGATGAGAAGGTTCATTTCTCAAGCTCATGATAGGAAGAAAAGAGTTGGATTCAAGCTTAAACTCACACGACATTAACAACATTTAAAGAACCAAAATGAAAGAAGAAACATTAAAAATGGAAAGCATAGAAGATGAAGCATGGAAGAAGCACGCCACTCATAGGGGGATCTAAGCCAACCAAGCCCTAGAGATGAGTGATGGTGCCGCCACTTGCAAGCAAGATAAGGCAAAGGTGAGTTCACTTCTAGAAAGGAGAGCTCACGAAAATTTAAAGGTTGAAACACAATAGTTTAGAAACAAAATGATCAACCCTTTTACAAGACAAGGAGCACCCTTTAAATAGGAGTTCATAGGGGTCCTTTAGCAAATACAAAAACATGAAAAAGGATTAACTAGCAAACCCTAAACCTAATGTGAGAGTGAGTCTTGGCCAAGTGAAGGGAGATGATTGGTGGAGGCATTCCCATAAGGATTCTAGGCCAAAAGAGGAAGGAGACCAAGTGACCTTCTAAGGCATAAACCACAAAGGTAAAAGGAGACAAGGTACATGTCTACTTTTGCTTTTGCTTTATGCTTTTTGCTTTCCTCTCTCTTCCACTTCATCCAAGTGCTCCAATCACCAAGTGCCACCTAGCCATACTCTACATTCTCTTAATTACCTACAAAACAAGACAAACAAGGATTAGTATGTTGGTTTAAGTTAATCTAATCTTGGTCAAAGGTCAACTTTGGAAAAAAGTCAACAAGTCAACCAAACTAAGTCAACTAGAAACCAACTTAGGGAATTCAAACTAAAGTAATGCAAAACAAAGATAAAGGTGATGGAATAGAAGACTCCCCTCTAGACATGCTTCTAGTGATCCTTCTTCAGGGAGGTTTTAAGGAGGTGGTCACGCCTTCATCATCGAGGAACTCCAAACCTGCAAAATATGTGAGACCTAACAAAGTCCAGAATAACTCGAGCATCATTAGTTCTAGTGGCTTTGGCTTCCACCCATATTGAAACATAATCGACAGTAAGCAAGATGAAAGTAAAACCAAAAGAGACAGGGAAAGGGCCCATGAAATCTATACCCCAAACATCAAACACCTCACAAAATAGCATGGGTTGTTGAGGCATCAGTTGTCTCCAAGAAATGGCTCCTCCTGCTCGTTGGCATTCCTCACATGTGCTACAAATCCTCCACGCATCCTTAAAGATGGTGGGCCAATAAAATCCGCAATCTCGCACCTTGCAAGCTGTCCTTTACATGCCAAGGTGACCACCAGGTGCAGATGAATGACAAAATTTGAGGACCGAGTCAATCTCATGGTCCAGAATGTATCTCCTGGTAACCTGATCACTGCAGATTTTCCACAGATAGGGGTCATCCCAAATGTAATACCTAGTATCGCTCTTGAGTTTATCACATTGAGCTCTGGATGCTAGGGGAGGAAAAACGGAAGCAGCAAGATAATTAACAATGTTAGTAATCAAAGGTGAGGAAGAAGTAGAGAGTGTCAACAAACTTTCATCAGGAAAGTCATGCCGGATCCGTGAACCATCATCAGTAGACCTCTCAATCCTGCTTAGGTGGTCTGCAACCAGGTTTTGTGCTCCTCTCCTATCACGAATCTCCAAATCGAATTCTTGGAGCCAGAGCATCCATCTTATCAGCTGAGGTTTTGATTCTGCCTTCTTCAACAGGTACTTAAGAGTTGCATGGTCAGTAAACACAACAACAGGAGAACCAAGCAGATAAGATCGAAACTTTTCAAGTGCAAAAACTACCGCAAAGAGCTCCTTTTCTGTTGTGGTGTAATTTGATTAGGCAACATCTAATGTCCTGGAGGCGTAGTAGATTACCCTCGGTTGTTTATCAATCCTTTTAGCTAGAACAACCCCTAATGCATAGTTGGATGCATCACACATAAGCTCAAATGGGGCTGTCCAGTCGGGCGCCTGAATGATTGGAATTGTGGTCAGGGCCTTCTTGAGGCTATCAAAAGCCTCTTTGCATCCTTCATCAAAGATGAAGTCAACATCCTTTTGCAGTAGGTTGGACAGTGGGAGGGCCTTCTTACTGAAGTCTTGAATGAAGCGCCTGTAAAACCCTGCATGGCCAAGAAAAGAACGAACCTCTCGCACAGAAGAGGGGTAAGGCAATTGTGAAATAATTGAGATCTTGGCAGGGTCAACTTCAATGCCCTTTAATGAAATTATGTGCCCCAATACTATGCCTTGTTCTACCATGAAATGACATTTCTCAAAATTGAGAACAAGGTTAGATACAATGCACCTGTTTAAAACTCTGTCCAAACTATCCAAACATCCATCAAATGAGGACCCATATACAGTAAAGTCGTCCATAAACACCTCTATGCAATTTTCAAGAAAATCACTAAAAATGCTTAGCATGCACCGCTGGAATGTGCCAGGGGAATTGCATAGGCCAAACGGCATCCTCCTATAGGTAAAAGTGCCAAAGGGGCAGGTGAATATGGTTTTCTCTTGGTCCTCAAGTGCAATGTGAATTTGAAAGTAACCAGAAAACCCATCAAGAAAGCAATAGCGGGACTTACCTACCAAGCGCTCAAGCATCTGATCAATAAAAGGTAGGGGGAAGTGGTCTTTTCTGGTTTCTTGATTTAGCCTTCTGTAGTCAATGCAAACTCGCCAACTATTTTGCACTCTTTTTTGATTCAACTCTTCTTTTTCGTTCTTGACTACAATGAGGCCTGTCTTCTTTGGAACAACATGGATGGGGCTGACGCACTGACTGTCAGAAATGGGGTAGATGATCCCAGCTTGTAGAAGCTTGTTCACCTCCTTCTTGACAACATCTGAGATGACAGGGTTGAGTCGCCTTTGTGGTTGTCTCACTACCTTTGCTCCATCTTCCAATAATATCCTATGCATGCATGTTGATGGCCTAATACCAGGAATGTCAGCCAATGTCCATCCAATTGCCTTCTTATGCTTTTTAAGAACGTGCAACAACCTCTACTCTTGTTCAGTAGTGAGGGAGGTGGAAATGATGATAGGCAGTTTGTCCTCAACTTCTAAGTAGACATACTTAAGGTTGTCTGGTAGTGGTTTCAACTCTGGAGTACTGGATGCTGGCTGAATATTAGGAACTAGAGGGCATGGAGAAATGGGTTCCACAGCCAGTACCTAAGCATAATAATCAGATGCATATGTACTTCTTGCAAGATGGTTAGTGCAACCTGATTGTATAACATCAAAGTCAATAGGTACAACATCTAGGGAGTCAAACTCAGTAGATTCAACATTATCCACATCATATTCAGCATCATCAGAGTCAGAATCAGATTCAAATACATCAATGCATGCAAATTCAGATAACTCAGACACAAATGAATGTTTTAATGCATGCAAAGAGTGGAAATCAGAAATCAATCCATCAACAACATCATCAATAATATCAACATGAAAAACAGAGTGATCCTCAGAACGATGTTTCATGGCATCCAGAATGTTAAATCGCACAACAATATCATCAAACTCCATGGATAAAGTACCTGCATGGACATCAATTTTGGTTCGTGCAGTTTTCGAAAATGGTGTGCCTAAAATGATTGGTGCAGAACCATGCGAAAATCCCTCTTCCATATCAAGAATGTAAAAATCAGCAGGGAAAATCAATCACCAACACGAACCAAAACATTATCAACCAAACCTGTGGGGTGGGCAACACTTCTATTTGCCAACTGAATGACCACACCCGTAGGTTGCAGGGGTCCAAGAGAAAGAGATTTAAAAATAGACAGAGGCATTACATTTATTGAAGCACTAAGATCAAGGATAGCATTTTCAAATTTATTGTTACCTATGATGCAAGGTACACAAAATGTACCTGGGTCCTTGCAATTCTCAAGAATTTGAGGAACAGATTTACCTATCAATGCTGACACATTTCTCCCCATGCTGATCTTTTCGTTTCCCTTTTGCCTCCTCTTGTGCGTGCATAGCTCCTTCAAAAAATTTGCATATCTGGGAATTTGTTTAATGGCATCCAACAGAGGTATGTTCACCTCCACCTTCCTGAATGTTTCTAAGATCTCTGTGTCAACCTCTTCCATCTTTTTGCTTGGAATGGCTCTTGGAGGGAAAGGAAGAGGTATGGAAGGTGCAGCAGTAGAGGTGACGAAGGATTGACCCCAACAAAGGATGGAGGCACATGCTTAAGAACACTAAGCATGTTTAGAAAGGAAGTTCACTAATCCTTCATCCCTTTCATTTGTGTTTGTTAGTTTTGATTCCCAAAGTTGACTT